>Ga0307513_10002186_pt1 | contig 27351 bp, 32 predicted proteins | sample 15_EM_MG_FD_202174 | JGI IMG/M metagenome (GOLD analysis project Ga0307513, IMG submission 202174) | Populus trichocarpa ectomycorrhiza microbial communities from riparian zone in the Pacific Northwest, United States - 15_EM | ecosystem: Host-associated > Plants > Roots > Unclassified | place...
TGTCAAGGGCTTACTGGCCCTAACAGCCTGAGGATATGTAAAGTGAAATATAACTTAAATAGCAATGAGGTACATTGGGGTATTACCCCCCAGCCCCTAGGGGCAGTAGCTCATCACCATTTAAGAAGAATACTATTCTAAAAGAATAGGAGGTTTGTCTTACTGTGTAACAGGTAGAGTGGGTACTGAGAGTGCTTGTTTAAGGCAGGCTGAATAGTGCAGTTTAGCTGATAGACAAGGAGGTCAAAGCTGGGGGGCTTTGGTGGTCTCCAGTCATTCTGCTTATATAGTCACTGGTCTATGTACATGCTGCACAGATCGTAGCAGGTCTAACTATGAGAATCAGACTATGACTCTTATGGTGGCAAAGCACTCCCATACAGTGGCAAGCATGCTGACTCAGGTCCACACTTGGGGCAAAAAGGTATTTGAAAAAAGAACTAAAATTACTTATTACTGCTATCATCCTGACACAATATTCCTGCCTGGGGTTTGCACAACTGGCAGGATGAATATATCCTTTTCTACCACCTTCCTTCATTCCTGCCTTCAAACCTCTCTACCCACCTCAAACAGGAAATGGGTGAAGAATGGTCATGCAATGAAGCAAAAGATTGAGTGAGGAATGAACAACCCTCATTTTTAAACCCCATGACATAAAGAGAGTATTGATACTTGGTCATGTCAATTGATTGGACCATTTACATATTCCACAACCAACTGCAATTGGGCCATGTGCTCACTGCTGCAGCCAAATTTGATTTTGACAACTTAAAACACCTACTGTAATTCCCCAGTCACTGGGCCATTGATCCTTACCTGCTCCTGAAAATTCCCCAAAAACAAAAAAGTGTTTATTGACCTTATTTTAATATGTACACTAAGTTTCAAGGCAAGCACACTATTTACCTGTGTTCCCCAGGCCAAATATGGCCAAAAGTGCGCTACTTGATTACATAATCAGTCCTACAGCAGGTAAATGTGTTGTGCTGCATGCTTGCTGCATGTATTGTGTAGATATGATGTATATTTAGCATATAAATTCTTATTTTGAGACCAGGAGCCATCATATGCAGTTGATTGGGGTCAATTTAGAGAGGCTGGTGGGTGGTGGCAAACCCCAATCTCTCCCCATCAGCAATGGCACACACAAAGGCAAGAACAGTAATCAAGAGAGAAGCTTCAAATGCAAAGGAACTGGTGCTCCAGCATGTGCCAGCAGCATATCAAGAGGTGCTGTTGAGTGATGAAGTCCTGTCTGTCTGTGAGTGTGATAAAACATGGGGATTACCATCTGCAAGTTAGTGAGTTTGAGCAGGTGGAATGACTTGACTATAAGGTAGAGTAATGGGGATAGGTTGTAGTGGACTGTAAGGTTGAATGTGAAGAGTAAAGAGTAAATAACTTGCCCCATGAGGGTACAAGCTGCTCAGGGTAAGGTAGAGTAATGAAATGGTAATGAGGTTAGAAAGACAAGATGGAGATTGCTCTCCACCAAGCTGTGCCCCTTATATTGTAGTGAAGTAACACTATGAAGAAGTGCTACATGAGGTAAAGTAAAGCTAAAGTAATGCCACATGGCACAGAAGGCACCTAAGGAGAATGACTATTGTAAGGTAAGAACCACAAGTATTGTGTAGAGAAGCTAGTGCTATTGTAGAGTAAGGTGCACACATGACTTGCTGAGTAATGACTAATGAATAGAGAGGACAGTCTGCACAGTGGAGAAGCCAGAGAGTGACAGTCTAGGAATAGACTGTATTAATGGAAGCTCAGAAGGCTTAGTAAGGCCAGCCACAGAAGGCCGCACTGTATAAGGAAGCATATTGAATGGCCAGCAAGAAGCCAGCCCTGTCATCATGATTGACATCATAGTCTTGGTAATGCCAAGTTAGCTGATAAGGCCATATTGACCAGGAAGGCCAAGAAGGCTGGAATGCCCGGGAATGCCACTATAGTGTCCCTTTGTTGGCAACCTGCCACCTAATAGTGGTAATGGTATTGAAAATGTAAGGAAAAAAGGGTGAAAAATAGAGGTAAAAGTGACTTTCGTCACAGTGAGGCTGCCCACCAGTTCAATGTGCCCAAAACCACACTCCAGGCATGCATCAATGGACAAAGATCTATTCTCACCTCCAATTATGAGAAGTCCTGGCTTAATGATGCAGAGAGCAAGGTGATTGTGAATGGTTTAATCCACTCAGCCCAACAGGGCTTCCCAGACATGAAGATACACCTTTGTGAGTGGGTAAATGCAGTAATCCAGGAGAAGCTTGGTGACCCATCATTCCATGTGGGTGAGAATTGGGTTAATTGCTGGCTGGAAAAGTGGGGGAAGTGGCTCTCTACATATTGGTCAACCTCACTGGATACAGTTCATCCAAGGGCATTGAACCCTGAGGTTATCCATGATTATTTTCAGAAGGTTCAGGAGACTCTCTTAAAGCACAAGATTGACCCTGACTGCCTATGGTCAATGGATGAATCTAGCTTTACTTTTGGCTGTGCATGCAAGACCAGGGTAATTGGGCAGACAGGGAACCAGGTCCAGCACTCTCAGTGAGATGGTAACAGGGAGACTGCAACTATTATGCCACTCATCTCTGCTGCTGGTGCATGCATGCCACCCTGTGTTATCCAGAAGCTCAACCCACTCTGGTCAGAACCAGAGAATAACCCACTTGGATGCCCATATGTGCCTGCTAATGTCTAACAGGATCTGCATGTCTGAGAAGGGCTATTCATCACAGGTCATTGGCCAGCAGTGGATGGAGGTTGTCTTTGACCCTCAGACCAAGGATATTGCAAATAGCTGCATGAACCTTCTCATTGTTGATGGTCACAGCTCCCACTTCACCTGTGAACTCCTTGTCTATGCCACCACTCATAATATTGTTGTCATTTGCCTCCCACCACACACAACTCATGCACTCCAAAGTAAGCTGCCTTGCTTCTGCTCCAACAATTATTAATACAACTCTCTTAGCCCTTGATGTACTTGAGTTCTCACAATTCAAGCATTGCCATGCCCAGATCCTTGATGATCATGCATGTGATGGCTTTGGTGCAATGAACAAGTGTGCCTTCCTCCATGCTATTGAACAGCCATTCATCAAGTCATTTACAGTGGAGAACATCAAGAAGTCATTCAAACTTGTTGGTTTGCACCCATTTAACCCCAGTGTAATCAGGATTTCAGAGATCACTCCCAGCATTCCAACCAGCACAAACACCCCTTTACTCACTGATGAGCCCAATCCAATCAAGGCAATGAAAACAGCATTTACAAGTCTTCTTGACAATGCCACTCTCCCAATTCCTTCCTTCCCATCCCTTCATCTTGAGCCTGCCCCTTCTCCCTTGGCTCCCAACACCTCCACTCCAACACCTCAAGAGACCACAAGTAAGGTCTCCCCTCAAGAAGTTGCTCAAACCCTTCTTCAAGGGACCTCAGCAGCATGGATTGTCAACAACAACCCAGTAACCTCCTCTGTTACATTCCAGCCATACTGTACACCCTCTGCACCTTCTATCAGACTTGATATGCCACCCCATACTTCCCTACACTGTTCTCCAGATGATCCCCTTCTCATCCAAGATCTCACTGCTGAGAATGCTGCTCTACATGAGCACATCAACAAACTCAATCATATAATTGCTTCCCAGCATGTCCAACTCACTCTCAGTAGCTTGGCTGTCCGAAAATTCAAACACCAGCTGTATGAGAAGGAGCAACATGTGAAAGATAGGAGGAGGCACCAGCTATTTGATGGCAAGGCGCAGATTTCCACTGCCCCTGAGTTCCAGAATCTGGTCAAGGACTTGCAGGAGAAACATTTCCTTGAGAAGGAACAGAAAGAGGCATGAGCTGAAGAGAGAAAGAAGAAAGCCGATGCTAATGCAGCACTGAAGCACTGGAAATCGCAATTAGTTGAAAGGTACAATGAAGATATGGCTTCTTACAGTGAATAATGCGCCACCCTTGCAGCTGATGGTGTCCCAAAGAAATTCTGGCCAAAGAAACCCAGCCACCCAATGCGAGGCAAGAAGGCAAATCAACTGAAACTGCTGTCACTCAATTCCCCACCTCATTCAATACCTACTACCCATGCTTGCCGCACTGCTGCCCCTGCTGATGTCATTGTAGACTTGAGTGATGGGCTTGAGGACTCCGAATATGAGGATTTTGAGGATGAATTCAATGTATAATTTTGCTTTTATGTTCAAACACATGCCTAATTTACTATATGTATTTTTTGGCAATTTTTATATTACGCCTCTGCCTCTCATTGCCGCTGGCCGTGAGTGGGGCCCGTGGGAACACCTGTCAATTTTGACAACCTTCTGCCGGATCGAGATCGCCCCCAAAAATCACGCAACAAATTGCTAAAGGTGCCTAATATATTGAAAAATATGCGAATGGTGTATCGACTATATACAAGGTGCCTGGCCCAATTAGTGATAGGTGGCCCGGTGACTGGTGAATTACATTAACCGTTCACGTAGCGGTCAAATTTTAGGAATACGATCTTTCGCTATAACTGGCCACTAGGTTTGTGCTTGCAACTTAGAAGGATTTAGTGGGCGTGGTTGTATCAACGGTTTAGTACGAGGTGCGAGTGCGAAGTGTGGTCGTTTTGAAATCGAATCGAGGATAGAACCCAAGTCAATCCCGACTATTTATCGTCCACGCTCCGTCCAGGGGACCAGGAAAGTCCCGCTACAGGATCCATACCAGTGCATGCCTCTCAGCCTCAATACATCCGTACCCGTTTCTTGCTATTCGAGGTCGCCTCGTCCCTCTGTCCTATCAGAGCCCGTCGTATATCAGCATTTTCGGCGACGGCCTGGGCAAGTTGGTTCTGCAGGTCCTCGATCATCGCGTCCCGGAAACTAAGTGTTTGCTCCAACTCGCCGATCCGCTCCGCATCTCGCAATTCTACGTTCTCCTCGACCGCTTGCTGCAAACTCTTCTCCGCAGACCATGTCCTCCGTTGGTACTCGCTCACCGTCTCTTCCTTCACCTTCATTTGCGCGCGAAGCACACGCATCTCAGCGATGAGCGAGTCGTTGCCTGCGAGAAGGTCCTGTAGCTGTTTCTTCTGCATCTCTATTACTTCCTTGTTCGCCTTCATTGTTTCCACCGTCTCCTCGTTGGCACGGATTTTGTTTTCCAGCTCGTTGACATACTTCCTTTGACTGCCCTTTGACCCCTCTACTTGCTTCATAGCCCCGTCCCTCTCAAGTGTGAGCCTGGTAATTCGATTCTTCAACACCTCCACCTCCCCCCGGGTATGAAGGATCTCCGATTGCATAACCTCCAGCTCCTCACGTCTCTCCATTGAGTTACCGACAATATGACTACGGAGCCCGCTCAGCTCATCTCCCTGAGCCTTGAGTTCGCCGAGGGTTGTGTTAGCCGCATCTTCCGCCTTGGTCCGTTCAGCCATCTCCTTTGCGAGTCCCTGTTGGGCATCCTCTAACGATTTCCGAAGGATAGTCCATTCCTTCTTCAATTCCGTAATCGCCTTCACCCTTTCCTCCAACTCTCTCGACTTTTGCTCAAGGGTGGCATTGCTCATCTTGAGCTGCGACTCTAGCCCATGAACGGTTTCAGTCACCGCTTGCAACTTCAATTCGCTCTCTTTGATAGCCGTTGCTAGCCGCTCGACCTCAGCAGATGCCCGAGTCGAATCGCTCTTGGACCTTTGGACAAGGGCTTGGTGTCGAGACTCCAGTTGGGCGTGCGTGGTAGCAAGTTTCTGGTATTCTTGTTGCTTATCGGTGAGGGACAGCCGTGCCGACTGCAAGTCGTCGTGCGTGGAGTTCACCTTCGCGTTCAACGCGCCGATCTGCTCCAAAAAGGAAACAGAAGACTCCTTCGCTTCGCACAGGACTCCCTCTAGCTCCCGATTTCGTTCCGCCACTTGGCTATTGGCGATTTGAAGCGCAGTCGAGAAGTAGCGGTTCTCGTTCTGGGCGGTCTCGAGACTGGACGTAACAGATTCCAACTGTGATTGAAGACTGGTGAGGCTCTCCAGCATCTTCCCCTTCTCTAAGTGCAGACCTTCGAGCTGCTGAAGACATCGTGCGTGCTGCCCCCCAATGTTCGAAAGCTCCGCTTTGAAGTCGTCAATCTCGCGCTTGTAAGCACTCAGGTGATCACTGAGGTCCTTCGCTTTGATAATCGCCTGCTTCAGCTGTCCTTCCACGATAGCCTTGGTACGTTCCGATTGCTCAAGGCTGAAACGGACGCCTTGAAGTTCCTTCCTCAGCACCTCCGCTCCTGATTTGAGCCCACTGATTCTCGCCTCTCCAGCTATCCGTCGTTGCTCGGCCTCATGGCGGGCGATTACCATGTTGGCCCTACCGTTTTCTAGGTGGTGTATCTGGGAGCTGAGCGCCACCTTCGTCATATTATCGTTCATAATCTGGCCTTCCAAATGCCTAATGCACGCTTTGGAGTCGGCGAGCTGCGTATTAAGGTTGGCTTCTCTCCGCTTCGACGCATCTAACCCTGCCTGGAACGCTGTAACCTCCATAGTCTGTTGGTCCGAAAGCTCCAGAAGGACCTTGTTCTCTCCATCCAATCGTTCGATTCGTGCTCTCGCAGCTCGTAGGTCGACCAGAGTGTCACCCAACTCGCGTCCCCGATCGACCAGCGTCTTCTGCGTCTCGTCAATCTTGACTTGGCGCTCTTCCATGAGGCCCTCTTTGACCCTTAGTTCCAGCGTGAGTGACTGGACTTCAGCATCTCGGTCTGTGAGAGCGGCTTCGGTTTCGCATACACGCTTGAACATGGCCCTGGTGGAATCAAAAGACGCCACAGTAGCGATAACACTGGAAAGAAGGGCGTGCTGTGTTTCATTTAGCCGACTCAAGCTGAACTCAGAATCGGTGTGTGCTTGCACATCGATGGTGGTGTGCAGAGGATTTGGAGGAAGTGAGGGGGAAGGTTGAAAACTCGTGGTTGGATGCGCTTGGAGTATATCGGCCGACAAATTCTGTGGTTGGGGGAACTGATTGATTTGGACCATTTGATCATGAAAGGAATGTTGGACGAAAGGCGCCTGGTCAGGGTATTGGGAAGCCATGGGTATATCTCTAGAATGACAAGGGGTTCCTGGGTTTGGTGAGCGGACTTGATACGACAGAATTTTCGACCTGCTAGATCATGGAGTTGGGCTATTAAGGATGTACAATGGGTACGGTGGCAACCACTTACTCAAGAAGTCAATGGTATGGTGCTACGCCTAGAAACGACGAAGTTCACAGTTAGATGGACCTGGAATTAGGATCGTCGAAAAATAAGAAGGCTAGTTTTGAGATGGAAAGCGGAGAAGGCGAATGGTCTCGAATATTATGGACTTCTAGCCGTGAGACAGGCTATATATATGTGAGATGGAGCCAGAGAAGGGCGAAAGAAGTAATATTGGATCACGCGTTCGGTTGATCTAGATGGTAAGCGTCCGCGAAGTTCGCGTAGAAGCAGTCCTCGGAGTCTATCAGTTACCGAGGAGTAGCTCAAACTCGTCGAAGCGAAGGCTCAAACCCTCTGTGCGGTATTGGTAGAAATGACGACGCGATCAAGGAATCAAGATCTGCCTGCGGATCATAATGGGAAATATTTATGGCGTTGTAAAGCGAATACTTGCCTTTGCCTTGCTCCAGTTCGGTTTCCAGATGCCACTGCGGGTAACCTCAGCCAAGAACGCAGAGACCAGTCGTCGGTAGTCGTCTTGTCGATATGGTCTGGCTCTGTTCAGATTGACAAGACGACAGTGGCCGCAATTTGGAAGCAATTTGGAAGCAATTTGGAAGCAATCACTGAAAGGGAACAGCAGCCAGCAGTCAACTCGCGGCTCTTTGTGCCTGGAACCATTTGCATTTGGTGGCCTTAGCTTAGGATATGGAAGCGAAAGGCTCCCGCCCTCGCGATTCCCACGCCACACTCAGTTAAGCCTAGCTGTGACAACTCAAATCCATACTGTTCTCGTGACCACACAGCTTACTGTTTAGTCCGTAGTTCTCTTCCTGGTTGACTTCCTCCAAGCCCAGTTTGTGCTACATTGAGGTCACTGATTTTTTCGGTACGGAACTATTTATAGCCTGTCCTTCGTCTCACTTATCAATTTTTAGAAGCTTTAATGCTCAACAAGGGCGCAGCGACCGCGCCCGTCGAAATTTGGCGCCGGATATTTGAACACGCGTTCGATCATCCAAAGTTGCACTACTCCTGTGACCCCAAGGATCTATACGAGTTTATGAGCAACTATTCCAGCCATGGGGACGACAGCGAAACCATTTTTCGGTCCCTTCGGGCGGTGTGCCGCTCGTGGAAGGCCCTAGCCGAGGAGTTTATTCATCGAGAAGCACTCCTTCGTATTCGCTCCCTAACGTCGACGTGCTTGCATCTCTCGCGTGCCAGTCGCCTACAATGTCATTGGTATTCGAAACTCCCGCCGGGCTCCTTCAGTGTTTGGCTTCGTGAAGCAACCCCGAAATTGACCGTCCTGGATGTAACCTTCCTTGTCGATGGAGAGCCGGAAACAACGCTCCTAGGCACTCTATCTGATGCATCTTCATTGACAAGCATCCGTTCCTTGCGACTTCGATGGCGGGGCAGAAACTCGCCATCTTTGTCCGGTCAGATTTCTATGGGATTCACGAACCTCGTCTCTTTGGAGCTCGGAGTGGTTACCTGGCCCTTCGAGCCGCTTAGCCTCCCAACACTCGAAATTCTGATAATGGAGATCTGGCAAGGTCACATGATCGAAGGGGAACCAGATTTCACACGCTGGTCCCTTCCGGCTTTGCGGATGCTTGGAGCGCGTGCTGGTCACTCCGGTCAGGAGTTCAAACTCGGAGTCTTCCGGCCCATTGCCACCAATGTCGAGGCACTATCCATCATTTATCCAGAGTCTAGCTATACGGAGAATCATATGCGCAAGCAAACCGGCATGACCCTCTTTGAGAACTTCCCGACTCTCCGGTTTTTATTCATCCGTGACGCGCCATTCATTGTCAACGATCCAGTACCAATCGGCCATCCTCTTACAGAGGTCCATATCTCCAACTCCAATGCAACCGACCCCGTCTCCCTGCTCGGGTTGACACACATCGACCACGGCAGCTTCGGCCACAAAGTGCGGCTCATGGTCGATTCGGCAACCTGGAAAGATATCAGGGCCAAATTTTCTAGCGACCAGGGGCCGCAATTGCTTGTTGATCACCATCAATCTTTGAACCTGGCATTGGTGGATAAGCTCGGCCGCAGTTTTGAAGAGTACAGGAGAGATAAGGACATAGGGCTCGAGTTTACATTGATAAACACTCTCCTGAGGAGGATAGTACCAGCTCGCTGCCCCGAAGGCCCAATTTAGTAAACTCTTGAACAGCCTACACGGGCAATATTTTTGTCCTTGGGCTCGTTTATGGCCAATATACACAGTATCTACTGTGACAACACTCCCGTTCCTGGAATATTGGACCAACAGAACAGCAATATCTTGGACTCGAGTTCCTCGTAACCCTCGATGCGCGAATGATATGTAATACGACCATCAGCCTCAATACAGTGCGTTAAGAGAGTCAGAAGCAGACCGATCATCGGGTGAAAGCTGGCACGAAGCATTTGAATATTCGTTGGTCATCCGGCTGATCACCCGGCGTGGATTAGGAAAGCCTGTCAGGCCCTAGATTCGCCAAGTCTCCATTAAAGCAGGCCCTATAAAACCGCGAAAGAACCAAGTCACGACATGCGTTCATAGTACGAGAGCACACGCCATTCCATCCCTTGAACCTTAGCTGTTATGTTACGATCTTTTCTCGATCAGAATCACTTGGAATACAGTTTACAACTGATAACAACCTCGTATCCTGACGTCATCAAGGCTGTGACTTTGAAGGACTGAAGCTGCCAATTTGGTTGCCACCGCCCCTCTCGATGACATCACCTGCTTCATCTGCGAGCCAGGTGATACCGGGTTCCCTAATGACAGAGCCTGCTCGTGAGGGACTAGCAGACACTCGCACCTGAAGATCACCTCGTACTTACTCGCACTCAACGTAGCACGCTACTGCGAGTTATAGATCAAGATCTTGCATTCCTTGAAGGGGTAGATGTGATCGATTATTCGCTCCTCCTTGGTCGTTGGCCTGCAGATCTCGAGGCTGAGCTCGAACTTCCGATCGGTTTCATTAGGGGTGATGCAGGTGACATGGCCGCTCGAGAAGAATCGGCCGCTGACGTCCCGTCAAGTACGGGCAACCTCGGTGGAGGTACGGCACATTTGACTTCTTCAATGGAAAGACGCACAGGAGATGCAGACCAGTTCATCAAAGGGGTCAAAAGTGCCGATGGAAAATGGATCTATCGAATGTCGATCGTCGACGTCATGTGGAATGTCAATAAACTGCACCCGATGGCAGCCAAGGTGGGACCTTCCCTACTGATCTATTAACTGATGCTGAGGCCACTATTACAGACTGCAGGAAAGGTTCTGCCGGAGCAAACAACGACCACAGAGCCATCTAGATATCGCCAGGATTTTTTTAAATGATGGAAGGGTATGTAGATGCTTACGACGTCTAACGCGAAGCATCATATCTGAGATAGGAGAACGAAAGCTGCTTCGACAAAAACACAGTAACCTTGACTCTTTACTACACCATAGTTTATTGATATCAGTACCTTGTTAAAACGTATTTTCCATATCCTTTCGATGGTAGTGGAGTTGGGCAGCTGAACCGCCTGCCCACAGTTTGGATTTTGTGCGATCTTATATAAGCCAATACTCTGAATATGGGTACAACGAGTTCTCATATATGGCGAAGACTATGGTGCCGTACTGGACCAAAAGTTAGTCTCCCCAAGCAGAGCAGAAGTGACCATTCGAGTTCCACACTTAAACAGAGTCTCAGGTTTGATTCCTAGGAGATAGGCTGAACGTCCTCTCCATCAGGTCCGCAACCTCCGCCTGGTGTAGCTTCGCTACGCCGACCGCAGGAACTTCACTCTCTCGCCTGCCGATATACGCGATGCGGGTTCTTGAGATACCAACATCTTCCATAATAGCGCCGAGCCTCGGGCCGACGTGCGGCCATGCCCCCTGGTTCCTCGCCTCCTCCTGAACCCACGCAAGGCTGAGATTGGGGTTAGTAGCACCGTAGCTTCGTATCACCACACCGATCGCTTCGAATGGGAAAGGGCATAGCTCCTCTACTCTCACGATGGCGACGCGACTGGTGAGACCGCGTTCCTCGCGCACTTTGATGAGGTCGTAGTAGAGCTTTCCCGAGACGAAGGCGACTCGATCAACCGAAGGGCATGATTGTACGATCGTATCGGCAAGTACCGGTTCGAATTTCGTTCCTGGAAGGAAGGACTCTATGCTAGATGAGGCGGCCTGTGATCACAGGTCAGGAGTGCGGAAAGGCAAGGGGAAGGAAAGGGTAACCCACAGTTGACCGAAGGAGTCCTTTAGGTGAGGCGATGACCAGAGGCTTCCTGAAGTTGCGCTTCATCTGTCTCCGCAGGAGGTGGAAATATTGGGCCGCGGTGGTCGGGTTGGCGATTGTCATGTTGACGTTGCTTCTCGAACTAGGCTCGAATGGGTCGTTAGTGAGCTAAGCGTCGAGGGCAGTGTTAGCATTAGGGTGAAGAGAGGACGACTGGTCGGACCTGGAGCATGCGTTCGATCCTCATCGATGAGTGTTCTGGGCCAGCTCCATCAAAACCATGCGGAAGGAGCATAACAATTCCGCTCTGCTTTAGCCATTTCGCTGGGGAGTGGTCAGGCAGGAAGAAAGGGGCGGGTGATCCGCCTACTTTGACCAGAAGACACAAAGGTGTCAATAATGATCTAGTAGTAAATACGTGAGAGGGGTCAGAGTAAAGACGCGTGAAGGTGAACCACCTGAGCCCCATTGAAGAAATCGCCAAATTGTGCTTCCCAGATACCTAAGAGGTTTGGGTTTTCCCAGGTCATACCGTATTCAAACTGAAGGGTATTAATGGAAGTCGCAGAAAGGCGACACGATATTCTCGACTTACACCGAGTACTGCCAACTCGCTCAAAGAGCCTTTACAAGGATCAGTATCGAGAGAGCCTAGGTAAATTAGAAAGGCCCACTGTTCGCCAATTCAAGCCTTCCAGTGTTAGGTGTACTATTGAGCGGCACAAATACTTTTTCAGTCTTCTGGTCGACGAACATCGCATGACTACTCAGGAATTAGTCCAAATTTTGTAACCAGACTCGTTGTTCTGCATACCGATGGCTGAAAGTGCCGCGACCGATGTCCTGTCCTGAGATGCGAACGTCGTGTCGTTCTCGCATCAATGATCCAAATGCCAGGGCCTATCCGGAAAGGAGTGCTGATCAGAGTGGTACCTAGGAGTGGCTGGGTACCCGACACACCTCCGCAGTACCCCAATTGATCCCAGCTCCGCTCTCCAAGCTCTTCAACCGCGCTCCAATGTGGCGCTTTAAACGGTCATGCATAGCCTGGGAATAATAATCATCCCCTTTTCATAGCGATGCAAATGTACCCACAAATCCACCAGGCAAAGAAACGCTTTGTTCCCCGACCTCAATTAGGACATCACGTTCAACTCCAGTATCGGGGTTGACGACAGCACGAGCGTCGGTAGGCCAGACCAGATCTGACCAACCATTCACCGCGCCAGCAGGTTTGTCATGCACCTGGGCAGACGTCGCGGCGAACTGGTACGACCAAGGGTCGACAGGGTCGTAGGATTCGGAGGCCTCAAGCTCGGACTGTAAATGTGAGTACCGGGCTTGACGGAAGGATGTGGCAGTGTCTGAGTCGATGATGCCTGCTTCCTATTTTCGATAATCAGGAATGCTCAAGGATGAGATGGTTGGAAACGAACGATGAGCTGTTCTTCGTATCGCTTGGGTACGCTATGTCGGTTGCGAACATCTTCGTACATGAGAGGTTGGGTGAAGCTTGGTTCGTCCAGCTCATTATGGCCCCAGCGACGGTATGTAATTAAATCAACGATTATGTCCTATTCAATAGAGTTGAAAACAAGGTTAGAAGTTACAAACGAGTCTTTTTCCCGGGGGGGCACTGACCTTTCGGAAGAAGTTACGATATTTGAAAGCCGTCTCCATCGCACGGGCAACATCTGGAAGAGCGAGGTCAGAAGCGCATACAAAATCAATGAAGATGAAATTATAATACCTTGGGGATAGTCGCCATTCACGTGTAGCACAGGCGCATTGATCATCTTCCCAATATCCGAGCAGTAAAGCGAAGACCGGGCAATAGTACCGGGCGTTGTATACCCGATACTGGTGGAAATGATGAGACTGTGACACAAGAAGAGCCAAAATGCCTACTTATTACTGCGAAGTAATGAAGAGTCAGTCCACGTAACCCAATTGGCGAAAGTACCTACTTTACGACGAGATGGACGCTACCGCCACTGGTATAGTGAGGTAAATTGCCTGTAACCGAGTCAAATGGGGTTGTTCCAATGAGAAAAGACTAACTATCGTACTCAGGCCGAGGGATTCCATCACTATTCCTTGGCCAGTGAATGCCGCATCACCGTGTAGTTGGACGCACATGACCTTATCACCGAGCATACAGTCTGGGGATGAGCCATGTAGCATCGAGTACTGCTTCGCTCGAGTGGTCCCCATCGCTACGGGATTGATAGCCTCTGAAAATACTATTAGCGAAAGAGTGGAGATAGAATAGCGTGACCAAATACCCAGATGTGATGGGTTATGCAGCAGAGTGACCCTGATATCATGGTTCGCATACTGAATGTTGGCGTTCGCGACTCAAATCGCGAATTTTAATGTAATGTGATGACTAGAAGTTGAGGGCTCACGTAAATGACTAATAACATCTCCGGTAGCTCCTAGTTCCATTGGAAGTTCAGAATTACCTCGTATCTTGTGGAAGAGGGCTCGCGGCGCGTATTGAAGGAGATCGGTGAGGAGGTTCAGCCGTCCACGGTGAGGCATGCCAATCACGATGTGGTTGACGCCAGCTGGTGAGCCGTGCATCAGAACCAACGTGCCCCCGGATCAAATTGATAAACGCACCAGCAGCGGCGACCCGGAACAGACTATCCAAGGCAGGGATCATACTTTCCGCGCCTTCTAGACCGTACCTCTTGAGGTTTGGAAACTTATCTTGAAGGAACGTGTCAAGGACCTCGCTCTTCGCCAAGAGCTCCCATATTCTTCGCTTCGATTCCTCTCCGTATCTCCCGGCTCTCTCTTTATCACCCTCGGACTCGAGAAGGTGAGAGAACCATAACCTCTCTGACTTCTCTGGTGAATACATGTATTCGTACGCGATGGCCCCAACGTAGACCGCCCGCATGTGTGAGACGATCCGTTTGAGGGGCCACTGCGAAGAAGCTGGTTCGTGGTCATGCCAGACGATGCCGTCTATTACGTATTCCTTCTCCGGGTTCGTGAGACCGTAACGAGCAGGATTCAGCGCCGCGACTTCTTCTCGTTGGAGTAGGTTCAACGGATCGACTGTCGCAGCCCGGTGCCCATGCATACGCATCCCGTCTACATAGCGTTGCAGGGGAGCATTGACAGCACGGTTGTGGAGCTGCTCTGGGGTGTCTGTGAAACGCGAACCTCGTTAGATTTCGAAGTGGAGATATGGTCCGAGCCGCGCTCACAGTCCGGCATGGTGAACTTCCGAGGCGCTCTGAAGCCAAACGACTCGTCATGGTATCGTCTAGAGTAAGAGTAGAAACAGTTTCGCTTTGTCGCGCGACCGAGAACGCGACGGGCTGAGGATTGCTTCATGACCAAGAAATGCCTTGCTCAAACGCGAGAGGGGAAAGATATACGCGTCTTCTTGTCCCTGGTTGTCCCTTGTGGGTCCACAAGACGGTGCAGACCAGCTCCAAGTCGTTCAGGTCAAAGTCACGGGAACCCAACTTTGACCCGTCCGCCGCCTCGAAGGAAATGACAAGTCAAGTGAGCGGCATACTTGAGCCGCTCTCCGACCGTCTCCGACCCTGACCACTCCGCATACACTCCGTATAGACACCCTGTCGATATTTTGCCCAAGGTTATTGCAAAAACGGTGCAAGCTGCCGCTTCTCACATGATCTCAATCCACGCGGTCCGTTTGGCAGTACGTGAACGCGTCTGATATGTGGACTGCACTACTGTACTAACCCTAATGTTGGTAGATGCCAATACCAACAACAACACGACCTCTACCCCGCCTTATACGTGAGTTAGCCCCGCAAGTGTCGCATGTCCCATCGCTGGCCTTTGATATAATGGTCATTATTGCTCCCTCGGGTGCGACATGAACTACTCCTCTCTGGGAACAGGCAGATTGTGCAGTCCTGATTCACCTTGTAGGCCTGACTCCATGAAGCGTGACATGGTCGATGAAAGGCCGCTCTGGCCTCTATCATCATATGGTGCAGCAAAAAATGTACCCAATCTTCTCGCCGACCTCGATCTCTCATCCGAAGAGCTCCGCGTCCGAGCATATGAGGCGAAAAAGTCGGGCCAAATGCAACAATATGTCCGTCTTCCGAACTCGTCCCGTAACCCCTATTTACCTATCCTATCAGGCAACATTTGAATCCGGAGCTATTGCCAGTGCTCAAGCCCTGTACACAAAGGTCATCAATGATCCAAAGGCCGCTCATCAAGCTCAATCACTTCTTATTGAAAAAAACAACGCGAAACCTCCTGCGTTTGGGAGCTCGACCTCCACATTTGGGCAACCACCAACTGCGTTCGGGTCTAACACATCAGCCTTCGGAAAGAGCGCGACCTTTGGCCAAGCACCGACCACCTCTGCATTCGGACAGCCTCTATCAACACCTGCTTTTGGTCAATCCACTGCCACTCCGGTGTATGGGCAACAATCCACTTCGAACACTACAACCTCGGCCTTTGGTTCAGCCTTTGGGCGGCCAACTGCCTTCGGTCAACCAACTGCCCCAAAACCTGCGTTCGGAGCACCTGCGTTCGGGCAACCTGCATTTGGTCAGTCCGGCTTCGGTCAGTCGACTTCGTCGGCCACCCCTGCAGGCTCGGGAGGTGGTGGATTCTCAGCCTTCGCGTCCAAGCCAGCTACCTTTGGTCAATCTACCTTTGGTCAGTCCGGCTTTGGCAGTAGCACTTCTGCGCCGGTGTTCGGTCAGTCTGGCTTTGGAAGCTCAACAACAAGCCATGGAACGGGAACGGGAACCGGTGGTGGTGGTGGTGGTGGGTTCAGTGCCTTCGCATCGTCTGTACCTCCCAGCTTCACACAAGTTGATGCTAACCCATTAACCTCAACCGGTGGCTTTGGGTCGGGTCCGAGCGCTTTTGCTCAGTCTGGGAGCAACCCATTTGGAGCCTCCACTCAGTCCACCACTACCAACGCATTTGGACAGCCTATCCAACCGGTGAGCGGGTCCTTCGGGTCTAATACTTCTGCATTCGGTGCACCGAAGCCGTTCACCGGGTTTGCATCAGCGGCTGGAGGTGGTACTTCAGCGTTTGGACCCTCAACGGCGGGAACGATCCCTTTTGCATCTACTGGGCCAGCATCAAACCCTTTCGCTGCATCAATCGCCGCTGCAGCGGCAGCAACCGGGCAGGCCAATCCGACCGCGCCAACATCAGTGGTATCCGGCCTTCCACTCAAACCATCTGGAGCTACCACCTCGTCGGCGTTCGCCCAGCTCCCCAACACCAACTCCGCCTTTGGTCGGCCTACGTCTACATTCGGCCAACTGGCCAACCAGAGCGCGTTCGGTGGGTCGTTGTCAGTGGGACCTGGCGGGAAGATCAAAGTCAATGATCCATACGCTGAATTCCTGCCCAAGGACTATTTGATAATGCTCCCATTAGACGTGAGGGCCGCGTTTGAGGCGGACAAGTTTGAACCTGGGAAGGTTCCTCTGTGGGTGCCTCCAATGGAGCTCCGATAGAGCGTGTGGACGCCTGCTCGGAGCGTCTTGCCTTCATACCTTCATGCACTTCCCTGATCTCCTCAAAGCCTCGATTTTGGCCCTATCGGGGGATTAGGATAGGTGCACCAATGTTGATTACTTCCACCTATTGTGGGACCTCCATCTCCAGTACTCTGTACTCTCCACTGCCCAAGTTCCTTCCGAGCATGCTCTGTCTCTATCGTGTATCCTACTGCTAGAATCTATGTACTCTGAAAATCTTTTCGAAACGAGGCGCGTCGAGCAAAGTTTGGGGCGCTTCACGCTTGCAAATATTATTTATGGCTCGATCCAAGTTTCGAGGGTAACCCCATCCCGGACGAGTAGCTGTAATTCCATACCAATAAAATAGGCTCAAGTAACGGAAAAGGTCCCGAATTAAGTTTCATAGAGTGTAATGATTTTTGGGCGTCACGTCCTGAACTATGTGATCCCTGTAACTCCTTTACGAATCCCCTCTCCTCGTGCATCACCTTCAGGGCACATACCATAAATATATGGACCGTATCAACAGAAGAAAGGCAGACCCTCGACCAACTGATACGACCGTCCCAGGGCCCGTGAATGAGACGAAGATCGGCGCGGGCGACCTTTGTGGGGACAAGTATCTTCATTGCTGCCCTCGAGTTGTTTGGGAACCCTGTTCAAAGATAGGATTAAACCCCCAAACTGTGACCTAGGAGCTCCGGCGTTCCGGGAAATTTGATATTTAGGTGTGCGCTACGCGAATTAGTGGCTCGATGGAGGATATTAGATATTATGACATGCCCGCAAGTGTCAACATTCTTGGGGAGCACGATTCAGCGGAGGAAGCTAGATATGTACTATGGTATTAATACCCGCAGCATAGAATCACAGCAGTAGAATTCGAGGCGGCAACCCAGGTGCTTGTGGGTCTGTGTTTGATGCGAGGAAAGGTATTTATTCACCACAAAACACGAGTCAATGAAAGGTGACTAGAAGGTCATCCAAATATTATTTCTTCAGGCTGATCGTGCTGAGAATATTCAAATTCATAACCACCAGTCCCCTCCCCCCCTTCAAAATCGCCTAGGAGTCCTTCCAAGTCATCAAAGTGGCTCGAGTCCGTACCATATTCTTCTAAACCATCGCCGGCCTTGTCCGCTAATCGAATACCCATACTCGCGCATTGTCTCAAGAGCGCGTAAATCCTGGTTCTCTCCGGTTGGTCAAAAGGATGACACCCGTTTCGGTCTTGGTATCCTCCGATAACCCATACTAGGGAAAGTACACTGATGATTTTTAGAGAGTTCCTCTCTAATAAATTTGGATCATCTCTCCCAGGCAAGAGCTGATCGATGATTGGCCATGTGATTCGGTCTAGGCGAACAATCCTGAGAGGGTGAGTCGCCGGGAGTGGAGAAGATGATATAGGAGTATGTGATTCCCAGTCGTCGAGAACGAGCTCCTCGAGGTGAGGCAAGAAGTTCCAATTTGGAAATATGTACGTCGTTATTGGGAGAACCTGCGAGCCCCAGCGAATTCCGAGGTTCTTGAGCGTGCTATGATATGGGTGCAATAGTTCTTCAAACGTGGGTGCACCCTCCGTGACGGTGAAAAATAGATTGACGAGCGAAGGTATTTCGAATATTTCGTGGGGGTACCGGAGCATATACGGCGTCTGGAGAACCATGCTCTTGAGATTGGGGAGTGAGATGGGCTCTGGTGGAAGAGATAGGCACGATGCATCATCGAGAATGATGGACAAGCTGACAAGTCCATTAAAAGCAGGGAGGATGTGCATCAAGTCAGGGATCTTAACACCCCCAAAAATTCGAAGGTCGATTCGCTTGATATTTTTATGCAAATGAATATTTTGCGCTATCCGCCGAAGGTGTCCCGTGCCATGGCCTTCTTCGTCTTTCAACTTCGCGACCAGGATCTCCCATCGCGTACTAGTGCATGGATGCTCCACTTCGACGTCTTCAATCGTTATCCGCCGCGAGCGCGGCAACGCAGTAATGATATGCTCCGACCTATTCGCACGCGACTCCGCGTACTCCCTCCACGAGCGGCATACCAAAGCAAATTTGAGTCGTCGGCGCTCGGATATCTTGTACCTCCACTGCGACTTAGGCTTCCCGAGCTCCAAATTCCATTCCCATATACTCGACAGGGAGCAATCAACGTCGAAATGAAAGGGTGTCAGGAGGAGGGTGTCTAGGGTTTCTACCCATATCTCCGCAGGGAGACGATGGACTGCGCTACGCTCCATGTACTGGGTGGGTCGAAAGGGTGGCGTTTCTTTGTTCTAAGTGGCTATTGTTTTGGTTGCAAACCATTTGGCCACGGAAAGGAGGACGGAAGATACCATATATATGCGAGTAAATCAGTAATACATTCAAAACACTCAACAATTAATAGTCCTGCATCCAATACTATAACCCTCCAATTCCCTTTTTCCCAATTCGGACGACGCCCTCGAAAGGTAGTCCGCGCAGCTCCAACCTCGAGCTGTGCTCTTCATCCTCACCGTCCTTTCCCGCAAGCAAACCCGGTACCGCCGCCCGCACCGCGCTCGTCCCTTTTACACCCGCCAGCGCCCCATCCTTACTCAACAGCACCTTCGAAACGAAATTTCTAAATTGCGCCTCTCTACCAGGGAGAACTTGAAGGGGCACATCATGGACTATCGACGTGACAGTCGCACTCCACCCACTATCCTCTTCTCCCCCATTGACGTTAATGGCGATCCACCCATCCTCTCTTACATCGTCAGGAGAGGTGTCCGGGGTGGTCTCTGCTGCGAGCCATGTATCCGGCCGGATACGGGCGAATGCATGTTCGGGAATTGGGTCAGGCAGAGGCGGGGGCTCTGTTTCGTCATCGTCACCACCATGATGCGAGGGGAAGTTAATAGGTGGTACAGGAGGAAGTGGACGATGCGGTGAGGGGTTGGGCAACCAAGGCGGTGTCGGTATATGGGCTCCCGTTGGATGCGTCACGTCCTCTGTCCAGGTCCTCTGATCGAGATCCGACCCATCCTCATCGGGCACCTCGCCATCGAACACAAGCACGTCGGGCCAAATGTCCGTAGCGTTGACGGGGACGTTGATCCCCTTTGGCATCACAAGTCGTGCCCAGACGATCCCACTGGCAAAAATTTCACCCTCCTTCCCAAAAGTTAACATCATCCGTTTGATAGTGACGTCGCGCAGGACTTTGGGTGGTGGACTCGGAGCCGGGAAAGTGGTGTCCAAATGTAAATCCGGGAGGAGAGGTGTCGATATGCGGATCGGTGGGGGGATGCCCGAAAGGAATAAAGTGAGGAAGTGCGATAGGAGGATGGTAGCATGCGGAGAGGTCGAAGTGGAAGGGATACGTAGGATCGTGCCTTCAATTGGAAGAGTAATGTTGGAAGTTGTTACTTCCGGTTTGACTCGCCCCGTGGCAATTGGAAGAGGAGAGAGAGAAGGAGCCAGAAGGGAAACGAGGTAAGGAAGGGAAGGGATTACAAGGTGGACCTCCGGGAGTGGATTGGGAATGGCCGCAAGTGCGACTATTGTGAGGTTGTGATCTGTAGTCGGCATAAGTGAATAAAATATAAGATTGAGGAGCTTATCCATTGGTGGTCGAGGTTCGGGGATCCCAGGGATGCTCGGTACTTCAAATAAATTAGATGAGAATAGTACTGAAGGACATGGCTTACTACGCATATGAACATAGCTTTCTAATTTCCGACGAGAAGCTCGAACAAGTCGCCTCCATCCCGTCTTCCCGCCCTCTACATGCACTTTATCGACACCCACGCGAACATTGATCGCGCCAGTCTCCCAAGACGTTGTCACAAAACGTTCTAATAACTCAGAATCTGTAGAAAGTTGCAGTGTGACGTCGAAAGAAATAGGTGTGAGCCAATCTTTGTGAATAGGATGATCTGCAGTGATAGGTATTACTGCTGGCTGAGCCGTGACCTTGAACAAGTGCTCGCTTCCAAGTTGTTGGGGGTAAACGGTTGCCTCGCCGAATGAGACAGTGACTTCCTTGAGGATCGTGATCCCCCAGCGACCAATATCTCTCCACATACCCTCCCAAATGCTCATATCGTCGTCCTCCTCATCCCAACCCATGATGATGTCAGCGTCAACGCCGAGCTTGCCGCTCACTCTGAGAGAAATCGCTCCGTCTCCGTCTCCCTCGTCCTCTTCTCCCACACCAAGCACTTCAATATCTCGTGGTCCATGCCAAGTGATGGCCCTAAGCGCTTTGTCGGTTCCAGCCCCTTCAACCCGTCGTGCGTAGGACCATATTAGAAGGGCGACTAGGACAACACCCACGACGCATAGTGTCAGAGTACCAAAGAAGACCTTTACGAGTATATTCCGAAGGTCAGCTCGACGCTGTCTGGGAGACGGTGAAGGTGGCGGAGGGGGAGAAACCGCGTGGTAGCGGGCCGAGGAGCCGCCAATGATGAGCGCATCATCCGACGGTATCTGAGGCTGAAGGAGTGGTGTTGTCTCTGTTGCTCGGCCCTTTCCTTTCACGTCGCGCATGCCACTCGCGACGCTCGGCCCAGACATGTTCGTGTTCAAGTTATCAGGTTACTTTGCCCAGCCTCTTGGGCACAGGTCTATGGGCACATGCGGGCTCAAACTAGCTGCGATTAGTATTCTACAAGCACGTAATTGCATTCTACCCTCTCACAGAGGTATGATTGATGTATGATTGAAAGCATGAAGTAAATTCCCTACCAAAATACTATATACGTTACATTAATGGAATAAACTTATCCTCAACTTGGGGCCTTTCCATGTAAAGGAAGCGTGCGAGTCGGATCGAAAAGTCGCTTGTGTGATTGGTTTCAAGCGGGGAACAACAAACCAATGCAGAGTCAAGAATCCTTGTTGTGTATGTACATCACGATGCGAAAGTAAATAAGTAGCCAGCGCCAAGCTAAATGAACAGAGCATGAGAATGGCCGGCAGGGGGTTCAGCCACCCAGTCCCCATATTGAGGCGTAGGAAACCGAACATTTGCCTACGATATAGAGGGAGGAAAACGATGAAGACGTACTACAGGCAGCCTATGAGCCACAGAACTCCTGAATAGTAAAATTACAACAGCCAAGGTGCAACAGGAACTAGATCGCAAAAGATGGGACTTGGGGGGTTAATGAGAATATACAGAACCACAAAAAGTGATTGGATGATAAGCCAGATTGCAAATGGGAACCACAGTACAGATGAACTAGAAGGCGTCAATTTGGATATACAAGAGATGTCACGGAGAGATACACATCGGTAACCACTAGACCGAAATCTGGTGGTAATTGGGCTGGAATCGGAATGAACAGTTCACCGATTTGGGGAATATCAATGGAAATACTGAGATCGCAGGTCGATAAATGGAATAGCATAACGTCGTGTGGTTTCGTGGTGGTGACTGACATAATTTAAAGTGGTTTCTTCAAATTAGTTAGGCGGAGAGCGTTGACCTTGACATCCTCGACCTCGATTGAGGTGCCCTTCAGCGTGATCGAAAAGAGCCACCAAGGAAGCAGGTGGGCGATTACATCCTGGATCAACGTCAGCCAAACAACGCACAGATGACATTGCCTGGAATTCTCACCCCACGGCGCGTCAAAATCTCGCTCCAATACGCGGCATGATCCCCTGTGTTCCACCACGTCCACCACTTCTTGGGATCACCAGCGTTGATTTGCGCAAGAAGGCGCCCGAGAGTCACGAGCATCCTCCGCCTGCAGCTTCCAACCCAAGGTCGGTTGCATGCGCTTGTCAGGCGTTTCAGATTTTTCCCATCCCATGGATCAGGTCCCCATAGGCCACTGTGTTTATCCAGTTCCTGCATTGGGATCAATGACTCGGGCAACCGACGCAGAAAATGCTGTGAGGCACATTGGAAATCAGAATCGATGGAGTTTGGCTGTTCGACTCACAATCAACAGGCTGCCATTGGAAACCTCAGGCCCCGGGTTTTCGAGCATTGTCTGTATGTATGGGCCACCGTTCCTGTCCCCTGGGTCCCAGTGCGTCTCCAAAATATGAACAGCCTAAAGCCACGTTACCAAAACCTTCAATGAGCCCAAAGCTTTCTCACCTTTCGTAGTAACTCCTCACTCTCACCATTTCGTGGCGGGGTGCTGAGAGAGTGAGTGTGTTCGGCGAGCACGTAGAAGGCGTGCACCGCACAGGCCGCTGGGGAGTCATCTTGGAGAGGTTCTGAAGCAACAGGGCAGCTGAAAAGGATTATCGGGGCCTTCCAACCACTGAATTCGAAGTTCTTGTATTGATGTGGAAGGCCAAACTGGTTACCGATACTACTCCGAAGTTCAACACGGAAGCGATTTGAGTCTGGTAAGGAAGTATTGATGTTCATAGAAGTCAGTAGAGTGTATGATCTTCCTAAGAACTCGGCAAAGTCACTAAGAGGGTCAATTTTCAAACTATGAATTGGAGCTGAAAACGTGGTACACACATTTGAGCGTCTGCAAACGCAGTAATAATAGCCCTGGTGGCCTCGATAAAGTCGTAATGAAATCGTACCGAGGCCTGCATAACAATTAACTCGCTTCATCCAGATTCACGAAAACACAACTCACTTCCACCACCCCCTCTACCTCATTGAGTATCTCCTGTCTCCTTACGTTGTATTTCGTGCATGCATCGCGGTAGTTCATGTCTTGGGATTGGATCAGCGGAGGGTATATATAACCATCAGAGCACACACCGGCACGGTGGAAAGAATCGGGTGAGAGCCTGACATTCGTGGACCTACGACGGAGCGGCAATAGTCGCAAGAAGGGGAGGTCGAAACGCGGGCCGCTCGGAGAACCCGGGTCATTGAGAGGGTACTGTGTCGGGACCGGTTATTTCAGTAACCCTAATCAGCGCGTAGAATACTTACATCTGTCTGGAACGACAGAAATTCGGCGACCTCCGCGTCCGCTTCAACCCCCGCTCTCTGCTTGGTCAACTCTTTATTTCCTAGCCATAGGGCTTGCGCATGTTGAACGAGGTAGCACTGGGATGGAGGCACATTATTCCCGCTGGGATAGAGGTTCTCTATAACCTCATAAGCGGACGTGAGCCGCTGGACAGCGAGCAGTTGATGCTCAACTTCTATGCAAATGGTCAACGGAGTGATGCAAGAAAGTAGAGTGCCAAACCTTCACGAAGCATTTCCTTGGCGCACCCCATCGCTGTCCCCAAGTTTCCCTCGTGGGCGGCGATGTCGGTGTCAGCTAGGAGTGCATTGAGTGAGTTGACGCTAAAGAGTTGGAGTTGGTCAGATACTGTGTTTCAAAGACTATCTATCTGTCACATACTGGCTGAGCTGAATCTCGAGGCTTTCGAAAGGGCTTTGAGCTCTTCGAACGGGCACGCATTCGCAGGGCTTACCGGCGCTTCCAAAACCGCTTAACCTTACAGAGAATCTTAGACGTCGTGATTAACTTGTCATACGGAGGGGCCAAAGGGGTTGCCATCGAGTGGGGTGGTGGCTGAGGGGCTGCAGGGATCGGCGCCAACTCTCAGGGGTAATGTGGGGGCCGAGGCTGGCTGACTGGAGGCTGGGAGGCTGGCGAACAAACAATCCGGAGATAATGGGCCGCCGATATGTCATCTGATCGCTGCAGCGTGGGAGCTGGCGGCACCGTTTCTTGCTACGCCAGTAAATCCGGTGAGCATATCTAAATGCCGGAAATCACACTATTCGCTGACAACACACCAGGATCGAGCGAACAGATATCACAGAAGTTTGTGGAAACCGCAACAAACCAAGCATAGGAGTATCGTGGGTCCCAGCACATATGGACATAGCAGGGAAGGACAGAGCGGATGAGATAAGATAGCCAAGGAGGCGACCATGGGCAAGATACGCCATAGCAGATTCATTGGCAGGATCGCACGCATCCCGAACGCATTCCGAACGCTTAATCGACACACGACACATGCACCAACCGGGCACGGATACTTCGGGGAATATTACCAAACGCAAGACGGGATGCGACCCGGAACTCCAGACACGCGAGCACATATTATTCGAATGCCAGACATACGAGGAACACCGGAACATAATTAAAGGGGGAGCCCCAGACCACCTACAATGGCGGGAATATAGCAACGTCGCTAACCAAACCCAACCCGTCCGGTCCGGCCCGTCAACACCACCCACAGCGAGCACAAATAACCAGAGTGCCCACCAACGTCAAATACGCAACCATACCTGTAAACCATGTTGTAGATACATCCCCCCTCGTCATATCCCCTGCACACGGATTCGTAGGCTGCTGGCCAGGTGGTGTCTTGGTCCCGAAATGTGTACCTGTAACCACGGAAAAATATAGATCTCTATATCTCTATATATGCATATTGCATATGCGACATGTTCGTGTTGTCGCGTGCGGTGGTATTTTCGCATTGTCAAACTGAGCATCTATCTGCGCATTCCACACATCATACCTACGTCCTTCCACTTTCACCCCGTCCGCTCGCAATCCATCGCGGCGTCCCTTGGACACTGCCAGCGACCCCAATCGCAGGCGGCTAAATAAATCATGTCTTCAAATGATCAGTTACCTCCAGGCTGGTCTGCTGAATGGTTGGTGCTCTCCATTATGACTACCAATGCGGATGGATGATCCCATCCGAAATTGCAGGAGTCCAGAGCATCAACGGTACATCTTCATCGGTATATATACCATCAGAAGCAGCCACCAACATCTTACAAAGTTTTCCTAGAAAACTCGACTGGCAACAGACAATGGGAACACCCAGAGCAATACCCCGAAATCGAAGCACCTCTACCCTCGACTCCAGCCTATGCTCATCATCCAAAGCGGCGACAATATGCAGCGGGTCAAACCGAAGCCTATACTGGTGCATCCACTCCGCCCGTCAATACCGGTTTTCAACCACAAATCCATCAGCAAGTTGGTGGTCCACAAATTTTCACCCCAGGAGCTCCTGATGCGTACCCTGCTCACCCACAGCAGCCATATCAAAGTCCATATCACACCCAGACACCGACCAATGCTGGTTTTCCACGTTCACCAGCCGGATACGAACGCACTCACGGGCGACAAGGCTCGGTAGCAGTTGATCAACTCGCTGGTCAGCTCCAGCAGATGAATGTATCACAGCCATCGTATGGACAGCAGCCGGTATGCTGTCCCTCTCCTTGCCGCACGTGTACTACGGCATCCAGCTGACAACGCTCATAGCATTCTGCATACAGCACAAACTTACTTGCTGCTCCGCCTGACCCTTATGATCTGCACCGACCTCCCCCGAAAATCCGACTCCCGGCTGAGGCTTGTACCTTTTCCGTTACTCGAAAGGCCGGCCGGCTGAATTGTCTTCCAGGCTTCAGTGACAAAATCACCTACAAGCAACGCAGACCCTTCCTACAAACGTTGCACCCTCACCGCCATACCGACCACCGACTCTCTCCTCAAGAAATCCAAACTGCCTTTCGTACTAGTAGTAACGCCCTTTCGCTCGGTCTCTCCCTCGGAATCACCAGTACCAGTGGTGGAAGATTGTATTATCGCCCGTTGCCGGCGCTGTCGATCGTATATCAACCCCTTCGTGACGTTCATCGACGGCGGCTCCCGATGGAAGTGCGTCATGTGCAACGTGAGCAACGAAGTTCCTGCTCTTTTCGATTGGGACGAGTCGGCCAAGAGGCCCGCGGATCGATGGAAACGACACGAGCTCAATCATGCAGTCGTCGATTTCGTGGCACCCAACGAGTACATGGTTCGCCCGCCCCAGGCCGTCTGCTACGTCTTCCTCGTGGATGTGGGGCCGCAAGCGAGACAGAACGGGATGGTCGGAGTCGTTGCGCGGTGTATTGCGGAGTCGTTGGACAAGCTGCCCAACTCAGATGGGAGCACGAGGGTCGCGTTCCTCGCGTTTGACGATCGGCTGCACTTCTTCCACATCACCCCCACTTCTGCGGAATTTACAGTGATGGTCGTCTCGGACGTGGACGATGTCTATCTGCCCCGGCCGACCGACTTGCTTGTCAACCTGCAGGAGTGCCGAACGACCGTGGATGCGCTGCTAGGCAAGTTTGAGGAGATATTCGGAGAGACTCATGCGTCAGGGACGGGCTCTGCAATGGGTTCTGCGCTTCAGGCGGGCTTTCAGTGGATCGTGGGTTTCCGAAGTCACCCTTCCGTGTTGAGATACTGACTCACTGTCTAAAGGGGCAGATAGGAGGAAAGTTGATTGTCCTCTCATCGAGCTTACCGAGTGTCGGAGCCGGGGCATTGAAAGACAGGGAGGACCCGAAGATTTTCGGTACTTCTAAGGTATGCCCGTGCTTTCTCTCTCTTGCTGTACAGGATGATTCATACTGGCCTTATCTAGGAATCAACTCTCCTCTACCCTGC
>Ga0307513_10002187_pt1 | contig 27350 bp, 36 predicted proteins | sample 15_EM_MG_FD_202174 | JGI IMG/M metagenome (GOLD analysis project Ga0307513, IMG submission 202174) | Populus trichocarpa ectomycorrhiza microbial communities from riparian zone in the Pacific Northwest, United States - 15_EM | ecosystem: Host-associated > Plants > Roots > Unclassified | place...
GTAAGCAGAGTCGAGCATGTCTTGCACTGGGCCTGCCTTCGCTCCATACACCGACCGGAACAAATGCTGTCCCGTTGCCCCATAGTCTACAAGTGAGGCGTTTGGATTTCTGTAGTTCATTACAGTAAATATTAAACAACAAATAAGCAGCATACCTGTGCATCACTTTATCCTTCAACTCCTCTGGCATGGCTTCATGCAACGCTATCAGACTGTTGATCGCCTGTCTCGAAAACATCAGCTGCTTGTCGGCCTGAACCATGCACAAGAAACCTTTGGGTATCCGCTGATGAGGCCAGATTTGAAAAGGGCATCTCGAATTTTCTGGGCAAGCAGCTTCTCGTCTGATTGGAGGGAATTCGTGCCAAGTGCCCTCAGATCCTCCAATACATGCTCGAAGACGCGGGGTACGCCTTCTGGTCGGTTGCTTGCACTGAACGCGACGGCAGCAACAATGTACCACGGATTTCTGAGAACTAGATGTGTTTCTACAGATGGTTCTGGATTTTGACTGATATGCGCCTACTTGGAGATACTACCGAACCAGTGTTTATGGCCAGGCGACCAGAGGCTTCTGGGAATAGAGACTTCAGGCTGTTGAGAAAGCTTGCTGTTATCCGAGGATTGGAAGACATGTTATCCCGAGCGATACCACTGGATGAATTTTTGTAAGTAACACTTTTCAGAATCGATGAGGCATATTAATATGTCAGTGGCACTTCAGGGGGGGCCGCTGGGTCCGGCCACCCCGACCATCAACAAACCACATTCGAGTCTCTCCTAATGAAGACAGACAATTTCCAGCTTCCTTCGAAAGGTCAGGCAGGATACACCATGGACACGGAGGAATACCCAAATCATGGGCGGGAGGCCATTCACAACCAAACCACGTAAATTCACCCTTCTTTTTTATCATGGGAATGTAGAGAATCTACCATGTACCAGTCGAACGTCATTCAATAGCAAGTAAGGCATTGTGTTACATGTCGAATTCAAAATCCGAGTCCGAGTCATTGGCTTTCTCTTGTCGAATATTCTTTTGCGGACGAAAGTTCGTCGATGTTGCAGCTGATCGCATCCTGGAAGACGGATCGTCGTCTTCGTCTTCGAGGTCGTCCTCGTCCTCTTCGCCTTGGTTGACATTAGGACCAGGCCTATCAGGCAGGTCGAGAGCCCCCGTCACGAGCAATATTGCTTCAAGTTCTGTTTTCAAGATGTAATTTTTCTTCTCAAATATACTAACAAAATTCTCACCTTCTAAACGGCGCTCGCGATCTGCACCCCAGGCAATAATTTGATTCCTAATGTCGCCCTTTCTATAGACGATAATCATGGGAACTCGAGAATCGGGGAGGTTGGGTAAGCACTTGTCGCCTACGATGGAAACAAATTTTGTACGAGAATACCGTTGGGCAAGACTGCGTATATGTTCAAATGCGCGTTCGCTTCTCGGTAGCCTGAATCCTTGTAAGATCCTTGAAGCTGTAGTCCAAAATGGCCTAGCATACGCACCCATCTTTGTACAAGAAACACACCACTCCCGTACCCTTCTCGTTGTCGTCGTCCTCTTCATCGACCTTGCTGGCCTCCGTTACTTCTCGGGTGTAATCCTCCCTTCCGATAGGATACACCCGCCCGAAACGTGCCTGCGCTTGATCCTTACGCTCTTTGGCGAGCCTCTGTCGTCTGTGGATAGCAATAAAACGTTCAGTTTCGTCGTCTGGGGCATCTTCGCTTAGTTCCAGGAGCTCCTTTGGGGTAAAATCGTTCAAGAGATCGTCCAACGTCGGTGATGGTGGTGGAGATGGAGTCGGAGGTGTTAGCTCACGAGGAGGTAGGATCCCGTGCTTCCGTAAAGCGTCGTTGCTATACGACTTTCGGTCAGAAAACGTAATTGGTGTATTATATGTTTAAGATGCTTACAATTCAGTATCTTCGTTGGGATTAACAGCCATGGTGGTCGATCAGGGTAAGAGCGAGGACTAAGCTTATAAGTCTGGTGATGTATGTGTCGGAAATTGAATGGGAATTCTGGCGATCCTTGAACCGCTTATGAACCAACTGTTAAATAACCAGAGGGGGCCTGCGGAATCAATCATTATTCTGCGGAACGCTAGAACCGCAAGTGGTTTGTTCAACCTGCGGGTGCACGTGACTGGGGATCTCGGAAGTTGAATACCTCATGATAAATCGAAGCTCACACACTCTCTTTCCCTCTCTCACTAGACAGTAGAAGCTCGGTTCGACTTGATCGAGAATTAAATTCTGAACACGGCAATGTTAGATCGCGTCGCGACCGACAACATAATACAGCATGGGCTAGACGGACTTGTACCACATCAATACCAAGCAGAAGTATTTGTAAGGGCTCAAAAAGGTGTATTAAATTCCATTGACTCGCAGGAAGTGGTTGACCAACCCTGGCAGCCAATGTAATTGCTGCACTTCCCACTGGATCTGGGAAGACGCTCATCGGTGTGCTTTTAATCCGGTGGATCGCCTCACAAGAACAATCCAAGGGCAAAATAATTGCCTTTTTGGTACCCAAGGTTGCGCTTGTTGAACAGCAATGGAGATATATTCAAGAGAAAACATCGTTGAGGGTGGCGAAACTCCACGGGGCTCTAGACCTTGATCTCAGCGACAGGTTAGGTTGGAAGAAACGATTCCAAACACACGACGTGTTTGTAATGACTGGTACTTATTTTATTTCGAGGATTATCAAAAATTCTCATTGCCCACGTAGCTCAAATATTTCTTAACATTTTGACGCATTCGCTCTGGAGGATTGACAAGGTCTCATTGATGATTTTTGACGAATGCCATCATGCCAGGAAGAATCACCCTTATAATGGCATTTTACGGGAATACTTTCAACTCAACCCCTTGGATAATAGACCTAAAATCTTTGGCATGACTGCATCTCCCATTTGGAATGTCAAGAACCCACTCGGATCGCTTTCCGATCTCGAATCAAATATGGATGCGAAAGTTATCGCAGTTGTTGAGCATGTTGAAGAACTGGATCAATATTCCCCTAAAGCAAAGGAGGTAAGAACCATATTCCCTGGGTACCTTGTATTCTTTGTCGCTGGCCCTTTGACTCATGATTTACTGGAAGTTTATTAAAGAATACCCATTCGCCCCCGAAGAATACGATTACCCGTCACCGTCAATTCATCAATGCCTTAAGGTTGTTGATAATTCTATCTGGGACGATCTCCAAATTCCATGGCGTCAGATCGATAACCGATACTGGGTGACTTTTTACAATCTCGGGCCCTACTGCGCATCCATGTTCCTGTTTCATGAAATTCAGTACCACCTTGAAAGGTTCCTCATTGAGAACAAACAGAAAATACTGGACGACCTATCCCACTCTGTCGAACTGGAGGACATCATTCCCCCTACCGCCCTTTCATCGAAAAGAATTCCTGATGAACTCTATTTCGTTATCGACATTCTTCAAGACTTCCAGAGCTTTTTCCCTCGAAATAAAATTTCTTCAACATCATCGGTTCCGGTCAGTAATTTAGACTGGTGTACCCCGAAGCTTAAGGTTCTTGTGGAAATCCTGCTCGAACACCACTCTCCCACTTTCCAGGGAATCATCTTTGTCGAGCAAAGGCATGATGCCTCCACGTTGTCAAAGGTCTTGAACCTCTTACCTGAACTTCACGGCAAAATTCGTTCTGCGTTCCTTGTCGGCCAAGGTGTGAACGCCGACGGTGTGTCAACACGAACGGATTTTTGTGAAGGCGACCCTATTAAGCTTTTCCGCGACCATGTTCTCAATACCCGTAAGCAGATCGACCTTGCTTCTGCTGGCATTTAACCACAACACAAATCTTCCAGTTATTGCAACATCGGTTGCCGAAGAAGGCCTTGACTTTCCCGTACGTGCATAATTTCAAAAGCATGCCGATAGCCTGACCTGTTTCCGCATTGTTTTAGGAATGCGATCTCGTTGTTCGATTTGACCCTGTTCAACACATGGTAGGGTATCTTCAGTCCCGTGGTAGAGCAAGAAAACAAGCGTCGACTTTTATTGTCATGATACCCAAAGGCGATGCATTGCAGCTGGAAAGGTACCAAACCCTTCAGCAGAAAGAACCCGAAGTCGCTCGTGTTTATCAAACTCGGCATGCAGATACCCAGGAGGAAGACGACGACGACGATATGGACGAAACTGACCCGGTCGACTTCGCAGCACGCGAACGCTATGTCGTACCCTCTACTGGAGCAATCTTGAGCTACGATAACTCTTTGAGCCTCCTAAACTATCTTTGCTCCCTCATCCCCCAGGACGCTTTTACGCCTGTCCACAAACCAAAATACACAGGAGAATTCGAACAGACCCTTCATCTTCCCCGAGCGTTACCACTATCTCTTCAGGACTTAACCTTTACAGGTCCTCTCAGGAGATCGAAACAGGAGGCCAAGCGCGCAGTCGCATTTATAGCTGTGAAACGACTGAGGGAAATGGACGTTTTTGACGAATACCTCCTGCCACTGACCAAATACTCTGACGGCGAAGAGGAGGTTCAGTCGATAACGGGGGATGGGAAGCCAAAAAGGAAAATCCCACCAAGCATGATGTCTGTCCGTGTTCGGGATCCTTGGTACATTGGGCAGACGTTATGGAGTCACGCAATTCTGGTTGAAAACACGGTGGTTGCGAGTTTGATAACTGGTACCATTCTTCCTCCCCAGGATCTCATAATTGGAGGAAGTAGAGTCAAGACGCTCCCAGCGGCGTTGCTTGAATTCGATGAAGACCACGAACACGAGCAGAGGTTGGCGATGCACCAATTCACAAGATGTGGGGTGTGGTACAACAACACTTCTCGACCATTCTCTTCGCCTTTTAGTTTTTTTTTGGTCCCAATTACCCCTGATCGTTTGCCTGACTTTGAGGCCATACAACGCCTTTTGGCCTATCCAGAAGGCAATAGCGACTGGAGTGAAATATCGGAAGAAGATTACGACAAACTCATGGTCATTTGTCGTGCTCAATTCGGGAGCATCCACATTTTACGAAGAATTCGGGAAGACTTGACCCCTTTGTCTACGCCTCTTCCAGGGTCTCGGGAAGCAACATCTCCAACATATCACGAATATTGGACAAAGAAGTGGTCGACGAAAAACCGACAGGTCGTATTACCAACAAATGGGCCCATACTCGAAACCTTTCGTTTTCAGCGTTCAAATATCGGCACTTTTCTGGTCGACTCATCTCCCTTATATTCTTCTCCGACGCACATAGTACGCGATGGTCGTTTATTGCCCCAGGCGAATTGCGCTTGGTTGCCAATCTCCCATTCAGTTCGTCGGGCCTTCGAGGTCTTACCCGTCCTTTGTCACCGGATTACCGCCGAATATAGAGCTCGATGTGCACGATACGAGCTTAACTTGCCACCGTCTATCTCAACCAACTTCATCATCGAGGCGTTCACTATTCCGTCGGCCAGTTTTCCCTTCAGCAACCAACGTATGGAGACCCTGGGCGATGCAGTCCTTCAACTATGTACTACCGTTCATTTGCTCAACCGATACCCGAACCGACATGAAGGCCAACTAACAACGCTCAGGCAACAAGTTGTCAGCAACCGCTATCTGATGCATCGTGCCCTAGATCTTGGCTTAGAGAAATTTGTGAACAGCGAGATTGCGAATGTATCTAAGTGGAGGTACACATCGCCGGACGATGCCCTTCATTATCACCATGGAACGGCGCGTCTTTCAAGAGTTATCACCAGAGAATTTCCTCGTCGAAGCTTGCAGGATTGTATGGAAGCACTTCTCGGTGCTAGCTTTCTTGCCGGTAGTATTCTTGTTGCTTTGCAAGCTGGGACCGCGTTAGGTCTTGAGTTGGGAGGTCCCTTACCCTGGTTTATTCGTTATCACAGCATTCTTGAACCAACTATCATTGCCCCAGCGTTTGCTGCCTTGGAGGGGAGTCTAAACTACAAATTCCAACGCAATCATCTTGTGATGGAAAGTCTGACACATCCCTCGTTTACCTTTTCGGACGTTCCGTCATACCAAAGGCTAGAATTCCTGGGCGATGGTAAGCTTTTTATTCTCCTATCCATGTTCAAATATTGACAGTGTCGCAGCTGTTCTTGACCTCTTTGTTGTCAAGTACCTGTTTGACAAATTTCCAAGTGCGACATCCCATCAGCTGGCTTTCCCCCGAACCAAGGCCATATGTAACCAAACGCTCGCACACCTTGCGGTCAAGAAGCTGGGCCTCCACAAGATGATGCTTATAAACAGCATGGAACTAAATGTGGCCGTCGACCGTTCCGTTTCTGTTCTGGATTCATTGTCTGCGGAAGAGATCGTGAAGAACGGATGGAAGTATGACCCCCCCAAGGCCTTAAGCGATCTCTTTGAGAGCGTCGTGGGAGCGGTACTGGTTGACTCTGGGTATGACTACGAGAAAACCACCGCCGTTTTGGAATACGTGATGGAGGATGTGTTGGAAGTCCTTTCTCCGTCCTTGGCGAAGGACCCCGTCTCGGAACTCACGGAATGGGCAGCGAGTACTGGATGCACCCGGATAGAGATCAAGTGAGTTCCATTGGCCAACCTTTTCTGCTACTCATTAAACGCATAACTCCCACATAGACCGATGGTCAAGAAAACGGAACTCCGGGAAAGAGATGGTGTTGCGGTTCTCGTTCATGGAAAACTAGTGGTTGGACCCATCGTCTCGTCGAGTTTGAACATTGCAAGATTCGCAGCTGCTGAGCGTGCTCTGGCAAAGCTTCGAGACCCAGCATCCGACTTGAACCTCCTGAACTTATGTGATTGTGCACTGGCAATAAGTGTCGATGGCTGTCCTCCTGCAGTCCCTCTCATCGTTGACTCAACAGAAACCACTAGCGATATCAGTTCAACGGACGACGAAGAGGACGAAGAGATAACGGGGGTTACCGAAATTCTCATTGACAGCCCCTAAGAGGACAATCAGGACAAGATGGAAATATGAACTGGTATCGGGATCAGATTCGTTGACTCCTCACAGTAACCTAATCTCGCATTAGATTTCTGGGTTCAGTCAAAGTCTCTGGTGCCGCCTTTCGAAGGACTCATCAGGTAACTCTTTGAAATTTTTGAGTTTCAACAATGAGGTTGCGGATCTCAATTTCTATTTAGCACGTATTTATCTATTTGATGTTTGTAACATGTATGTACATGTATATAACTGGAAAAGAGCAGGTGAATGAATTGCTTGCCTCCATCCGGGGTTCGCGAATCGACTTTCGTCAGAGGGGCTGTTTTGCAGTCGAGAAATTAGAAAAATGTGATTGAGTTAAAATGTATTCGAAAAAAGTGCCATAGGTGTGTAGATGTTCGACTGGATATTTTTCAAGAAGATACCGAGAACGAATACCATGAACAAAAGGAGCACGAAAACAACCGGAATGAAACCCATAGTAGATCAAACAAGAGGACGGAACAAAGGGCATACTGTACCTTTCACTTCAGGATAACAAAAAGAATCTTCACAGATGCGCAACGGCGCCGGTATTTCTCTAACAAGGCGCTTGCCTCGCGTGCAACGATCATGAGATCTTCGTGGTTTCTATACTCTTTGATGCTTGGAATCTCGGCGATGGATCTCAAGCGAGGTCTAATTCCGAGGCCCTTGACAATTTTTTTACAGGTTGGTAAGCAAGATGTTCTGAAAGAAGACAAATATATCACCTTTATCAAGGGCCTCGGCAACAACGAGAAGAATTCTTGATACATATATCATCGAATACTTTCAGGTCGTGAAAAACCCTTCGGAGGCCAGGGCAGCGTTCCTGAGGATCGGAATGAAGCTCAAAGTAAACCTCGAATACCAACGTGCATGACTCACCGAATTGACGATGAACCTAGAATTATTCGCTGGCCCAACCTTTTTGAAGAGCTGAGACAAGACTTCCGATATCTTCGCACAGTATTTCAGAACATTACCGTCTTGAAGAATGAAAGACATTGTAAGAGGCTATCCAGACGAAGGACCTTTACTCACATGAACATGCCCTGAAACGTCTATCGTAGATATACACTCTCTGTCGGGACAATCTATCCCTCAAAAAGGCTGGAGTGATACCAAATGCCAGATATTTCGTCACTTTCATCATTCCCATGAACTTGAATTTCTCAATAATATGGGGCGGAACGACATCCTATGGACAAAGAGATGTAAGCGTCGATCAAGGGTGTTTCGGGGCCTTTGTAGGCGGGGACGAATTCCGGTGTGCAGGCAAAAGGAGGAGCGAGCGCAATACGACAGCCGTTGCGCAAAACTTTAAGGAGGGTCTCGATTTCTTGAAGGAGGCTTTTGGCATGCATTATCAAATCGTTGAATCAGCGAGGCCAAGGAATGAACTCCTTTCGCGCTGGCGTGATTGGAGCCCCAGTGTGTGATGAACGACCTTGAAGGTGGCTTTCCGAACTGAAGGGTCGATCACGAGGAGAGGGCCAATGGGGTTAAGAGGAAGTTCCTCGAGCACCTCGTTACATTCCCATTCCTTAAAAATTTCATCGACATCGACATCGCTCTCGTGATCGCTCTCGTTACTGTGATCGCCACTGTCAGATTCAGTGTAGTCAGAGGCACCACTGTTCGTCGTTCTCGAGGTCCAATGTAAGATCACTGTTGGTGTCGGTAGGTTGATGACGGCTGATTCGATGGCCCAGGTGCCATGTTGAGTTGATGTTTGTTTCATTGCTCCTAGTAATTTTGCGGCATGGGCGAAAGCAATGAAGTCAACAAAAGCTCGATCTAGTAAATGATTTGGGCCCAGAGATCTGACATTGCCGGTACTAATCCAATCCCAGAATGGCGTCGCTGTGGTGATTCGAGAAGGCAAGGGTCGACAACGAATTCAGGTCAGGTGTACACAAGCAGTTTAAACAGCTATCTCGACCTCGGAACCGCGAGATTTCCGTGGGATCGTGACGGATTGAGTGCGTTAGTATCGTGGCTCGAAGTATTAGAATGTACCAGACAGGCTGATGATCTAGGATGATGAATTTGGCGCAACCACTCAGTAGCTCGGATGAATTCCAGAAGTGTCAGATCCGCCGATCGCGAGCGTCGATGATGCAGGCAGACCACTGCATTGCGGCGCATTTATAGCGCTAAGAAGCAGGGATGTCTATACGGGGGACTCTAGGATGCTCCAGGATTCAAGTCCCATCCAGAATTCGCATTATGTGAGTATATAAACCCGCCAAGTCTTCATGAGAGAAAATCAGCCACATCCTGAAACGACAGTTAGCAAGTGAAATTCCTCTGAAAATACTCAACGTTCACAGCTAGTGCTTATGTTCAATCTAGCTCTTATTGCAATCGCAATCGCACAAGCGACCTTCACGCTCGCACAGTGCTCAGATCCCACCCCTCCGGTGTGCCAAACCTCTAGCGGAAGCCCAACAGTCGGCGACTGCCAAGCCGCCATTGGGAGGTTGTCGGGACAATGTCACCAGTCCAACAATCTTGGTTCACTCTGCACGTCGCTGGTCACCGTGGGTACCTGCAAGATAGATGTGTGTGGATACCCTGGCGCACAACTTCTTGCAGGAGTAAATTGTGGTGGTTACCTCCAGAATATTCTTAACACTTGTCAATCCGGAGGGCGAGTGGGAGGGTTCCTTGCCCCAGCGACGTGTAATGTTCAATACCATGACTCACCCTATAGGTTGCAGTTCTCGCACTCCTAAATTCGGTGAGTATTCACTTTACTACTGTTTTGTTGATCCTGAGTACGGCCACTGTAGAGGAGATATTCCCCAGTCAAGCAGAGGTGAATGGTCAGACTGCGTGTTACACAAAATCAAGATGACGGAAATAGGTGGATTGTCGTAGCTATAGCTGGCGTCGGCATATGTATTCATTACAAAGTCAAAGCTTACTTTCAAGTTTGGTCGAGGGGTTGCGATCAGTGTCGATGTATTCGGCGACGACATGCCCAGCGATTTGGTAGACAATATTAGAGGTGAGCTTGCTGAAGGACATGGCTAGTTCTGAGAAGGGGGGGGAGGGAACGACATAGTTCGAACGGGAAAAGGCAAGTATCTTGCTACACATTGCGTTTTTGGCGAGACATTGGATGCGATATTCTCTAATCATTTGGAGAGTTTAGGACAGAATCTGCGAGAGGATGTCAGGATTACGCCTGAAAGTTAAGAAAAAACACGAAAAGAAGACTCAACGAGATCCCTAATCTTAACGCATGTTCAAAAATTACAAACAATAGAAAAGGTCGAAAAGAAGAATTGAAGAAACATTTATAGGGGAAGTATAAGAAGACAGAACAGGAAATGACTGAGCTAGATAATACAACTTCATCCCAAGACAACATAAAAATTTGGCCAGGCCCTAAGACGGCGATACCACTTTTCGAACAAGTCTCTGGAAATGTGTACGGCAATCATAAGATCTTCGTTGGCTTTCAACTTTTCTATTTGCTGGAGTTTAACGATTTCTCTCAGTTGAGGGCGAATCAAAGAAGCCTGTATCCGTTTTTGAAAGGTGAGTACTAAATTTCAGGTAAGGGGTCCTGCTGGTACAAACCTGAATCAACGAGCGAGGCAATTCGGGGAAGATCGCAATATCCATGGAGAATTCATCCCAGAGTGCGAGTTCTTGAACTGCATTTTTGAGCCTGGGGCAGTTGTACTGCCAAATAATAATAATAAAGGACAAGGAAAATGGACAAGGAAGTCGGGCTTACGAGATGGATAGGAGCGTCCGGCTCTAGGCCGGTTTTCACGGAATCATAAGCATCGGTAACTTTCCTAAATTGTTGCATGAGAGCCAAATCTGCAAGAGAGAGTTAATTCGGAATCGACAATCCGACAAATAATAGAATCGCTGGGGACTAACATTTTTCAAGGCGCACGTGGAAAATGAAGGCCCTCTGCAAAACCCGAGCACGTAAAGGGGCAGGCGAAAGTCTGGCGGCGATGGACAGCACATTGTTCATTTTTTGAACAATCTGTCGCGTGTTCAATGAAGGAGATTTCATACTGTCCTGAAACTTGTCGATTCGGTGGAGGCAACGCAATAGGTACCCTCCGCATGTAAGACCTAGATACGCTTCGATTAAAGGAGTTCTGGGACCGGAATAGGCTTCAATCCCATGTTCCGCGTAGTAAAGCAGGTCTGGAGTCACTGCAAGTCGGTAACGCATTCGGAGGTCGCGCAAAACGGCAGTCATGCGTTTATTGAGACTAGAATAACGCGAAAGCAGTGAGTATGGGGACCAAATCTACTAGACGATCAATAACTCACATTTTTTTCTTGCCTCGCTTTATACCAAGAGTGAGATTGATGGCTTTCAGAGTCGCTTCTCTGAACGCGCCATTTACACCCATGAGGTGAATGACGGTGTTCTTCGTAAGAGGTTCTCTTTCCTCTACCGCAAACCACTCCTGAAACCATTCATCCGTCCAATCGCCATCCGTGTCAGAGCCATCGTCGTCATCTGAAGCATCCACATTCGTCGATTTCTCCTCATCTGCAGTGGAACCAATCCCATCGATCTCTGCGGGGTTTTCCTTTGGAGATCCAAGAATAGTGAGAGACTCCGAGGGTACAGGCGAGCACGACTGCGAGTCATTCTCGCCAGCAACCTCACGCGATGTGTCGTCCTTTGTGACGCCCTCAGCTAATTCATTGGCCTCCTTCGTTTCTTCGGCCAAAAGGGAATCCTGGAAAGACACGAGGGAGTCCGCCTCTCCAGCTATTTCGCAGGATTTCCCCCCTCCAGCCAATTTCTTGTTCTCCTTGGCCGATTCTAGGGGAGGATCAGGCGACTCCAGGCCACTCGCAGCATCCACATCGTGAGGTTCGCGATCTTCAGCCACGATATCACCTGGAGTTTCGTCGTCCACGTCCACTTCTTCTTCTTCTTCATTCAACCCAATAAAATAGTCTTCAAAACCAGAATCAATCTCCGGGAGTAAGAACGAGTCCAGCTCGTCCTCTGCAACCAACTCGCGAAGAATGGCAAGAAATTCGGGTTCGGTGACCTCGGACCATTCAGTAAAGTTAGACCCGATGGGAACGTGAGGTGGCTCGCGGAGCCCATTCTTGACTTGAGTGGCCAGGAAATCGCGGACGAGGATGATGGCCGGTTTCGAGAAACGATGCATCCATCGTGGAGCAGGCGGGGAGGCGATGGCGGTGTCGATGTAGCCCGCCACGACTCCGAGGATGATGTCAAATAGGATATGCGATGGGAGAGCAGAGATAGACATAGGTGGCTTCTTAATGGTGTTGGGGTGGCAAAAACAAAAGTGCGGAAGACTTTATAGATGGGAGGGGTGGGCCACTGGCCACTGGACGTAATAAAGCGGTTTGTTCTCATTGTTATGGATGCCATTGGATGTGTAGTTGAAGATGCCTCCTCACAAACGGGCCTTTCCAAGAGTCGGTTTGAAAACATACTTTTGTCGAGCCCAATTTGGTTGACGGAAATATTTCCACAGGTCCAGCGTTTGGGCAGTACATTTCATGAAAGTAGTGCGATCTACCAAGAGAGTTGAGTGTTGGACGGGAAGAGATTGAAATCTGTCACATAATTTGGCCGGCCCGCTTTACCACACGATAACTCTTCTCGTCTTCCGGTTTACATGTTCGCGTCAAGAAACGCCAATGCCTTCATAAAGCATCTAGGATTCCGCTCATACGCTCTATCTCGATTTCCGAAACGTTCCGCTGGCGCTGGCCGGAGTCGCGGTACGTGTCGTCTCAGTTCTATTTCCTATTTCCTCAGACACTGACCTAAGTTATTATATAGCACAGATACCAGCCATTAGAAAGGCCAAGGTTGACGAAGAACAGCAATTAAAACATGAATTCGAACCGCCAAGACATCCCGAACGGCTGGTGAATCGCCATGACCTGGACAGTGGTCTCGGTCAACTGTTGTTGCAACGAAATACGCTCGTCATCGAAAGGAATGTTTCTTCCATAAGAATCCACCTAATTTACTGAGATTCAGTGTTATAGACAACTCGAGATGATGAACGTATTTATTGGGTTCGAAGAGGCAAACAAATACACCATTAGTGCGTTTGCTCTTTCTTCCAAAAAGTTGTTACCCTAGCCATGACTCACCGCCAACATCTCTCAGCAAGCGAGGACGGCGAATCCCTTGGTTACATCGCTGAAGAACCCAAAGGATTCCTGGGAATACTCTCTCGCCAAATGTTTGCCACCCATCGTCCTTTTCGGGCAGTGATAATGGACAACCAAGGAATACCCGTCTTATGGGAATGTCTCCGCCTTTTCACTTGGTCCATTTCTCTTGTCTGACTTTGAGTCGATTCTATTTACAGGTCCGTCGTCCATTTGCCTGGATCAACTCGAGGATGCATGTGCAGCGTCTCAAGGATCAATCAGAATACATCCATGATGCCGAGGCATCCCTGGAGACCTTTGGGGAAGTCCAGCAAATTTGGCACCCATGGAGGCGGCGTTATGATCTTTTCCTGCGGTTTGGAACAGTCTCCGCTTTGTATATCCTACCAGGCTGATATGAAGACATTAGAGAAAACCTCTTAGGTCAAGAAGATTTATTGGCCGACCCAGAACCTGTGCGCAAGCAATCCGAGGAAGCCGCCTACTACCAGATTGCGAAAGTGGATTCTCCGTTTTTGTCATGGGACTTCCGGGTCGTGGACGAGCACGAAAATGAGATGGCGAGGATTGAACGAGCGTTCCGGGGTTTTGGACGCGAGGTACGAACGAACTTCTCGTGTTGTAATTGTTTCCTTAGTCTAACCAAAAGTCTAGATTTTCACTGACACTGGTGTTTCCCTCGTCTTGCACCTTTCACTTCTTTTGTTAACAAGTGGGTACAGGAAAATACTCAGTGCACTTCGAACCATCGAGGGTTGAGGAAGCAGTACCCGAATTATCCAACCATTTAGCCCCCGATCGCTCGCAGATCATTTCCAAGGAATTAAATCTTGATGCTCGCGCTGTAAGTAAACCCCCTTCCATCCTCGAGGCATAACATTATCATGTGCCTTTCAGCTTTTGCTCGCTCTCGCTGGTTTGTTTCTACTCTGTTCCAGCCTGCAATGGGATATCTAACTTAATAACCAGTCAACATCGACTTTGATTACTTCTCTCGGCACTCGCATGCAGGACCTGGGTGAGTCTTTAATGTGCCTCCGATTACCTTCCTCGTTAATTTTTTTCTAGTGGTGGTCTCTTCCATTTTGACTAGGGGCATCTGGCTCACGATGCCAACATACGCTCGTTGTTCGGCCCTTGCATAGACATATAGGTCTGTTGAGACCTTGAATAACATGTGAAGCTATCGAAACCACTTCTCGGATATATATTTGAAGGCCGAACGATTCAGATGCTGTTGTAGATTAATGAGTTTTTAATTGTAGTCATCCCCACTTAAATAAGTATATCAGCAAGGTATAAAGGCACGCAGTACCCTTCTATTGCATTGAAAATTAGATGACGTAGATAGCAATGATAATGAAAGCGGGATATATCGGATCGTGAATATATGCGTGATTAGTTGCATGAGGTGGTTGGGAGCCGGAAGTAAAATGATGCATCGTGGGTAGCCGTAAAGTTCGTGAAAGGTATCGTCATTGAGTCTTACTCTTGGGCTCTGTAAATATGGAGTATGTGCATAGAATATCAGCAGATGTCGAAAGAATAAAAAAGGGATACGAACCGATCTTCTGTGGGAAAGGCTTCCAAAGCCCAAAATTCTTCACTGTCCGCCCCAAAAAGAGTCCAGACAGAAGCAGTGCACACACCGCTCTAGCCTGCTCAGGATCAAGTGCCTTGACGGGCTCACCAACTGACGTCGCGCCGAGGACTTGGGCCAGAAGCTCGTGCAACTCACCCCAGAATGGCTGCGCGTGGGTGAGGAGGGCGTACAGGCCAGTGATGGTGGGCGCACACCAAAGATCCACGGTAGTCCATCCATAGGCTTGGAGTTCTGGAGGTGTTTGGACAGAGAGCGAAGTTGGACTTAGGAAGGAGAAGAGGTTGGTGAAGAAGAAACCACCATTTGCAATGACCTGACGAATTATTGTGCATTAGCGGTGCTAGAAAAATGGGTTTCGAGAAGTTAAAAATACCAGGGAGGTCACCAGTAGTGTCCAGGGCGATGACGAGATCAACGGTGACGCGTTGGCAGTGACGGCAGGTGGAATGAGGTTGCACAGAAGATAAGCTCGGGTAAACCCATCAACAATTGATAAAGGCAGCTCTTGCTCTGCAGAAAGGGCGGGTACGGCAGGCAGAAAATCCACAATGGCCTGAATGGCAGCGTATAGACCTGGAACGATGCCAGAAAGCATGAAAGATGGCGGAATACCGAGCAAGGGAGCTAACTCCAAGTTGTCAGTAGGTGTTGTGTTCAAGCACTCAAAGCTTACCAGTGACGGCCTCTCCACCATAAACAACTAACCAAGTTGTCGAAACACTCTTAACGAATGAGCTTTCCTCCACTGGACTGTTCCCTTTTGCAGTGATGTGGGCCTGGAGCATTATTTCTCGAATCTGGCGAAGAAGTATGCATAACCGGACGGTAGCGACAACATCGAGTGTGCTAATTCCCCAGCCAAGCCATGTAAATGGGGCGATGGGCTGCAGGGAGTAACGGAATACTTCCACCAGAGGTGCCAACAAAGACATGGTAGATATCCGATAAGTAGAGGAACGGATGGCCAACCTACACGTTTCTTGCTTTGACAGCCGGATGTCGTGTGACCACAACTCCCTTACAAAAAAGTTACAATTTATGGCATCTTGGTGTAACGGTTGTAATGGCCGCAAATCGGGAATGCGGGTGTCACCTTTCAGTGATCAAAGCCATCAGCGCGCTGGTTCAAGGCCCTCCCCTCCAGAAAACTTGGTTTCCACAGTCTCTCGCACCGTAAGGCGTGATTTGGACTTGGAATAATCTGTCCTTGTCAGGCCAGGGAAGCAATTCCGCAACCTGCAGGACTCGCCGAGTTAGTCTTAGGTAGATCAGGAGGGACCGTCAGTTCGCGCAGTGGCTCGCGGTGTCTGCAAACCTTTTGCTCTCTTTTCTTATAAAAACTAAGAAGGAATTTGTTATGAGCTACCTAGTGTCCCATTCCAGGAGCTTGACATTTTTTTTCAATTAGTACTTTGTCAGTCCACAACGAATGATTCCCTAGGGAATGTGCGGCTTTCCTTCTACAAGTCCAAGAGTTTGAAAATATTAAAAAAGGATGAGAGACACTCGTTCTTACAAGTTTTATTCCTCAAGAACTTGTAGAAACCAAAAGCCTAGAGATACGCAAGAGATACGTGCAAAATTTGAGAGGTTGAGAATTGAGGGAGAAACCCCGGTTTTTGAACTCCTGGAATGGGATGGCTATTACTGGGTATACTTATATTACTTATAACTTATTACTAGCGATAAATCGCTCTACACTACGATGGTTCCTGTCAGTCGAGTGTCTCGTATCGATGCTCCAATGTACACGGTAAATGTACCAGTCGGTCGCACATAACTCTGGCTAGGTGTATCCCATATACTATTTTCGATTTAGCCCGATTGAATAATGGATAAATGTCAAACGCACCTCATGCCCCTCCTATCCAAGACGATAGAAACCACCTTACTTTGCCCAACGCCCAAATCAACTTCCTCGAATCCTCTCAACACCCTCTTGGGCTCACCAGCCGCGGCGGGATATGCGAGATACAGCTGCGGTTTCTCGGTGCCTGCCAGGGCCCCGCTATTCGTGACCGTGAAGGAAAGGACGTAGATGTCGGATGAGGCCGAAATGGAGAGCGACGAGTAGGCAAAAGTGGTATACGAGAGCCCGAATCCAAATTCGAACCGCGGCGTGATTCCTTTCTCGTCCATGTATCGGTAGTCAAGTAGGAGCTTTTCAGTATAGTCGAGCTGTCATGAAGACGAGGATCAGTTATGCGGGCTAGGATAACAATGAAACGAACATATACCTCCGGGAAGCCAAGGCTGTTGTAAATGATAATCGTCCCATATGCGCTTTCACTCTATTCAACAAACACAGTCAAGACTTGGCGAAGAAAGGAAAGGAGGGACTAACATCGGCAATACTAAAAGGCAACCTCCCGCTCGGGTTGTATGCTCCATACATAACATCTACAATCGCAGGACCGGTTTGCTCTCCTGGCGCACCAGCGTAAATAATCGCACTGATGTTGGGATGGTTGCTCCATGTGAAATAAACCGGTCCAACGGAATGTACGACAACGATGGTGTTGTTGCAGACAGCCGCGACACGCTCAACGAGGCTGCCTCCTTGCCACCACAGGGTCAAATCATTGCGGTCGCCCATGTTTCCGACCACAGTGGTATAGGAGCCCAACTCTCCACTCATTCTACATTGATGGGGGTTCATAATCCTGCAACACCGTGAGGAGAGTATCGAACTCACGCATTAACAAAAACGAATGCCATGTTTTTGCCCTTCGCGGCATTCACACCGTTGTTGAGATCGTTTGACAGGGACGTCGTGATCGTCGCTGAATCCCCCAAGTAAGACTTGAGGGCGTCGACCGGAGGCACCAAGAAGTCTAAAGAGTTCGAACCCGAGCCCCATCTGAATCGAGGACGTAAGTGGGTATTTCAACGTTAAGGACTATGAAACATACCCAACAGACATGGTGCCGTCATTACACTCATTAAGTTCGTTGCAGTTCAAGTTCGGCATTTTAGCATCTTGTCCAATAATCGCCACCGACTTCGCCACACCCCTGACGGCGGGCAATCCTCGCTGGGTCGTTCCAGTGGAGCTGACGGTTCGGTTGTTTTTAAGCAAAACCGACGAAGCCGCAGCAATTTCTTTCACTAAAGCGGTATGTGCTGCACTGCGGACGTTGACGTGGAGATTTCGAGGACCCGAGCCGTCGCGCTTTTGCGCGTCGAAGTTGACCGGAGGATATCCCTATTATATTGTTAATGAATTACGAAGTTGCAAAGTGTGACGTCAACTCACGGAATCTTGGCCAAGATGGTACCATGGCGCTAAAATACGCGCAACCATCTGGTTCAAACGTGCGACCGTGACTCGACCACCGTTCACTGCATTTTTCAGATTTCCTCCACCGAATGCTCCACCTCCTAAAAAATCGATGGGTCCACAATGCGCGAGGGTATTGAGGCCCATTGCTCACCGACAATGATATTATCTCCTGGCTGCTCCATATCCAGCCCAGCATTTGCGTTTTCAGCGGCCGAGTCATGAGTCGCGCCCCAGTCGCTCACGACATACCCTAGTAAATAAAAATAGAGGTCCGAAAAAAGACAAGTGGTATAAATACATCGTTTAAATGGGATAATTATTAATTAAAATGACGATTGGTACTCGCCTTTGAATCCGGCCTTCTGCAGAATGCCATTTGGTCCGATAAGACCAGCATTATGACACGAAGAAGTCTTATTAAAGCGATTATATGCACACATCACGGACACTACGTCGGCCTGATACCCATCGAACAAATCAGAGACTGTTTCCCTTAGAAAGAAAAGTAAAGAAGCATTACCTCAATGCTCCTCAGGAAAGGATAAAAATACGTTTCGTGCATTGTACGATCGTCTAGGTTAGCACTGAGCCCGTACCGCCAGTGTTCTTGGTTGTTCGCGAGGAAATGTTTGGCGCATGCCTGAACGCCAATGCTTTGAACACCGACTATAGTTTCGTATGCACCTTCGCCGTTGAGGTATGGATCAGGGCCGAAACTATGGTTGCGATAGGCTCCGTAAGAAGGACTGTTTAGGCAGGTAGGGCCTTGTATGCATACCTTTCCCATCCTCTGCCAGCTTTGGGGTTTCTCATCTGCAATCGGGGTTTATCAGAACCAACATATAATTAAAGGAAGTAACGCACAATATCCATCGCAGGTCCCAAAAAAACACTGCGTAGCGACGATAAAAATCAGTCCTTCTCTCAGACTTTGCGTTATGTTGGACTGACTGCGCGCCCTTTCCCCGGAATTCCTCCGCAAGCGCCACTCCTCGTTGGCGCATGAGTCTACGGCTAAACGTCGAAGCAGCATTTATCTCCGTTGGAAAGCCTGTGACATTCTTCACTAGCCGCACTCCTGCTGGACCGTCTTGAAAGCATATGGAGGGAATTCCGAGTCGCGGGATCGCGTATGTGTCTCCTACACATCGACCTGCATTGCTTCTTCGTAAGTGGAGAATCCAGTATACATATATATGTATTGCAAGATGTAACTTACGCGCCGCGTTCAATTGCCCTGTTCCAATGATAACTCCCAACTTCTCATCCAGTGTCATCTGAGCAACGACAGCGTTTGCAAGCGCGTAGGATTCATTCCATGTTCCTAAAGAGAATTTGAGCAGTTCATTTGAAGGAAAAGACATCAGATTTACGTGTAACGAAACCATGGGTCCCAGAGGCCAGGAGGGCTATCACCACGAAACTGGACAGTATCATCGATATAAGTGGGAAGGGGCAGACAGAGGTCAAAGAATGACTGACGTAGAGCATTTATAGCCTATCAATGAACACTAAAGTGGAAGTTATCCCTGTCTGATCGCGTGCGGAAGAACCCTCGGACAAGAACAAGCACTGAGAACCTTGTCAATAACGTTTGTCCCAAAGGGGCTAGCTTTGCGATACGAGGAAGGGGCCGAAGGCTGAAGCAGTCAACTGTGATCATAAGACTATTTTTGAAGTTTTTTCGGCGTACGCGCAATGTGGTCAAGGGGTCAGTAGGATATTGGTAGGGTATTAAGAAGACGTTAGCCAGGTGCATTGACGCGTAAATTGTCTCCTGAGGCTGGGTATATCAGTAAGGCGCGAGGATGCAAAGCCATGCGTGTTGTTGGTGCTGGGGTGTAGCTTGGGTGTAGCAATTTTAGTAATCCCCAAGAACAGTGTCGCATTGGTCGTCACTTGAAATCCGGGTGATTGTCACTTCAATAATCCACACGTTGTGTGGACATGGCGTTGATCATCGAATCCAAAAAAGTAAGTCGATCTTCAGATCTTCAGAATTCGACTTCCTTGCCAGAATCGACGACACGGCGATATTACCAGTGGAAGTTTGGGCTTCGACGCAGCATCGGTGGCATGCATTCTCCGCATCCTTTTTTGTTCCCTTGGACGCCGAAGGTGAAGGTGTGGGAAAGTATACGTACCACATGAGCAAGGAGGCCTATACAAACAGTGAGCACAGATTTTAACCAACTTCGTATGAATTTCATATTCTGTAAATGAAAGACGACATAAAGACGGCTCGATACCTGTTGGCCATGCTGGCAAACGTCATCATAGGCTCCTTCGCGAGCGCATACAAACCCAGCAGGGTAGGCAGGGCAATCGCTCCAATACCCAGAACCATCCTCGTTGGACACGTGTTACGCTTCCAGCTCGCGTTCGCATCCTTCTTGAGCCAAGTATTCCAGATGATCGTCATGCCATCCACGAAATGCACTGTAGTCGACAGGATCAGGCCGCCGTAGAGGAACCAGCTGCGTATCGGCCAGGTTTGCAATCCAGTCTTCACAAATTCGTAATCGAGTTCGCTGGGGCCCACGCTATATATTGGGGAACTTTCGAGTGTAGGATATTGGCGATGGGTGAGGAAATGGATTGGTAGGAAAATGAAGAAAGACGCGTAACCTGTGAGGCTGAGCAGATGCGATATTCTTCTAGGAGGTCTGTTGGGTGGTGAGAGCAGGCGTTTGAGGATTCCCGAGAGTGCATGAACGGTCAAAGGTGCAAGGACGAGGAGAGGTTCAGAGAGAGAACCTTGATAGTATTCTCGCCCGAGTAACTGTAAATCATTCCAAGTGTTAGCGCTGTCCGCTTTGCACAAGGCATCGGGATCTCACCATGGTCTGCGAAGAGAGTGACGAACCACCGAGATTGGCGAGTGCTGGCGCAGAGAGATGTATGAGAAGAAAAGTGGTAATGAAGGGTGCAGAAATGTGCGCAGTCTTCGTAAGGAAGGGTAACGCCATCTGACGTATTCTATCAAGATTTGGTGCCATGTTCGTGGTGGTGGTAATTGAGAAGGTAGTCGTAATCGGTCCGGCCATTTTTCGTCTGCTGTACGCGGTCTATATTCTGTTGGCGGACAAACTTCACCTTTTTTAGAATTCATCGACTCTAGCAGTTACTCAGAAAGCCCAGACAAAGCTTGAAACTTGACCACTGAGACAACAATATTTATTTAAGAACACGACTAAGTAATTGAAGACGCAATCCCTACGCAGTGCTACAGATACAATTGTACGTATATCTCAACCGAGCCCATTCCCAGAAACCTGGCCACGCTCAATGGTAGCGAGTCGTCCCCACGACGTTCGCGGAGGCCAGTGTCTATAAATGGGTAGTGTGAGGTCCACATCCGGACTGCAGAAAGCGATATCCCTGTTCGTTGGCTCGGATATTCCATGACTGCGGCGAGAGAGAATCAGAACATCTAGTTGAAAGTAAGGAGATGAAAGAAATCGTACTCACATTGTTCTCACATGATTTTGGAGCGCGACGAAGTCGTTCCCAGCCTCTTTGCATCGCAGACATACCAATTGTCGTTGAGGGAAGTTTTTGTATAGATCGCGGTCCGCTTGCTCTCTCATTCGCGGCCGAATAATCTGTGCCTCGGATTCATCAAGAATGACAAGATTGGGATGAAAATGAGGTACACGCTTGTGGGGTTCATCAGGATTCAAACAATGAACCAGCTATTTAGATCCGTGAATCCTTGTGCAATGATAACTCTAAAAAGAATCAAGGACGTACCACTTGGGCCCACGTCATCGTCGCTCGCCCCATTCTTGCATCATTACAGGAAATGCACTCGAAGATTGGGTCACGCGCATTCAATTCTTGAATGGTCGTTGTCGTCCAAGTTAAGTCAGCCATACCGAGGAGACGAACGAGCAGCGCAACATGAGCTACATTAACCGTGATACACCCACTGAGATTCCAGAACGATTCGCGAAGAATATTAGCCAAAATTACCGTGTCAAGATCTGAGTCTCTCCGGAGAAAAGGCAGCGTCGCGCAAGCGTGCACGACAACTTTGGGGTACCTCAAAAAGCGAGAACATTTGGAGCAAGAGAAGAACGACGTTGCGAGGTTAAACATATATTCACGATCAATTGCTTCTTTGTTAGAGGGTTGCCCGCAAATGAGATCCACGAGCTTGAGCTCGATGTCCTGCCGCCACCAATGCATAAGTATGGGCATATCACGGTGGATTGGCGCTAAGTTGTCTCGGGTAAATGGACTCGTGTTTGGCACAGAATCAATGAGATTGCGGACGGCCGGGATGCGAAAAAGCTCAGCGGTTGTGGGATATATGCAATTCCATGGGACTGCGGCGAGGTTTGCGTGAAAGTCTTTCAACACTCTAAGGCGTTGTGGCAGAGTGTGCCAGCGCGCGTTTATCAAACGGACCTTCTGAACCTGTACCATATATTGAATTAAGGGCGCTTCGAGGTTGGATAGAGCTTGTTACGGCTCAGGTCAGTGACTAGTCGTTTTGGGCAATGTTCAAGGGACCATACCTTGTTCCGTTAGGCTTCGAGTGCAGGCTTTCCGAACAATTGAAAGATTTTCAGGGCGGCGACTCGCGTGTGATATTAGAGCGAGTTCTTCGCCCCATCCCAATGCCCTGACCCGTTCAATGACGCTAAATTAGTATTATCAGGAATCGCTTTAATGATTGGGGCTGAAAAAATTGAACGCACAGCTCTTGTCGGCCCTCCAATACTTTCTTCTTTTCCGCTTTGCGAAGATTTTCCAACTCGGATGCCCAAGCTTTACAACGAACCGCGTGCTGTACAGCCAGGAATCAGGAAAATCAGATTCGTGATAAAAATGTGGCAGCATACAGCATGAATTGCCTCCAACTCCTTTATTTTATTCGCCTCCCATTGACCCCTCGCAGAGAGTTCGAGTTCCATGAACTCCTCAAACAGTGCAAGGTCGACAGCCTTGAGGACAATCAGGCGATCAGGGGTATGGCCATGAGGGCCCTGAAGGCATTCGGGAATCGGCGCGGTTGGAAGGAGACCAAACAGTTTTCCACTGTATGGCCGATCGTCGCAGGACACAGGGTGAAACCTAATGGAAGTAGATGGGTAAACTTGACTTATGTTCTGTAAATTAGAATAAAACGTACTCTTCATCCACACACGCCTTGCAGGTTCTGACCCTAGCACTCCAACAAGTGGTGACGCCTGAATGCTGCCTCCAGCAAAACTAACCAACCGATTAACATCGTTTTCAAGTATATAGAAAGGAAACAAACGTGGCATAATTTCCCGAAGGCAAGCTCCGCATAACGAGGGTGCGATATGTCGTCCAGGCACTCAGGCAGGCCTAGTATATTGGAGATGGATTGTTTCCATATTGAAGTGGCGGACCGTGAAAGGAGCTGTTCTCGAAGCAACTTTGAAGTTCGAGAGAGGTTTAAGAGATCCAGTGGGTCCAGATGACAAAATATCTAAAAAGTTAAATCGGAATTCAGTTGAAAGTGAATAAATACACTAAGGGAGATCGCACCTCATACATGACATCCCCTGGCTGGTTAACCAAATCATCGAGGGCACCACGTTTTAGCCTAACCTTTTTGGCTCGAGGCTGTTCGCCAACTATTACATATCTTCGGTCATAGGTTTTACGCTTGTTGCTGCCAGGTGTGCCTTCTGGTCGCGCTAGGGTGTTCGTGCTGGCGTCCATCGGTCAATGGAGTTTGGGATGGAAGAAACGAGAGAGCGCAAAGTGGATTTATGCATTTCGATATGATGGGCCAGACAGGGATAAAAGAGATATCGTTGGCCCAAGTTGGTACAAGGACAGTGCGTTCAAAACGTGTTGTCATGCACTTTGTTATGGGACGTGTTGTCACTGTCACGCACTTTCGCTAATGCTAATGATGTTGTAATGATGTTGACGAGATGCTATAGAACACTATGCAACGCTCTATACCTTGCCGTAGCACATATTGTAAGGCATTTTAAATTTTAGGCCTCCAAATCAGGATTTGTTGATTTGAGTCAAGTCATGTAAGTATTCCATTGATCAGCCATGAGAATGTCCGGCGCTAAGTACTTCGATGCGACTTCGTTCCTCTCGTCGTACGACTACCGCCCGGCGGCCCAACCAGTCGCTACCCCAACGCTGAAATGTACGCCAATTATGTCGTTTTCTGTACCATGATTGCTCTCATCTTCGTCGTAGTCGTGGCTCAAGATTCCGTCCCTGGCACCCGGAACGCCTACGGTAACCGCTGGTTTTTGTTTTATACTACGTACATACTGTAGCGCTCAATTGTTGCTCTTGAAGTGGAAGTCGTACATTCAAACTTTATGGTCCCGAGGCTTTGGCATAGAACGGTTGACCCTTCGCCACTATTGATCGATATCGCTTGGTAACGATTGTATCCCTCGACACGCTCAATGGGCGATCGGACTAAGTAAATATCTCAAGTCAAACTGGATACATGGACAACGGAGTGACCCTTTATAGTCCTCATGGCACAGAAATGCTCAGCGGAGGTGGCAGTGCCATATGATGGCGCCGCACCCCCAATGCGGCATGCCGCAGACCATTGCCACCCACTATGGAATTCATACGTATTAAGAGAGGAGAGATCGAAACACGTTTACCTATTTCCCATCTCATGTCGACTTGAAGAAGAAATTTACCCACCATGAAGTTCACTTCGTTGACGTTCCTGACCACTGTCCTTCTGACTCTGACGCTCACTGCGCTTGCACAAGACACGATAACTTCGGATGCAACATTAGCACCTCCTCCACCCACACCGCCTTCAACACCCACGACACCTACGACACCCACGACACCTACGACACCCACGACACCCACGACACCCACGACATCCGAATCAGATCCAACCACCGGGGTCACGATAAGCGTGACGCCGACGATAACGACCACATCCACAGGGCCGAGTGGCGATACAGTCACTCCAACTGGAGGAAATTCCACCCCTCTGTCCACAGACAACAACAGCGCCCCGAGTGGCGATCCAGTCTCTCCCCCTTCCACAGGCAACAGCACAGTCACCACCAGTGCGATTGATACGACTGTCCCGTCTGGCAATACCACTCTCCAGGGTGGTCCTTCTGGTACCTTGTCTAATAATGCCCCTCTCACATCTATCAATACGAATCCCGCTGGTGGTCCTCCCCCTACTGCAAGTACAACGGCTGGCCCGGTCACATCCTCCGACATCCTCACAGTTCCACTTCCCCCACCCACCATCACCGCTACGACCACACAAGTCATAGCTCCTATTCCGACAGCCTCAGTTGCCCAAATCCCAGATAAACACATAGTCAATTCAACGGAATCTAAAATCCGATATCAAGGCACTGGCTGGTCACCGGCTAAATCATCTTGCGACGCTACCGTGTCCTCAATGAGGTGTCAAGAACCTCTTAGCTATTTGAGTTACCGTTTCAAAGGTACTGTTTTTCAGTCATATATTATCACTATTAGACGTTTCCTAACTGCGATGGTTTCCGTCGTCAGTTTCAAAAGGCGGATCAGTGTATCTAGGTTCCAGCAGAGGCCAAGATGCAGGGTTATTTGTTGTAGAGTTGGACGGTGTACAGACAAAAATCGATGGATTCTCCGAAGAAACCGACACCAGCTGTTCGTTCACTTGGTCGCAGTCGGAATTAGGCGTGGGCTACCACAACCTCACTGTTTCTTTCGTCGGTCCATCCCCGCAATCTCAAACTGCGTCTGGATCTTTTGAGCTGAACACTTTCCAGTATGTATCCGAGACGTTATGTCGATGCAGCCCTGACTGAATTGGTTTTGCAGGCTTGTGGGTGAAGATAATTCCCCTCCGCCGGCCACGGGTAACAGTGGTGGCATGTCAATACTTAGAGGAGTCAGTTCTTCTGCAGTGTTCTTCGCTGGACTGCTTGGCATTTTTTTAGCATAGGAATTTTTTTAGGTTTCTATTTGTTGTGACATTTATACGTAGGGAATTCGTCGAGGGATGGAATAAGATTTGGGACACGTAATATATATATATATTGCAACGCCTTGTACTTATCAATTTGGAATAGTAGAACTTGCATCTCATTTATATGCTAAAATTCCGTTTCGCGTAAGTGGGATGACTAGGCCCAGAACTCATACTTTGCCATGATTCGGCCTTAGTACTGTTCAGGCTCGAGGCTTCGATGCGACATTAATATTCCGAGTGAGTTCCCAAGCGTTGCTCCCACGGATCACGGTGATTGTCGCATTGAATTACGAACAAGTGGCATATGTATCCGAAGATGAAAACGGGAAATGTTACAGGCGAGACAGTGCGGCACAGGTAGAGTAAGTAGGTAAACGAGCATAAGCCTGACTCGCCAAGTTCTTGAGGGGCATATCAAGGTGTCCCCGATCGCTAGAGGAAACCCAGGTACAAATTGGGTACAAGTGACTGATAAAATATATCCATTAACAAACGGTACATCTTCGAGAGCCGCGGTGGTACTGGTACTGAGAGAATGCCTGTCAGAAGGAAAGGGCTTGATTGCCTGTCGGGCTTGACTTGGCTTGGCTGACCTTTTATTTTATGCACGACTTCGTGCCAAGCCATATCTGTGCAATAACACAGCCCTTCCATTTCGTAAGCACTTGCTTAAATACATACCACTGGTGTTCGCACTGGCCTCCCAGCGTTTAAGTACGTTGGGAAGCTACAATATGCTTTACGCTTGCATTTTGCAGGTCGCCCTCAAGCCCTCATTCAAAAGACAACTTACACTCGGATCCGATGACTGGAGGTTGGATACTGTAGCTCCCGGTCGTTGACGTCATGCACGCCTGGCTTGCCACGCACCTTTTTCATTCCTTTTGAGCTACTTCTAGATCTCTCAGGCCGCTGGGCTCCGGGTTTGGTCGTGTGCGTCTTGACATTTCAATTTGCTTGGACGGAGATGGTTCTGCGCCCCATTTCCCAGTCTTCGGTCAATTACCCTCTTCTTTCACTTTCGTTCGCTCGTCCGCTTCGAATCCAATCGATATCGATCCGTCCGCATGCTTCTACTTCTGGGTAACACCGGCTGGTATGTTTCGACTCGGCTCCTCTAATAACGAATATTTTCCTGTTGTATGCACCTCTTCGTGTTACAACCAATTGCTACCTAGCCCAACGCTGAAATGTTCGCCAAACATGTCGTTTTCTACACCATTATTGCTCTCCTCTTCGTGCCGGTCGTAGCTCAAGATTCCATCCCACCCGGAGCACCTCCTCCAACCGCAGCGCCTCCTCCAACTGCAGCACCAGCACCTCCTCCAACTGCAGCACCAGCACC
>Ga0307513_10002188_pt1 | contig 27349 bp, 27 predicted proteins | sample 15_EM_MG_FD_202174 | JGI IMG/M metagenome (GOLD analysis project Ga0307513, IMG submission 202174) | Populus trichocarpa ectomycorrhiza microbial communities from riparian zone in the Pacific Northwest, United States - 15_EM | ecosystem: Host-associated > Plants > Roots > Unclassified | place...
GGAGAGATAAATAGGTGTAGAATATATCCCATAATATACCGCTAGGGCCGGGCATCGGGCATATCGCTTAATCCAGAAATCGTACCTACCTACCATCCGCTTATTGCAACGTTTCTTACTTCTCTTGCATCATTAAGCCCGGATCCAAGCTAGGAAAACATGTCGGATAAACACACGGAGCCTGCATCACCAGAAACCATCTAAGATTTATGAGAGAAGGCGAGAAAGAGTTGCGTCTGTTCTGAAAATGGTTCGGAGTATACAACTTCTGATGGAAAAACCTGGTGGCGTTGTGCTCGTTGTATGTTCCCCTTGCTTCTTTTTTTCTATCATATACTAGCACTCGGATTCCTGGTATAAGAATAATAAGAATATTCCCGCCTCCAGGCACTGAGGAAAGCTGGGATGACATAAGCAATCTTGCCCCGAGGCGAGATTTCTTACTAATTCGGGTGTGTTCCTTGGCATGAAACATGTTTCACGGGGGACGGCGGGGGACGGCGGGGCTTATAGTCCTTCGCACCGGGGCGCAGGGCAAGTTTTGAAAAAGACCGGACGGGACCGCTTAACGCCGTCCACCGCCGTCCGCCTTCAGGACGGACGGACTGCCCCGTTGAGAACACTGATTTGTTTTATCTTTAGAGATATCAGTGTTCTGTCCAGGTTCTCAGGGGGACTGGTTTCCTTACTAACTGCGCAGGCGATACAGCACTTTCCAGATGTGTTACGGGATGTGCACAGTGTTCTCAACCGGGCAGTCCGTCCGTCCTGGACGGGGGCGGACGACATGTCGTCCCGTCCGGTCTTTTTCTAAACTTGCCCTGCAACTCACTGCCAAGGACTAGGGCCCCACCGTCCCCCGAAATGTCTCATACTAGCCGTCCTGCCGTCCCCCGTAGTCACCGGCAGTCAACCGCAGTCCCCCTATTACTTCCTGTTGAAAGTCACCAGGGATCACTCACTTTTTTCCTGTTTTTTTTTGTGTTCTTTCTTTTTACGCTTTGGGATAATATTTACTACTGCCGTATTGTTTCCTTTGTTTTTGGTGTTTTTCCTTGTCACTCGTTTTTCTCTGCCGTGACCCGGTTTGGATTGATGGAACTGGAGACGGAAATGCAACTTAGTGGCCATCACGAGTGCTGGGGTTGTAGCATCACAATGGTTAATGGTGTGAAAGACTTTCTCTACAGCAGGTTCTTGTGCACGGGGAGATATCAATTATCATGGCGATGGATTTTGTGCTTCATTGTTATCCTCACAGTCTATCATATTTCCGATGTATTTTCTACTTCGGGCAATCATAGGATATTTTGGGAGGGACTCTATTCAATAAGAGTCCATTCCCTCGGGCGGTTAGAATAGAATAACACACTTCTTTTATTGTCTTTTACAAGTTACAGGCATATAGAATCAAAACACTTGGGTCCGAATCCCGTATGGTCGATCAAATACTCACAGGTAATTTACCATACAAAAGTTTTATCCCTGCCCTTGTACCAAAGAATAGATACATCGGGGATACTAGCCATGGAATTCGGGGAACATTTGTCCTCTGACGGGGAAGGGTAGTGTTTCAGGGGCCGTGCATGGATATATACCGGAACCACCCCCCGTTCCTCGTTCTATCGATATCATGAGAGAGCACTATGATTGGATACCAATGTCCTTTTTTACCAAAGATAAATTATCAGGCGCCTGAATGACTATTTTCTGAAGAGGCAGTTAAAAGGTCGGGAAGAAAAAGTATTGTTGGCCAGTTCCTATGGTCTAATGGCTTAGGAGACTGGTCGGCTAATTTGAAACAGGGACCATCATGAGTTCGAATCCGGGGGCAGTGGATTAGTCGAGCATTAAAAAAAAGCTCGGCGAACCACTTTTTTGCTGGGGGGTAGGTCTAGGGTTGGTAATGCCCTTGGGTCAATTCTAGCCAAATTTTGCGGTGGGACTGCTTGCTAGTGTTCGGGCACTATATGCCCGTAAGTCCCTACTTCTGTTTGGCACACGAAATTATTGAATGGCGCAAAGAACTTTACCCGGCAGACCCCCACAGTCCTCCATAGTCCCCTACGCTAATTTGTCTTATATTTCAGGGCCCACCGTCCTTAGCAATGACCGCCGTCCTGAGGTTTCCCGGACGAGAACGGACAGCGTTTTGTCGTCCTGCCCCTTCCGGGGATCTTGGCAATCGCCCCGTGGGGCTACGGGGGCCCCGGACCTTTGTGAACACTGGATGTGCAAGTTTGGTTGGCTTACCTCGGGATTGCAATGCTGTCCGGTTGCACGAATGCCTGGATACGGCAGTGGCTCTAGCATATATATGCATATGAAGGTCAGCGAAATCACAACATCCTCACTCTCATCATCCCCCGTCTATGGTAACTGGCACACTCTACATCCGATCTTGCGAGTGAACGGAATGGTGGCAAAGGCCATGCACGGGCAACAGTTTCCGTGATACACTAGATGGACAATGGGGTAGTGCCCCTCTATTCTTGTTATAACATAGATCTAAATACTGATAACCCATCTCATTTCAATCGATAGGAGAGCTATTTAATGATCTGGTAGTAATCGGGAAACCTAGGTACTGGATAAGGGGTTATGGCAACAAAGCGGGACGAGTTTTTCATCTGAAATGCACATGAAATCGGTCATGCTCGAGCACAACCGATAGAAATCGACAATACCCGAAGATGCTCGAGCACTTGCCATGGTCGATCACTCGATTGGGGTCACCCTATAACCCCTATGGTTTATTCGACTGTCCACTTTTCCTATAATCCTCCACGCCCGTTTTACTTTTCCGGGTAAACTGGATTCTACGACTGAAACAATTAACTTATACGAATGATACTAATAAACTAGAACACAGCACACGAGATAAACCTCACTATAGCTTCTATGTAAAGAGCTAGTCTTACTCTTCCCTGCTAGCATGAACTGAATTGCCCCTTCCACACTAGAAAGCCATGATTAACTTCAAGTATTATAAGGGAATATCGCTTCCTTCTTACATGGGATGAGTAGTTAGAAGAGCGCCGCTATTACTACTCAATCTATTTTTTCAATTCTAGACCCTTTTTCTGATGTACCGTACCACCGTTATCCATTAATTTCTTTATTTTATCATACTTTTTCGTTCCCAGAAATGGCAACGAGTGCGCAGTTATGACACAAGTTCGTGTCCTTCCCATAGGTATATATCTACCCATCTAAGATAGAGAAACTTAAGGGACTTGATAAATGGATGATGATATGAAAAAAGGAATCAAAAAATTTAGTAAATGAGTAGTGGAGGGATAAAAACAAACTAAGTCCTGTAAGGAAGAGATAGTCCTGTTAGGGAGCCTACGAGATGGGAACAAATAAAAGAGATGAAAATCTTCCCCATTCTGTTGGGGGCTACTACAACCCACCGACAGCCGCCCCAACAAAAGAAATAAGAAAAAGGGAAAAAAAACTCCGAGTAGAAGACTGAAACGAAAGCTAATACCTAGCCACTGTGGGACAGGAAATTATCTTTGCTGTCTTGTTGCTTGAATCCGACAAAGCGATGAAAGAAAGAAGAAAGAAAGAAGAGGGGAGGGGGGAGGGTGGATGGGGTGGGTGGAACGAGAGGTGAAATAGAAGGAGAGGAAGTCATCAAGCAAGCAAGAAATGAGCAACCACAATTGCGAAAAACATCCCAGCTAGTACCCTCCAAGAGGGCTTCGACAAAGAAGAGGTATCGCTGCCATAATCTACCGCCGTGCACTCAGGGCAAATCTTCTCGCATTCCTTCTTAACGGGATTATAGTTACCCATGTTCGCGCTCTCCATAAAGTATTTTGTGTCATCGCATCCGATACCTAGCACCAAACCCCAATCAACACGTACTTTCCAAGCCAAGGAAGGAAGGAAGGAATAAAAAAGAGAGAACTTACCACAACAACAGGGCATCCCCTTATCCATCCACTCAGTGTTCGTTCCGACATCACAAACCGGAATCGTGAACGCGCCCTCTCCTGCTGCACCTTTTGCGAACCATTGCTGGTCAGATGGGAGTGTTGCCGAGATCTGTAACCTCGAGGTCATTTCTTCGGCGGTGTAGCTCAAGCCGTGAGCCAAGTATGCGTCCACGCTGGACTGGATCATGTCTCGTGCCGCGATGTTGTATTGGGGTTGCTTGAGCTTTTCCACTGCAATGAGGTCTTGGAGCTTGCCATTGTCAAGACTACGGTGGTGGGGGTGTCAGTTGACGGGAAAAAATGCGATAAAATGAAAGTGGGAGGGATATGGTACCGATAGAGACTGCACACACGGGTTCCGTTGCTGGTTATGTATTTCGCTTCTGAGGGAGATACTACGCTGTCTGGGTTTGTGCTGTTTGCACAGAGGACAAATGTTTTGGTGTGTTCTCTGTCGTGGGTGGGTGTTAGTAATTGTCGTGATGTTTGGGTTTGGGAAATGAGCTCATACCTGATTTCACTATTCACGAACCAAGCCACAAGCCGCTTCTTGAAGAAATTTTCCAGGTCCGATCTCGTCCATTTGTCCTGAAGGACAAATCGTCCGCCGCGGAGGTAGTCACTGCCCCACGTTAGACATTTAGAACTAAATCACAACAAAAACATGGGGAACGAACAAAATATCCCTCCCGGACTTGTCCTTATCCCCATTGAATATCACGGTAGACCACTTCCCTAAGATATCCCTCGCAGTAGAACAATAGTCCTCCACAAAATTCCCCATTTCGCTCAATTTCACCATCCGTTCGATACTTGCCCTGCGTTAGACCCTGATTACCCACACTAAAAGAAAAGTGATAACAAAATGAACGCAACTAACATTGGCTTCATTACGGAATCACCAGTGATCTCCGTTAATACCGCTCCCCCAAATGCAGCAGCAGCAGCAGAAACTCCAGCGAATCTACCCGGAACGAATGCAGCAGCGGTGGAAAATGCCGCTGCGAGCCAATGTGCTGACTTCTCAAACTTTGTACGACTGTCTTTCCAAGGAATGAAGCTTTGTGCCACGTCTTCGCGTAGAGCTTCAAAGTCCACTTGACCATCTCCTATTCCGTCCTTTGCGGGAGTTAGTACGATAAATATCATAATTGGACGAGGCGGGCTCGTAAGATGGATGAGCATACATGAAGGAGTCTCATGAAACGGTTTAGATTCGAGATTGCAACCCGGACAAAGTATGTCCATTTCGGGGCCTTTGCATCCAGGAATACTAAATTCGAAAGCAATTAGAACAAATAACCCAAGATGGACGAGAGAAATAGTGTATAAAACAAACCTTTGCAGCTCGGATTAACGCACTGGTCCTCGGTATCCACTCCGCAGGCAAGATTATGTTCAAAATCTCCAAAAGCCTTGCCAAACTCTGCGACAAAGTTCCCACTAGTCCTATTCGAAACTGACTCCCACCACGCACTGAGCTTCTGATCAACCTTCTCCTTCATCCACGCATCTACAGTTGGCTCCCACGATCGGTCGGAACAGTCAACCTTTGCAGGCGGTGGAATTCCCTTTCGTGTGGTTGTTGGCTTTGGTGGGGGTGCCGCGGTAACCCCTTTCGAAGTGGTAGTAGCCTTTTTCGTGGTGGTAGTAACCCTTTTCGTGGTGGTAGTAGCCCTTTTCGTGGTGGTAGTAGCCCCTTTCGCAGTAGTAGCTGAGCCTATAGAGACCAGAGCTGCCCCCGTTGCAGCACTGATACCCATTGAGCTACGAGTTCCTACTGCGCCCTGAGGAACTGCGAGGGAAAATGGGAGCACTAGCAATAAAAAGAGCAAATAAACCATTGTCAGTATTTCGCCTCAAGTCTGCGTTCCTGTTGCAGTGTTGTTTTCTGCTTTTTCCTCTCTCCCTCTTGGGCGCCGCGGAAGTATTGAAAGTACTAAAATATCGGAAGACTTGAAATTCTGAAGCTCTCGAAAGTCTCAAGAAGTAAGAAAACTTCCCGGAGAGAAGGTAACAGGAGCCCCTCTTATAAAGTAAGGCAAATTCATCCGTCACACCAAACCATACGTGGGAAATCCCGAACGCCAAATGATAAAGCGGGGAGAGGGAGGATCAAAATGCCCTCGAATTGACAATACCTCGGAATAATTAGCTAGCAAGTTAGCCAGCAGAAAGCCTGGGCCTGCCCCGGTTTGCGCGTAAAAAAGGGAACCCCAATACACGAACTGACCGGCTGAGACATAAAATGAGGTATCGCTCCAAGAGTTTCCTCGAGGCTTGCAAATGGCCTGAGAGCCTATATGGCTCATTGCTCGCAGCCATTTACTGGTAGGCAGTGGCCCAGAATATCTCGAAAAGAAAAGGAAGAGAAAAAAAGCAAGCATAGGTGAATGTCTAAAAACTCATCAGTATGTTAGGTTCAGCCTTTTGTTCCTTTTTGGAGGACCCCCTCCACGAAACTTTCCAAAATGGCTAATTCCTACCAGTCCGCCCCAAGGAGGAGAGTGCCTGTTTGCACCCACCTTTCTTTCTTCCCGTATAAGACTAACCTTCGAACAAGCCAAGTCGCTTTGCTGGGAATCTGCTCGAGTGACCCGCAGTGATTTCTCCCAACCTTGATCACACTTCACCCTCCCCCCGTTCGCTGTCTGAAAACCTCCCCGGATTCAGGAACGCCCGGCAACACAAATGCTACTATCCCTTGGTCGGATAAGACTGTCAAAGTTGTAGCCTGGTCCGTGCACTGCTTTTGGAGAAACTTGATTGGAGGAGAATGGGCAACCAGCCACTTCATGATGAGAACTTCTCGCAAATAATTTCTCGTTACTAAGAGTGGGGAAAGTGCACGGACCAGGCTACAACTTTGACCGTCTCATCCGACCAAGGGATAGTGGGCAACGGCGACAAATAAGTGTTGAGAGTGCTGTTAATCAGCCTTGATGGCTTGCCGAAAAAAACAGATTTCGCCATCGTACGATAGACGGTCTCTCAGGCCACCCGGGCAGATACTGATTAGTGGTGATGAGAGAAGAAAAAGCACAGAACAGGAAAACAATGTGGTCGTACGTTGCTGTGTTTTCCTATGCAACAAAACTCCATGTCTTAGACATCCTGCTATTCACACCTTGTGCGAAAACGTACTCGTGGAGACAAACGGGACCAAATAGTTAGTTTCGGCTAACAACGAACCCTACTACCTCACACTGACTAAGGGATTTACGCACCCCAGCTATCAAAGCTTGAGAAATAAGCTCATCCTGGCGAGTGCGAACTTGTAATACCGTAGCACCCGCGATGCTGTTTCCTGCACCCGAGCATCACACAGCCCTCACAGCACCCACGGCGAAATTGGGCGAGTCGAGAATAAGGTATTTATTGTGCAAGTAACAAATCATCAACCCCTGCCTTCAGATACTTTGGGACAGGTAGTAAAGCACGGTACACTAAGGTGTCTTTTGCGCCACAAAAGTCGGATTTGGCCCATGGTCAGCGAAACAACCAAAAAAGGCAATAGGGCCCAAATCACCACACTTCATGTAAAAAGTAAGAAGCAATTGAGGAGACCACCCTCTCTCAGGCGAATCCTGCTTTATGAAAGGAAAGGATATGATACGGCATCATACTTGTACAGCACTACCAAGCTAAACTCTTCCACTCTCGTAGCACCTTGTTAAAGAATATGCCTGCTCGGATGCCAATTTTAGGGCCGCTCCTGTCATCCCCGCAGCAGAACTCCGGTGGCGCACCTCCTCTTGAGGCATTTCAATGCCAAGGCCCTAATGGGACCACAATCACGCCACGACTCCCGGCGGTCTCAAACCATGAGCAGATATGATACTTTTCGATTGAACTAATGAATGATACTCAGGCACCAGCTACAGTATTTAGTGGGAAGAAGCAAACAGAAATAAGAAGTCCGCCTAAGCATAAGCTTCGGCGTCCGCGATTCCTGATACTGCAGCGCTCTGCATGGAGTCCCACAGATGCCATAGAATAAATGCCGTATTTACGATTCGCTGCTTCCGTCATGTCACTAATCTCCCTGCAGATCGCGACCTCAGCCCAAGCTAAGTTTAACTTGAAAAATTAATAGAATTTCGGAAGCCAGTTAATGAGACCAGCACAGCCAAATTTCTCAGTTTAACTTTATACCGTGTCAGGAAACCACTAGTCCTTCCCACAAACTTTTGTCTCTAAACCCCGAGATCGGCGACGTGGCGGAGATAGTCAATCGGAAGAGTAAATACGATACCTCCCCCCCCCGGCTACCACGCCCGAGCACTCGTGCAAACCTGAACCGTCACGTGGTATAGCCATCGAGGGTCCATTCGAGCAGTTTCGTTGGCTCCAGTACATAAAAATGGGATCCTACTTTCAGAAACCCATTTGGGACAATAGCAGCTCAATACCTCACAGATATGCTCTCGATAGTGGCGCAGACCTGGAGTTGAGCATTGATTCTCGAAGGTGGGCCTGAGGAAAGCGATGGAGCTCCCCGATCAGTAAGAAAACAATCAGACTCCCCTTTCAGAGAGCTTCATTGAAGGACCCTAGAGTGCAGAATTTCGGCACTTGTGGGATGATTCTGGCCGGGATACAAGAACCGTTCCCTGAAGCACACTAGTGATTAATGGGGAGTGATATGCGAATATGGTAAAGGTGCCGTGGCTAAAGTGCTAGCACTTGAGTGGCCGACAGAGATACCAGTATTGGCCACCCGTGCCCGAGAAGCGAAGAATTTGGCGGGAGCCCTCGGTCCAACTCGCTTTAATGAGGTACGGTACGTGACAGATATATCAGCCTCGCCCGTGGGGAGTTCTCCTAATTTTTTCGCCACCCTAAAAAAAGCGTTAACTGCGGGCCCTGGTAGAGAACGGCGGCTGCAGCAACCTACTACCAGGCCGAGAAGCTTCACACGGTCACATCCGCGAGGCTAAGCAAGCGAGTGATAACCTGCGAAGCTAGGGCTATAATATTATGATCTTCAAAGGGGTACTGTACTGTACAGGGGCCGTTAAGAGGTAATTGAACAGTTATTTAAGGTTAACCAGCCAAATGTATCCCTGTCCGTTCAGGTTTACTGTTCCCTACTCTAGTATAAAAAATAAGTTTAACTGGCCTGTCGCTGGCCCACATTTTCCTTACAGACATCGTTAAAATTCCTCCACCAGGAGCCCATCAGCGGAAGTGAGACACACGCCACTATGAGGAGACAAGGCTGCTGTTCACTTAGAAATTTTCACCTCTATTTCCCCAAGGCAAACCTAGAGGTGTTTCACATGTCTTATAAGTTACTCTCCCCGAGTATGCACCGCTCGCATGGGCTGCGCCCAAAAACCGAGAGACAGTAAAACTCAGGAGAATATAAAGAGATGTGGTGTTAATCCATAGACTACTCCTCGAGTAGATTATTCTTGTTATTCTGTCTTGATGAGGTCGTCTACTTGTATCTGACGGAGGTGGTACGATCGTGGGCTCGTGTGTTGACGGGAGATGATCTGGTGTGTTTTCTCTATCGAGGTTGCTAGCTACGGTTCACCTTAAGTAGCGAAAACTCTGCTAGTACATGTGTAACCCTATGTCTCCTCATATGCCCTATACATCCGCTAATGCCTTAGAACGTTCGCTTGTCCACACTTCAGTGTTCCTCCATACCATGTGCACTCCCCTTTTCCTGCGCTCATCTCTGCTCCTAAAACAACATTCTACTATTATACTGGGATTATTATACCATCAGTATCATACTGATTTGCACACAGTATCTTACTCTACATGTTAAACCCTAAGATGCCAATTGAGAAAATCGGCCCCTGAACGAACACACGTACCCACCGACAGTGCTGATAAAGGAGGGGCAAGGTCCACCCCAAGGATCTACATTAGAGTGTGCGAGCACACAGGAGGAAAGGGTTATCTAGAAAACATAATATATTACAGTATAAAATTTAGGTAACAATTATCATGCCCTCGAACTATAATGGGTCTCCAACGCTATGGCGGAAGCGGAATTACCACTCAGTGAGGAGTATATTATCCCTTACACGGTACTTAGGGACTGGAGAAACAAAGGGAGGAGAGCATCCGCCAAATACTCTGAGGCTTTCATCGTAGCTCTCTCTTGGAAAATTCAATATGATGCCCGCTAGGGGGGGAAAGGAAGAGATGGGGCAAAAATTCCCGTCCCGGAATATAAGTTGCCTGCTACCAATAGCGCGTTTTGCAATATAATACTACAGCACCTGTTCGTCTGGTTCGAGAGGTAGTGAAAAATAAATGAATAGACAATCAACTAGTCGCCAAGCCTACTGTGAGAAACGCAGCCACCCCAAAATCATACCTAATCATGAAATCGGCGGGTGTTGGAATGCTTTATGCGGCATTTCAATAGTGAAGCTAATTTGCTAGCAGAATTCCTGTAAAAGGGAGCAAGCTATCCTGCGCCCATATGCCAATATATCTCCTAAGGAGGAACATAACTTGAAGAAGGCATAACTAGTGAATGCTGGCGCAGTAGGCGATTGGTCTGATTTGAGTATTCTGTGTGATGGCTCTACTACTGCAGTCGACATGCCCCACAGCAGTATTGGCGAAGACTTGAGGTACATGAGTTTTGCACACTTTCACCCAATATTTGCCAACACCCCCACCTCATTACGCCAATGTCTGTGGTTGTTAAGATAGCAAATGCTACGAGGATGAAGCTCTCTCATACTCGCCCTTGAACCTTCTATTGTTCAAAGTTACAGTACTTAGAATTGTGGCCACGGACACGATCAGCTCATGCTCGATCACTTCGGTCATAGGGGCCCCTCCATCACGACCTGACCGAGCAGTACCCTCATAATCTGACCGATGTACTCGATCAGGAGTACTGCTCGACCATACTAGAGCACACTCGATCATGATCTCTCACTATATAATATTATTAAGGTGCGGGGTGAACTGGCACAAAGGGAGTCCACCCCGCACGCTAGATAAAAGTCCTTCCACTAGAAACTACACTCTCAGCTCTTCAACAGGCCCACGTCCCGGAGACCAACCCTATGATCTGTTTTATTTTTGGAGGTAGCCGTTCTCTGCACAGGTTCTCAGGGGGCTGGTTTCCTTACTACTAACGGCGCAGGCGGTACAGCACTTTCCAGATGTGCTAAGGGATGTGGCTTACCTCGGGGTTGCAATGTTGTTGGGTTGCACGAATGCCTGGATACGGCAGTGGCTCTGGCATATATATACATATGAAAGTCAGCGAAATCACAACGTCCTCACTCTCATCATCCTCGGTCTGTGCCAACTGGCACACTCTACATCCGATCCTGCAAGTGAACGGAATAGTGGAAATGCCCCTGTACGAGCAACAGACTCCATGATACGCTAGGACAATGGGGTAGTGCCCCTCCATTCTTGTTATAACATAGATCTAAATACTGATAATCCATGTTATTTCAATCGATAGGAGAGCTCTTTAATGATCTAACAACAGGCGGGAGACCTAGGTGCCGGATGCGGGGCTATGACAGCAAAGCGAGATGAGTTTTTCACCCTTAACGCAGATGAAATCGGCCGTGCCCGAGCACAAGCGATAGAAATCGACAATACCCGACGATGCTAGAGCACTTGCCATGTAAAGAACTAGTCTTATTCTTCCCTGCTAGCATGAACTGAATTACCGCTTCCACACTAGAAAGCCACGATTAACTTCAAGTAGTATAAGGGAATATCGCTTCCTTCTTACATGGGATGAGTAGTTAGAAGAGCGCCACTATTACTACTCAATTTATGTATTTTCAATTCTAGCCCCTTCCCGGATGTACTGTACCACCGTTATCCATTCATTGCTTTGTTTTATTTTTTTCGTTCCCAGAGATGGCACCGAGTGCGCAGCTATGATGCCAGCTCGTGTCTTTCTCATAAGTATATATATATCTATCCATCTAGACTAGAGAAATCTAAAGGACCTGATAAACAGATGATGATATAGAAAAAAGAATAAGAAATCAGTAAATGAGGAGTGGAGGGATAAGAATAAGCTAGCCCCTGTAAGGAAGGGATAGTCTTGTTAGGGAGCGTAAGAGATGGGAATAAGTAAAAGATATGAAAATCCCCCCTATTATGTTAAGAGCCACTACAAACCACCGACAGCCCACCCAACAAAGGAAAAAGGAAAAAGGAGAGAAAAAACTCCAAGTAGAAAACTGAAATGAAAGCTGACAATCCAGCCACTACGAATCAAGAAATTGTTTTTGCTGCCTTGTTTCTTGAATTCGAAAAAGTGGTGAAAGAAAGAAAGAGAAGATAAAAGGAGAGGAAGTCATTAATCAAGCAAGAAATTAGCAACCACAATTGCGAAAAACGCCCCAGCGAGCACCCTCAATGAAGGCTTCGACAAAGAAGCATCGCTGCCGTACGTCACCGCCTTGCACTCAGGGCAAAGCTTCTTGCACTCCTTCTCAACGGGATCAAAGCTACCCATGTTCGCGCTTTCCATAAAGCGTGCTGTGTCCCCGCACCCGACCCCTAGCGCCAAATTCCAATCAATACTTGCATTCCTAACTCAGGAAGGGGGGAGGGGAAAAGAGAGAGCTTACCACAACAACAGGGCATCCCCTTACCCATCCACCCCGTGTTCTTCCCGACATCACAAACCGGGATCGTGAATGCGCCCTCCCCTGCTGCACCCTTTGCGAACCATTGCTGGTCAGATGGGAGTGCCGCTGAGACCTGTAACCTCGACGTCATTTCTTCGGCGGTGTAGTTCAAGCCATTGGCTAGGTATGCCTCCACGCTGGACTGGATCATGTCTCGTGCCGTGATGTTGTATTGAGGTTGCTTGAGTTTTTCAACTGCAATGAGGTCTTTGAGCTTGCCCTTGCCATCTAGACTATATCAGTGGGGCTCTGTCAGTTGACGGGGGAAAAATGTGATAAAAGGAAGGCTGAAGGGATATGGTACCGATAGAGACTGCACACACGGGTTCCGTTGCTGGTTATGTATTTTGCTCCCGAGGGAGATACTACGCTGTCTGGGTTTGTGCTGTTTGCGCAGAGGACAAATGTTTTGGTGTGTTCTCTGTCGTGGGTGTTAGTAATTGTCTTGATGTTTGGATTGGAGAAATAAGCTCATACCTGATTTCAGTGTTGACGAACCAAGCCACAAGCCGCTTCTTGAAGAAATTTTCTAGGTCTGATCTCGTCCATTTATCCTGAAGGACAAATCGTCCACCGCGGAGGTAGTCACTGCCCCACGTTAGACATTTAGAACTAAATCACAACAAAAACATGGGGAACGAACAAAATATCCCTCCCGGACTTATCCTTATCCCCATTGAATATCACAGTAGACCACTTCCCCAAGATATCCCTTGCAGTTGAACAATAGTCCGCCACAAACTTCCCCATCTCGCTCAATTTCACCATCCGGTCGATACTGACCCAGCGTTAGCTCTCAATCGCCCACACCAGGAACAAAAATGAACCCAACTAACATTGGCTTCATCGCGGGATCACCAGCAATCTCCGCTAGCGCGCCTCCCCCAAATGCACCCCCAGCAGTAGATACTCCAGCGATTAACCCTTGGGAGACGGGCTTTACTACTCCACGTACAGCGGCTCCAAACGGAACGAACCCAGCGACGGTGGAAACCGCCGCCGTGAGCCAAGGCACTGCTTTCTCAAACTTTGTACGACTGTCTTTCCAAGGGATGAAGCTTTGTGCCACGTCTTCGCGTAGAGCTTCAAAGTCCACTTGACCATCTCCTATTCCGTCCTTTGCGGAGGTTAGTACGATAAGTATCATAATTGGACGAGGCGGGGTCGTAAGATGGATGAGCGTACATGAAGAAGTCTCATGAAACGATTTAGGTTTGATATTGCTACCCGGACAAAGTATGTCCATTTCGGGGCCTTTGCATCCAGGAATACTAAATTCGAAAGCAATTAGAACAAATAACCCAAGATGGGCGAGAGAAATAGTGTATAAAACAAACCTTTGCAGCTTGGATTAACGCACTGGTCCTCGGTATCCACTCCGCAGGCAAGGTTATGTTCAGAATCTCCAAAAGCCTTGCCAAACTCCGCAACAAAGTTCCCGCTAGTCCTATTCGAAATTGACTCCCACCACTCCTTGAGCTTCTCATCAACCTCCTCCTTCATCCATGCATCTACAGTTGGCTCCCACGATGAGTCAGAGCAATCAACCTCTGCAGGTGTTGGAATTCCCTTTCGTGTGGTTGTTGACTTTGGTCGGGTTGTCCTAGTAGCCCTTTTCGTAGTAGTAGTAGCCCTTCTCGTGGTGGTAGTGGCCCTTTTCGTGGCGGTAGTAACCCCTTTCGCAGTAGTAGCTGAGCCTATAGAGACCAGAGCTGCCCCCGTTGCAACACTGATACTTGTACCGATTGAGCTACGAGTTCCGACTGCCACCTGAGGAACGGCGAGGGAAAATGGGAGCGCTAGCAATAAAAAGAGCAAATAAACCATTGTCAGTATTTCGTCTCGAGTCTGCGTTCCTGTTGCTGTGTTGTTTTCTTCTTTTTCCTCTCCCTCCCTCTTGAGCGTCCCGAAAGTATTGAAAGTGCCAAAACACCGGAAGACCCGAAATTGTGAAGCTCTTGAAAGCCTCAAGAGGTATGATAAGAAAACTCCTTGGAGAAAAGTGATAGAAATCTCTCTTATAAAGTAAGGCAAATTCATCTCTTACACCAAACTATACGCGGGAAACCCCGAACTCTATATGATAGGGCGAGGAGAGGGAGCATCAAAATGCTCCCGAATTAGCCATACCTCGTGAGGCTTAGCTAGCAAGTTAGCTAGCAGAAAGTCTGGTCCTAGCCCGGTTTGCGCACGAAAGAGTGCAACCCAATACAGGAACTGACCAACTGAGGCATAAAATGAGGTGTCGCTCCATGAGCTCCTTTGAGGCCCGTAAATGGTTTGAGAGCCTATGTGTCTCTTGCCCGCAGTCACTTACTGGTAGGAAGTGTCCTAGAATATCTCAAAAAAAACAAAAAAAACAAGCATAGGCGAATGTCTAGAAGCTCATCAGTATGTTAGATTCAGCCCCTCGTTCCCTCTTGGAGGACCCCCCTCCACCAAAGTTTCTAAAATAGCTAATTCCTACCAGCTCGTTCCAAAAACGAGAGTGCTTGTTTGCACCCATCTTTCTTTCTCCCTGTGCAATACTAGCCGAACACGCCAAGTTGCTTTGCCGGGTCTGCTCGAGTGACCCGCAGTGATTCCTTCCAATTTTGGTCACACTTCACTCTCCCCCGTTCGCTGTCCTAAAAACCTCTCAGATCCGGGAACCCTCAGAAGCACAAATGCTACTATATTGGGCCACGGCGACAAAGAATTTTTAAAAATGCGGTTAATCAGCCTTGGTTGCTTACTTGCTTAAGCCTCCCAATCGAGATTCCGCTATCCTTCAGGCTGTGTGAGACAGCACAGCTGGTTGCTAGGCAACTCAAGCCGGGTGTGAATTTAGTGTACGATTCGCCGAAAATCCAACATGCCGGACCAGACAGTTACGGAAGAACCCGATTTTGCTACCGTATGATAGACGGCCCCCCCGGGTCACCCGGAGACCCCCCCGGACAGATGCCGATTGGTGAGTTTTGTATGAGAAAACGGGCGGAGATCAGCACAGTACCCACAGTTCATCCAAGAAAACCACTTGAAAGTTTCTTATTTGAGTTTAGCTGTCCGGGCGGCCGGGGAGGCCGTGTACCAACACCAAATAGTTAGTTTCGGCTAACAACGAATCTTACCATCTCATACGGCCCAAGGGATATACGCACAGCCAGCACCCCAGCTATCAAAGCTTGAGAAATAAGCTCATCCTGGCGAGTGCGAACTTGTAATAGCACCCGCGATGCTGTTTCAAGTCATCCGAGTATCACACAGCCCTCATAGCATCCACGACGAAATTGGGCGGGTGGCGAACAAAGGTATTCGCTGTACTACCAGTACATGTAGTACAAGTAGCAAATCCTCAACCCCTGCCCTCAGATACTTTGAGACAAGTAATAATGCACGGTACCGTAAGGTGTCTCTTGCGCTACAAAAGTCGGATTGGAGCTAAGGCCAGCGAGGCAACCAAAAATGGCAATAGGGCCGAATCGCTACGCTTCATGTAAATAGCGAGAAGCAATTGAGGAGACCCTCCCTCAGGCGAATCCTTCTTTAAGAAAGGATATGATACAGCATCATACAGTACTACCAAGCTAAACCCCCCCACTCCCGTCTCACCCCGTTAGAGAACATACCTATACCAATTTTAGGGCCGCTCCTGTCATCCCCGCAACAGAACTCCGGTGGCGCACCTCTTCCTCTTGAGGCATCTCAATGTTAAGGCCCTAAAAGGACCACACTCACGCCACGACTCTTTGCAGTCTCAAACCATGAGCAGATAAGACATTTTTTCGATCGAACCAATGGATGATAATCAGACACAAGCTATTATTTAGTGGGAAGAAGCAAACAGAAACAAGAAGTCCGCCTAAGCATAAGCCTCGTCCGCAATTTCTGATGATGCAACACTCTGCATGGAGTCCCACAGATGCCATAGAATAAATGCCGTACCTACTCTTGCGATTCGCTGTCTCCGTCATGTCACTGATCTCCCTGTAAATCGCGACCTCAGCCCAAGCTAAGTTTAGCTTGAAAAATCAATAGGATTTCGGAAGCCAGTTAATGAGACCAGCGCAGCCAAATTTCTCAGTTTAACTTTATACCGTGTCAAGAAACCACCAATCCTTCCCAAGAAATTTTGTCCCTAAACCCTGAGATTGGCAACGTGGGGGAGATAGTCAATCGGAAGAGTAAATCCGATACCTCCCCCCGGCCGCCGCGCCCGAACACTCGTGCAAACCGGAACCCTCACGTGGTATAGCCATCGAGGGTCCATTCGAGCAGCTTCGTTGGCTGCAGCACATAAAAAATAGATCCTACCTTCAGAAACCCATTTAAAACCATAGCAGCTCGATACCCCTAGATGTGCTCTCGACAGTTGCACAGATCTAGAGTTGAGCATTGATTCTCGAAGGGGGGTCTGGGGAAAGCGATGGAGCTCCCCGATGAATAAGAAAATGATCCGACTCCCCCTTCAGAAAGCTTTATTAATAGAGCCTAGAGTGCAGAATTCCGGCACTTGTGGGATTATTCTGGCCGTGATACAATAATCGTTCTTGGGAGCACCCCAGAGATTAAGGGTGAGTGAGGCGGACCTGCTCTGGCTTACTTCTGAGTCTATCGGCAGATATCGTAAAGGCGCTGCGGCTAAAGTTCCAGCACTTGAGTAGCCGACAGAGATACCGACATTCGCCACCTAGGCCCGAGAAGCGAGGAACCTGGCGGGAGCCCTCGGTCCAACTTGCTCTAATGCGGTACTTGACAGATATGTCAGCCTCGCCCGTGGGGAGTTCCCCCAACTTTTTCGCCACTTTGAAAAAAGCGCCAACTTCTGACCCTGACAGAGAACGGCCGCCGCTGCAACCTGCTACTATACCAGGTCGAGCAGCTCCGCGCGGTAACATCCGTGAGTCTAATCAAGCGAGTGATAACATGTGAAACTATGCTTTGCAGTATCTAACCTTCAATAGGGCACTGTAAAATAAAATAAAAACAGGTTTAACCGGCTGGCTGCTGGCCCATATCTCTCATACAGACACCGTTACAGATCCTGTGCCAGGGCCCCCATCAGCCGAAGCGAGACATACGCTACTGCGGGGGGACAAGACTAAGATTCACCTAGACATTTTGTAGCGAATGTGCATCTGCCTCCTCCCTGAGGTACAGTAAGCCTAGAGGCGCCTGATATGTCGGGTACTCTACCCAAGCATGCATCGTCCGTGTGGGCTGCACTCCGAAACCGAGAGACAGTAAGTCGCTCGAGAATATAAAGAGATGTGTTGTCAATCCATAGACCACTACCGTACATGATCCGTGTTGCTACAAGAGCCCGAACAATTGAACCTCGCGCTAGGAGATTAAAGTTGCCTTTGCTGATAAAGCCCGGCACTTTTTTGCTTTTTTGTCCCAAGTTGGGGCTGAGGAGGTCGGGTTTCGCAGTGCTTTCGCCCCTATCCAAGAGAAGGAATTTTAGACGTCTTAGCGCAGGCTCGATTATTTAAGCCCTCACGGTATGATACCTGTATTCTGTCTTCATACTACCACCTACTTCAATTCCATCCGGAGGCGCCCAACATCCAGGTCCAAAATGCCCCAATTATCAAAATTAGGGGTACAACGCGAACGTCAGATTCCGGGAAAATATTGACGCAGTGCTTCTCAGCATTTTGTGCGTAGCGTTCATCCTTCGGACGTCGTTTTCGGTATCGGTCAATCTTATACCATAACCGGCAAGTACCGTAATGTGTTTGCGATCCATAAAAAGATATATGCGTGTCGAACTCTTTGTCGGCATCTCAGCATCTGTACCCGCAAACCGAGAGTCGCAACGATAGGAACTGCTCAGCATCAGCTGAAAAACTCTGCACCGGAGCTGGCTGGCTAGATTGGACAGCACCATATTCAGCTCCAAAGGAAACAAGAGGCACAAGAGGCCCAGAAAGCCATAGTAAAAAAAGACATGCGCAGTCGAGCACCACGTGCTTGGGTTGGGGTCATTTAGCAAAGCTCCGATTAAGTTTTCGGCTAGGCCGTGACCTCGAGGCCATGCTTCCGAATTCCCCAATGGCGGCTAACAATTGACCCACAGTACCAACAGTCTACCCGAGTAAAGCGCCCCCTGCCCATCTACCATACTCGATTGCTGTAGCAGAAATCCCATTTGTACGATGCGCTAAGCTGTATCTCGTGTCACAGTCCATCCATCCATCACCTGTGCTCCCACGGCGACGGACAACACTGGATGGAAGGGCGAGAATACAACTCAGCCCAAGGCTTTCCTCTGGGCGCATATCTTTTGTGACAAGAAATTTATGATTACCGTAGAGGTGCTATCTTTGTAGTATGCTTTTCCAAGAGTGATTTGGTGTTCGAGAGGTCCCAATAGCCAACAGGTTCCTGTCGAGGTCCAACGCAGTGCTACCTTGGCCATGTGCCATAAGGCGGCGCCTTTCTCATTTGGTAATAATATTATCTCACCACGAATGATCGGACCTACAAGCATCTTGACCTTTAGTCTGTATAAAAATTTGACTTGACCCGAATTTCTACCCCACCCATTTTCGAAGCACCCCCCCCCCCCCCGGAAAAAGATACCCCACATCAAATCAAACATGTCCTCTATAAAAAATAAACTTCACAACATCGTCGCCGACGTACGGGAAGCGAAGGCTGCGGCGCAAAGCCACAACGTGGGGTCTTACGATGCTCCCCCCGCCAGCAACATGCACAGCGAGCAGCACTTCCCTCCACCTCCACCGAGGAGCTTGCCACATGGATGGACGGCAAGATTCGATGAGAAGGAGGGGAAGTTTGCCTATTGTATGGGGGTCGATGGGGTTGAACAGTGGGAGTTTCGTATGTACTGAATCTACTGAGGCTTATCCAGGTGGAGAATTCTGACGGGTAGGGGCTGGATGTAGCTGCGGAGATGAAGGTTGGAGGAGCCGGGGGTGGAAGCGGGGCCACGGGGTACCCCGCGGTCGCTGCGCCGGGAATTGTGGTCGCCGAGATTGCCGGTACCGAGGTTGGTACTGGTCTAACCGCCGAAAATAAGGGGAAGGGAAAGGAGGTCGAGGCTGGAAGAGTTCCCTGATCTCAGTAGCCTGATAGATGCTACTCGTGGCATCATTTCTTATGTTGTTGGTACTGTATTATTCATTGGTCTGATGGAACGAATTACTATTCCCCAATATGTTATTCTGGATCTCATCAAATATTGGATCTCAATTCCAATCTTCACGCAGCATATATTAAAGGCGATTTGTGCAGCTGCGCACCAAAAAGTGCTGGGTGTGTGGCATCTGTCTACCTGGCACCGCAATAGTGGAAACCATAGCCTATAGGAAAACCTCCCAGAATCGCAACCAGCCCAGCAGTCAAATGCATAAACACCAAAGTGTTGTCATAAACTTATAGGTGAATCAACATCATATATTCAGACTTGCTATCTTATGCAGGTCTAAAGTCGGTCCGGAGGCTTAGTGACATTACTTTTGTACAATTGCCCTACTACCCCACTCCGCCATATCCAGCCATCCAACCACCCATCGACTACTTCTTCTTCCCGCCCTTGATGTCCTCCTCGCCAGCCTTATATCTAAGAATATCCATCAAACTGCCCGCCGTAGCATCCTTCCCGACCGCGTCCGAACCGAGTTCCTTCTTGATCTCCAGAGCATCTTGCATGTCAAATCCATGACCATACTTGTTTCTAAATGCCTTCAACTTCCCCGCCTCATCCTCCTCAAGTCCCATTACCGCTGCGTCGCTCTCGTTCCATAGAGGGTGGTTTCTTGTGTCTTTCGTGGTACGGAAGACTCCACGAGGAGAAGTGGTCATTTGTTTGAACGAACTACCGTCTGTCAAAATTATGAGTTGGTCGAATTGGTGAGGACGTTTGGGCCGGCGGAGGAGGGTTGCATTGCGTGTAGCTATTCGCGGTAGTAATTTTGAAGTGTTCGGAAATCTGGGAAGGCGGAATAAAGGCTTCAATGAAATTGAGGACATAGTTGTGGCGGTGAGGTGGTTCGGTAGGGATGAGTGAAAGGGGTGCGATGGGATGAGTTTAACTTTTCTATGTGGGATGTGGCTGGTAAATCACGTGGGATAAATATCATAGCGCCCTTTCTCCCCAAGGCACAGCTTCAACCCCTTTTAAATAGGCATTGCTTTGAGGGTATCTAGATAAAGGAATCAAAACTCGAACAAAACTCCAAACAAATACGCCCGACAATTCAATTTCTCTTTCCTGACGACCATTAGATTAATTATTGGCTCGTTATACCTTGAGCCAGAGGTTGAACACCCCTTTAGCATATTCCACGATTTCATCTCCCCCAAGTTTGCTGTCACCGTAAATACGGTCAACAAAGGAGATAGGCACCTCGGCAACTGAGTAACCAAGACCTCGGGCTCTAACCATCATTTCCTATAGCCGGAGCCGTCAACAATAGAACCATACCAGATAGGATAGAATCCATACCATCTGAAAGGTATATCCCTTGCTCTCTGTCTGCGAGATGACTGTTTCCAGGACTTTTCTCTTGTAAAGCCTAAAGCTTCCGGTCAAGTCACTGACGTTGGGCCTCAACACAACAGAGGCAAGCAAGTTCGCTCCACGTGAAACGAGCTTTCTCTTGAAATCCCATCCGTAAACTCCCCCATTTCCTGCATAACGGGTTCCAGTAACAATGTCATAATCTTTCGTCTTCTGAAGCGCAATGAAATCGGGGATGAATTTGGGCTATAATACATTGTTAACTTCTGTTAGCCCCTATCATCGTTATATGAACTTACATGATGGGAAAAGTCAGCGTCCATGATGATCACAAAGTTACCAGTTGCGAACTGAAGTCCATGGACATATGCAGTTCCGAGACCTAGCTTCCCCGCGCGCGGTTTGAGGACAATGCGATCGGCTCCATAAAGGGAGATCAGTTGCTTTGCAACCTCTTGGGTGCCGTCTGGAGAGGCATCGTCGACAATAATGAGTTCCCAGTCCAGTTTACTTTCATTCGCACATTGTTAGAAGAAAAAAATAGCTAAAATGGCCCAAATTATGGGTAACAAACTGTTCGGTAAAGGTTTTCTCAAGAAGCCAGGTAATAACAGGCAAGTTTTTGCGCTCGTTATAGGTAGGGAGAATGATGGTGTACTTGTCCTTGCTAGACTTTCTTGGTTGACGGGGTGCCATTGTTTCGGGGTTTTTCCGTGAGAAAAGAATAAGAACTTTTGTTTAACGTTTAGAAGTTGTAAGAATTAGAGAATATAATACGCAAAGGAGTGTCGAGAAGTTGGAGTTGGGTATTATTGCTGCTAGCTAGGAAGAAGAGAGCAGAAAGGAACAGGAGACGTGTTGTTCAGCCCTCCTGAGTCTGCCCCCATAGTTACCGAAATTCTGTAGTCAATACAATGTCCGGGTAACCTCTCCAACTCAGAGGGCCGACCCTTGACCGCCACACGGATTCCTCGTCGAGTTAGGAAACATCCGCCTTGCTACAGCTCTTCCCCAGAGTCCTCGACTGCATCATCCCTTCTCTTCAAAAACACTCAACCGCATCCACTCGTTGACCCGATCAATCGAACCCCTATGGTCACTGCTATGGCAGCTCCCCCGGCAGCCAACGGCGCTCCCACCAAGCCAAAACAAAAGTTGAGCAAGAACCAGTTGCGACGCGAGAAGAAAAAGCTAAAGAAGCAACAAAAGGCCTCGAGAGAAGGAGGCGCGGTTACCGATTCCGAGACTGAATCCGTGAGTTTACTCTTAGTGGTTCGAAAGGCGGTCCATAGGGAGGAAAGGAACATCGCTAACCAGTGTTTGTAATTCTAGGAATCGGAGAAAGCTCCATCAAAGCAACTTTCGCTAGTTCCTGAGAGTACGCCCGAGCTCAACATTGGTGATTTAGAAATAGACGAAAATGATCCTAACTACGCCGAGTATAAAAGAATCCTTGAGCGGTTTAATGTCGATGACGTGAGTATCCGTCAACTACCATTGTCTTGCTTTCGCCTGCGACTAACGATAGATCACAACATAGGATCAAGCAAAAGAAGAAGCAAAGGGAGAAGTAATCTACAACGACTACGACAACGTCCCCGATGAAGATGATGAAAAGGAGGAGGAAGAACAGAAGTTGAGCAAGAAAGCACGAAAAGCTAGGGACAAGCTCAGCGTGGCAGAACTTAAGGTGCGTTGACAGCCCTCCCCCCCCGTTTGTGTCTCTCCAAGATGGAACATAGACTTCTTAAATCCCTCAAGTCATAAGCCTAGAGTACGCACGTAGGGAAGTATTATTTCCCATTTGCACGCATGCGACTGTCATATTTTAGACTGGTTTGGCTATCGAGGCATATCGCGTGCTTGAGCGTCTGTGGGGTGTATATTTTTGTTTCGTTTAATTTTACCCTTTGCGCTTGCTAACACCATAATCTCTTGGTATAGGCACTTGTGAAACGCCCAGAGACCGTAGAATGGACCGACACCTCAGCCCAAGACCCACGCCTACTGGTTCACCTAAAGTCTTATAGGAACTGTGTCCCCGTTCCGAACCATTGGTCACTAAAACGCGAATACCTATCATCCAAGCGTGGTATGGAGAAGCCTCCCTTTGAGCTCCCAAAATTTATCAAGGATACTGGAATCATGGAGATGCGCGATTCCGCAAAGGAGAAGGAAGATGCTCAATCTTTAAAATCGAAGATGAGAGAACGAGTCCAGCCAAAAATGGGCAAGCTTGACATAGATTATCAGAAGCTACACGACGCCTTCTTTCGATTTCAGACAAAGCCTCAATTAACCATGTATGGAGAGGTCTACTATGAGGGGAAGGAATATGAAACAAACTTAAAAGACAGGAGGCCAGGAGAATTGAGTGAGGAGCTAAAAGAAGCGTTGAATATTCCTCCAGGTGCCCCACCGCCGTGGCTTATCAATATGCAACGGTTCGGCCCACCACCTAGTTATCCAAGTCTCAAGATTCCCGGGTTAAATGCTCCTATCCCCGCAGGAGCCCAGTGGGGATTTCATCCTGGTGGATATGGGAAACCTCCTACCGACGAATATAATAGGCCCCTCTATGGTGATGTCTTTGGTGTTTTGCAAGCCCAGGCACCTGCGCAAACCGGTGAACCAGTAGAGAAGACTCTATGGGGTGAACTTGTACACGAAGAGGAGGATGAGGACGAGAGCGATGAGGATGAGGATGAGGAGGAAGATCAAGAAGGTGATGACGATATTGCTGAAGGCCTTACAACACCTAGTGGGATGGACACCCCCTCAGGAATGGTTTCGAGTGTTCCTAGCGAATTCGAGCCTGTCGATGGTGGGTTCGAACTTAGGAAGCGAAGAGACGGGACCGAAACGGAGGAGGATTCCATTCAGAAAAGCCTATATACTGTGCTGCCTGAACAGAGCATCCGTGCTAAGGGTTTCTTTGGCGGAGAACGCGCTTACGATATTGGTAAAGCCGGAAACTATACCAACTTGCCAGTACTCGGTCAAGAAGATCGAAAGGTGTGTGTTTACATCCCCTCCTCAAGTATATCAGTCTCTAATCCGGTTTACAGAGGAAGAAGCCTGGTGATATTGATGTCACCCTTGATCCTTCTGCGCTGGAATCAGATGGCCTTTCGAATGAGGCAGTCAAAAAACAATACGAAGCTGCACAGGAGGCTCAGAGAAGAGAACGGCAAGGCTTCCAAGAAGACTTGAGTGACATGATTGCGGCGGAAAGCCGGAAAAGGCAAAAGCGTGAGGAGGAAAATGCGAAGAAAAAGAAAGATAAGTACAGATTTTAAAAGGCGCAACCCCACAGATGGAATCCATCCCTCTTTTCATTCCCGCATCATTTTTCTCCTCTTTCTTCTTTTCTTCTGTAGTTATATGGGATTCTGAAGTGGCAGCGTAATTTAATATAGCCTAGTTGGCTATCTCCACCTTTGTCATAGTTCTCTATAGTGCCTGCACGAGAACAAGAGTCTTGATTCTTAGGGCCGCACTCAAGTACCTTAATAAGTAACCTAAAAGCAGAAATGCAAGCTCCCAAATACGGTATTACGTGACATTGATTACTATTTGCCGTGATCCTTGTCCACTATCAATCACTGTCCCCGGTTGAGCGATCAGCGGCCACTCGGAGAGATGCTTACAGTGCAAGCCACACATCCGCCACAGAGACCGCCCGACATGAGACTTTGGGCCTGTTTGGCGCGCAACCATAGTAAAAAAATGCTGTTTTTGGTTTATAAGCAAAAAGAACAAAAATGCCATCCTCAAGAAGATTTTGACGTTTGGCAGCAACCTTCCCTTATTCTTTCAAGGTTGAAAATATAATTAACATCCTAGGACTAAAACTCCTTATCCTTAGTCTAGCGACCGCTTTTATTACTATAATCCTTTTTCATACATGGCTACTACTTCTTAGCATTTCATCACAATTACAGCTATCATACTCTTGGAAAACAAAACCCTAGCCCTTGCATAACGGTTATAATAATATTCCTAAAATATTTCTATTATAATAGTATTCTAAACTCTAAAATAGAATAAAAATGGGGGCTCGAAATAAAGAAAAAAATCCCCATTTTAACCTGCATGCCAAATGCACCTCCATTTATTTACCCACAAATAATACACGAAGAAAAAAATGCGATTTAAGGGAGAAAAATGACATGTTTGTTGCGCGCCAAACAGGGCCTTAGCCCTACAAAAAAATTTGCTCCTCTACGATACCCACCACCCCCACTAACCAACCAACCCCGCAATTCCCCTCCAAAACCTTTCACAAGAAAAGCACAACCTCACCCCTCCTCCATCTCCCCCCCCCCCCCACCACGCTACCACTAAACAACAACCAAACCAAAATGCCTTCCTCCACCAAAACCTACGAATCCCGCTCCAAAACGCACCCAACCGCAGCGGGGCGCAAACTCCTCCAAATAATGGCGCAAAAGCGGACAAACCTCTGCCTATCAATGGACCACACAGACCCCGAGAAGATCCTCTCCCTGGTCCACCAACTCGGGCCCAAAATCTGCCTACTGAAAACCCACATTGACATAATCGCCTTCCCCCCTACCACCACCACCACCACTTCCATAAAGTCCTTCACGACAAAGCTGCAGGCACTCGCCCAACAGCACACCTTCATGATCTTCGAGGACCGCAAGTTCGCCGACATTGGCAGCACGGTGCAGCATCAGTACCGCGGCGGCGTCTACGAGATTGCGAGTTGGGCCGATATAACCAACGCCCACGCCATACCCGGCCCCGGCATTATACAGGGGTTGAAGGAGGTTGCGGACGGGATTGAAGAGCCCCGTGGGCTGCTGTTGCTGGCTGAGATGAGTTCTCGTGGGAATCTGGGGGGTGGGGAGTACCAGGAGAAGACGCTGGCTATGGCTAGGAGTAGGGAGTGGAGGGGGTTTGTCATGGGGTTTATTGCTATGAAGGAGGTTGGCGGTGGTGGCGATGGTGAGGAGGAGGAGGAGGAGGAGGACTTTATTGTCATGACACCCGGTGTTGGCTTGCGGGTTGGGGGGGACGGGCTTGGACAGCAGTATAGGACTCCGGAAGAAGTTGTTGGCAGGGATGGGTGCGATGTGGTTATTGTCGGTAGGGGGATTGTCGGAGCTGATGATCCAGTGGCGGTTGGGGAGGTCTATAGGGAGAGGTCATGGAGAGCTTATGAGGGGAGGATCACGAAGGGGTAATGTAGGAATGGCTGCTCGAATGGATTAATTGATGGATTTGCTCCTTTCCCTCTTTTTCTTTTTTTTGCGGAGTGCGCCAGAGTGAGGAGGGCCCTCCCAAGGATTTCTAACCGAGTGATTATATATGATGAAACCATCCCCGCGGGTCCCGTGACTCCAGCTATGCCTCATCAGCAATCGCGAGGAAAGTCTACGCTGGCACGCATAATACTATATATCCCATGGAGCTCAGATGCACGAGGGGGGGCCGTCAAGAAGGCAAAAAAAAAAATGGGAAAACCCCAAACCCTCTTTCACAAAGATTTTGCGTCTAGTGACTATATAACACATAACTTACAACAGAACAGAAAAGAAAGAAAGAAAATTCGCAGAACGGAAAACGTCTAAAGAAAAACACGAGAGCCTTTCATAATACTATGATATGATACATAGTTTTATTCACCACGATGCTTAAGACAACCTCCACTCCCCTTCCCTCCCACACGAACGCACCCAGCCGTAATAATAATCGTGGAGGCGAATATACGGCGATGGGGGAACGCCAATAGGGATTTTTTTGCGATTTCGCATCCAGAGTTCAAATCCTAGCAATCCGGTTGGACCGTAACTGCATTTGCTCGCTCCCTCACATCCGGAGTCTTTTCGCAAAGTCTCTAATACTATACCTTTAATTTAACCATCCTTAACCGGGGCTCAAAACAACCTTCCATCCCCTCTCCAACTTATTTATTACTTACCCACCTACCTACCTACCTACTCGCCACAACCACCACCACCACCAAGACATATATGTCAGCATAACGACAATAAAAAAGAAATGAAAATGAATTAACTACAGTACATCCGCACGACAAATCACTCGAATCCTAACCTCACGTGTTGAAAAACGTTGAAATAAATTTGGGGAAGCCAATAAACGTCTTATCCGGGATTGGGCGAGCGAGTGTGTGTGTGTGTGTGTGTAAGGGCCAGTATGGCCTACCATGCTTGGGGTGGGATAGTGAGGAAAAGGGAACACCCTATATATAAATATTGTTGCCGCGGGGGGGGGGGGGGGGGTAAAGGGAT
>Ga0307513_10002189_pt1 | contig 27342 bp, 22 predicted proteins | sample 15_EM_MG_FD_202174 | JGI IMG/M metagenome (GOLD analysis project Ga0307513, IMG submission 202174) | Populus trichocarpa ectomycorrhiza microbial communities from riparian zone in the Pacific Northwest, United States - 15_EM | ecosystem: Host-associated > Plants > Roots > Unclassified | place...
GGCGAAGCTCGACACCCGCGGCGGCGAGGAGGTGCTGCACGGCGTGTCGTTCCGCGCCGAGCCGGGCCAGATGGTGGCCCTGGTCGGCTCGTCCGGAGCGGGCAAGTCGACCATCGCGCAGCTGCTGCCGCGGCTCTACGACGTGGAGGCGGGCGCGGTCCGGCTGGCCGAGCGGGACGTACGCGACCTGACCGGCGAGTCGATCCGCGACGCCCTCGGCGTGGTCACCCAGGACGGCCACCTGCTGCATGACACGATCCGGGCGAACCTGCTGTTCGCCCGGCCGGACGCGACCGACGACGAGCTGTGGGACGTGCTGGGCCGCTCCCGGCTGGCCGACCTGATCCACTCGCTGCCGGACGGCCTGGCGACGGTTGTCGGCGAGCGCGGATACCGCCTCTCCGGCGGCGAGCGCCAGCGGCTCACCATCGCCCGGCTGCTGCTGTCCCGCCCGCGGGTGGTGATCCTGGACGAGGCGACGGCGCACCTGGACTCGACCTCCGAGGCCGCGGTGCAGGCGGCGCTGGGCGAGGCGCTGAGCGGCCGGACCAGCGTGGTCATCGCGCACCGGCTGTCGACGATCCGCGCCGCCGACCAGATCCTGGTGCTGGAGGACGGCCGGGTGGTGGAACGTGGCCGGCACCCCGACCTGCTGGCCCGCGGCGGCCGCTACGCCGAGCTGTACCGCACCCAGTTCGACCAGCCGGTGCCCGCCTGAGCGGTACCGGTCGCGCATCGTTTCATGAACATCAATCAGTTGTACGCATCGGCTTCGCCTGCGGTCCCTAGATTCCTTGCGGTTACCAAGGAAGGGACTCATGGCCGCAATCCACGCGTTCCGGGCCCGCGGCATCACCAAGTGTTTCGGCGACGTCGTCGCGCTCGACGGCATCGATCTGGACGTGGCGCCGGGTCAGATCCACGGCCTGGTCGGGCCGAACGGCGCCGGCAAGACGACGCTGCTCGGCCTGCTGCTTGGGCTGGCCGTCGCGGACAGCGGCAGCCTCGAGATCCTGGGCACGCCGGTCGGGCGAGCGCTCGCCGCCCCCGACGGGGTCGCCGGTTTTGTGGACGGGCCCGGCCTCTACCCCTCCCTCACCGCCCGGCAGAACCTCGCCGCGCTGGCCGCCCTGCGTGGCCGCGACTCCCGGGCCGCGGCGATCGGCGACGTGCTCGACCAGGTCGGGCTCACCGACGTCGCCGACGAGCGGACGCACGGCTTCTCCCTCGGCATGCGCCAGCGGCTCGGGCTCGCCGCCGCCCTGCTCGGCGAGCCCCGGCTGCTCGTGCTCGACGAGCCGTCCAACGGTCTCGACCCGACCGGCAAGCGACACGTGCACGGTGTCCTCACCCGGCTCGCGGCGCACGGAACCAGCGTCGTTCTCTCCAGCCACCGGATGGACGATGTGGAAGCACTGTGCTCCGAGGTCACCATCGTCGCCAGCGGCCGGGTCGTCTTCTCCGGCCCGCTGGGCAAGCTGGCCGCCGAGAACGGTGAACTCGACTACCGGCTGCTCACCTCGGACCCGGAGGCCGCCCGCCGGATGGCCGCCGACACCGCCGGGATCGGCGTCGGCGACGACGCCGCGGTGCTCGTCGTACGCGCGTTGGTGCCTGCCCTCGACGAGTTGGTGGTCCGGCTCGTACACGCGAATATCGCGATTCGTGAGCTCGCACCGGTGGTGTCGCCGCTCGAGGCCGCGTTCCTGGCCTTGACCGAGCAGCCGGCGGCCGGGCGGTGACCGCGACCGTCGCGATAGCCCGCGGCTACAGATTCGAGCTGGTGAAGCTCATCTCCCAATGGCGGATCCGCTTGCTGGTCCTCGCCTGCTGGATCGCGCCGGCGCTGTTCGTCGCCGCGGTGAGCCAGCAGAGCACGCTGCCCGTCGACACCCTCTTCGGGCGCTGGATGCACGCCACCGGCTGGGCCGGGCCGCTGGTGCTGCTGGGTTTCGCCGGCACCTGGGCGCTCCCGCTGCTGACCTCGGTGGTCGCCGGCGACGTGTTCGCCGCCGAGGACCGGCTCGGCACCTGGCGCCACCTGCTCGTGGCGGTCCGGTCGCCGCGCCGGATCTTCGCGGCGAAGGCGCTGGCCAGCCTCACCGTCATCGTGCTGCTCGTGGCCGGGCTGGCCGTCTCGGGCACGGTCGGCGGGCTGGTGGCGGTCGGCAACCAGCCGCTGGTCGGCCTCGACGGCCACCTGCTGACGCCGCGGGATGCCGCCGGACGGGTCCTGCTCGCCTGGGTCTGCGTGCTCGCCCCGACCCTGGCCCTGGCCGGGATCGGGCTGCTCGGGTCCGTCGCCCTGGGGCGCTCCCCGATGGGACTGCTGCTGCCCGCGCTCGTCGCGCTCGCCCTGCAGCTCGCCCAGATGCTGCCGCTGCCCGTCGCCGTCCGCCTCGCCCTGCCCGGCTACGCCTTCCTCGCCTGGAACGGCCTGTTCACCAGCCCGGCCGAGCTCGGCCCGCTCCTGATCGGCATAGTGGTCAGCCTGGTCTGGGCGGTGACCGCGACCGCGCTGGCCTACCTGCTCTTCCTGCGGCGTGACTTCACCAACCTGGCGTACGACGGTTCGGCGCGACGGGCCGTGACCGCCGGAGTGCTGCCGCTCGTCGCTCTGGGCGCCGCGACGGTCGTGGCAGTTGCCGCGACGACGGCGACGACCACCGGCTCCGGGATCGAGCAGGACAAGGTGCAGCGTTCGGTCGCCACGGCGTTCGCCCATCTCTACCGCCTGCAGACCAAGCAGCTCAACCGCCCCGACGTCACCGAGGCGCAGCTGACGGCCACGGCGGCGTGCAACAGGGGCGCCGGCAGTGTCGCCGCCGAGGGGCCGGGCAACGACTGGCGATGCGTCGTCTCCTGGCATCTGCCCGACATCGAGGCCACCGGTACGGCCATCTATCAGCTCGACGTCACCGCGGACGGCCGGTTCGCGGCCGACGGCGACGGACCCAAGGAAGTGAACGGCTACTTCCTGGTGCGCACCCCGGACGGCGACGCACCGAACCCGCTCTGGCAGTTCGACGGCAACGTCGACCTGCTGCCCACCGCGCCGAAGGGATAGCTCCATGCAAGTAACCCGCCGCCGTCGACGGCTCGGCCGCCGAATACCACTCGCCACCGTCGGCGCCACCGCGGTCGTCCTCGTCGCCGGCACCGGCATCGGGTACGCCCAGACCCACCAGTTCGGCACCGACCAGGTCGGCCAGACCACCGACAGGGGCCTGGTGGTCTCCGACGACCAGTACGTCGACCCGATCGGCAAGCACCTCGTCATCAACAACGGCAAGATCATGTCGTCGGCGGTCAGCCCCGACGGCACCCACGTCGCGGCCTCGGTCACCGACGGCGGGATGGCGCTGGCCATCGTGGACCTGAAGCAGTGGAAGGTGCAGCAGCTCGTCGGCAACAACGCGGCGGCGGACCTGCGGATCAGCGGCAACGACGTGGGCCAGGAAGGCCCCACGTACTCCCCCGACGGCACCCAGCTGTGGCTGGGCCAGTCCGACGGCTACCGCAAGTTCACCGTGAACGCCGACGGCACCCTAGCCAACCCGGCGTTCATCACGATCCCGGCGGACGGGCCCAAGCGGGCGCTGGTGGGCGAGGCGGTGTTCTCGGCCGACGGCTCCACTGTGTACTCCGCGGTGAACGGCCAGAACCGGGTGGTCGCCATCGACGCGGCGACCGGGGCCATCCAGCAGAGCTGGGCCGTGGGCAACGCCCCGCGCGACATGGTCGAGGTCGGGACCAAGCTCTACGTCAGCAACGAGGGCGGCCGGCCGGCGCGGCCCGGCGACACCACGATCAACTCCTACAACACCCAGGTGCCGGCCGACCCGGTGACCGCCGCCACCACCACCGGCGCGGTCAGCGTCATCGACCTGGCGAACCCGGCGGCCGCCGCCGGGAGCATCGCCGTCGGCCTGCACCCGACCGCCCTGTACGCCAAGAACGGGGCGCTGTTCGTCACCAACACGGCCACCAACGACGTGTCCGTCATCGACACGGCCAGCGACACCGTCGTCCAGACGATCGCCACCCAGCCGTGGCCCGAGGCGTCGGTGGGCTACGAGCCCGACGCCGTGACGCTCACCGACGACGGTCACCTGCTGGTGACGCTCGGCCGGGCCAACGCGGTCGCGGTCTACCGGTACACGACCCCGCTGGAGCCGGTCAGCTACGTCGGCCTGCTCCCGACCGACTACTTCCCCGCGGAGATCGCCACGGTCGGCAACGACGTACTGGTCTCCAACACCCGTGGCATCGACGCCCGCCGGCCGACGACCAGCGGCGGGCACGGCACCCACGACACCACGTCGAGCCTGCAGCGGTTCCGGTTGCCGAGCGACCTGGCGATCCGGGCCGGGACCGCCAAGGTCTTCAGCCAGAACGGCTGGACCAGCGGCTCGGTCGCGCTGGCCAACGGCGGCGCGAAGCCGGTTCCGGTGCCGGTCCCGGTGCGGCTCGGCGACCCGTCGACGATCAAGCACGTCTTCCTGATCGTCAAGGAGAACCGCACCTACGACCAGCTCTTCGGCGACGACTCGCGGGGCAACGGCGACCCGGCGCTGGCCGAGTTCGGCGAGAACGTGACGCCGAACCAGCACGCGATGGCCCAGCAGTTCGGGCTGTACGACAACACGTACGATATCGGCACGAATTCGGCCGAGGGACACAACTGGCTGATGCAGGCCGACGACCCGGAGTACACCGAGTCCTCGGCCGGTGAGTACATCCGCAGCTACGACACCGAGGACGACGCGCTCGGCCACCAGCTCAGCGGCTTCATCTGGACCGGCGCCCAGGCGGCCGGCAAGACCGTGCGCGACTTCGGGGAGTTCCACCAGTTCCTGACCAAGCCGGCCGACGCGAGCTGGCAGAACCTCTACTGCGACACCAAGAACATGGCGACGACCGGGCAGAACACCGCCTATCGGTTGGTCTCGTCCTCGCCGATCCCGTCGCTCAACACGGTGTCGGTGCCCGGCTTCCCGAAGTTCGACACCAGCGTCCCGGACATCTACCGGTACGAGATCTGGAAGCGGGACTTCGAGAAGAACGGGCCGGCGAACCTGAACATGTTCTGGCTCTCCAGCGACCACACCGGTGGCCCGCCGAACGCAGCCGCCCAGGTCGCGGACAACGACCTCGCGGTCGGCAAGGTCGTCGACACGATCTCGCACAGCCGGTACTGGAAGGACTCGGCGATCTTCGTGGTGGAGGACGACTCGCAGGCCGGCCTCGACCACGTCGACGGCCACCGGGCGCCGATCCAGATCATCAGCCCGTGGGCCCGGCACGGCGTGGTCGACGATCACTACTACTCGCAGATCACGATGATCCGGACCATCGAGCAGATCCTCGGGATCCACCCGATGAACCAGAAGGACAGCGCGGCCAGCCCGATGCGGGCGGCGTTCACCCCGAAGGCGAACTTCACGCCGTTCCAGGCGCTGCCCAACCGGACCTCGCTGACCCTGGGCCTGGCGACCCCGCCCAGCTGCGGCCTGGACACCCCGGCGCCGCAGGACCCCGATGCCGCGCCCGCGCCGTCGGCGACGGTGCCGGCGGACAAGCAGCAGGTCGCGGCGAAGTGGGACGCCTGGAAGACGCAGCAGCGGCTGACCGGGCCGCAGGCCCGGCCCGACTTCGCGAACCCCGCGCAGATGAACCACTTCACCTGGTACCAGACGCACGACTGGACGAAGCCCTACCCCGGCGAGAACCAGATCTTCGCCCCGGAGAACGTGCCCGGCGCCTACCTTCCGGCCCCGGACACGGACTGACAATCCGTTCGACCATCCGGAGCCGCGGGCATACCGTCACCGGGTGCCGACCGACGACGCGTACGACGAACTGATCGGCGCCGCCACGGCGGCGCCGATCGGCGGCTGGAGCTTCGGCTGGCTGGACGGCCGGGTGTCCGGCTCCGATCCGAGCTGGTCCTATCCCGACCTGGCACGGCGCCTGCTCCCCGGCTGTCACTGCGTCCTGGATGTCGACACGGGCGGCGGCGAGCTGCTGGCGTCGCTCGCACCGCTGCCGCGGCACACCTGGGCCACCGAGAGCTGGCCCGCGAACGTGCCGGTCGCCCGCGCGAGGCTCCAGCCGTTGGGCGTCACCGTCGTGCCGGCGACCGAGCGGGCCGCGGGCCTGCCCGTGGCCGACCAGAAGTTCGATCTGCTGCTCAACCGGCACGGCCACCTGGACGCCGCCGAGGCCGCGCGGGTGCTGGAACCCGGCGGGACGCTGCTCACCCAGCAGGTGGGCAGCGACGACTGCGCCGAGCTCAACGCGGCCCTGGGCGCCCCCGCCGCGCACGAACCGGGCAGCTGGAACCTCGCGACCGCCGCGCAGGCATTGACGGCCGCCGGTTTCGAGCTCGACGACTCCCGCCAGGAGTGGCCGATTCTGGCGTTCTACGACGTCGGGGCCGTCGTCTATCACCTTCGCATGGTGTCCTGGCAGGTGCCCGAGTTCACTGTGGACCGCTATGACGGCGCGCTACGGCGGTTGCACGCCCGGATCCGGACGGCCGGACGACTCGACATCCACGCGCACCGATTCCTGATCTCGGCAACGCTGGCCCCGTAGCGGGGTTCTGGTTCATAGGGGATCAACAGGAAACGCAGCCACGGCACACAGGCTCGGCCCGGATGCTTCTTTCATCCGGGCGGGCGGCCCGCCTCGCTGGGCGTTACCGACCCGACACCGGTTGGCCGCTTCGTGGTGGCCGCGGCACAATGCCGCGGCCCGAGCACAGGAGGATTTGTGTCCCTTTCTGCCGTACTGTTGCGCAACCGGCGTCTCACCGCGGGCCTGCTCGCCGGGGTCGCCGTCGCGACGCTGGCCGCGTGCGGCTCCACTGACGACAGCTCGGGCTCTTCGACCACCCCGGCCAACGGGAGCACCGGCGGCCCGGGCGGCGGTGGCGGCGGCGCCATGTCGGCGTACTTCCAGTGCCTCCAGCAGAACGGCGTGACCATGAGCGGCCCCGGCGGTGGCGCCGCGCCGTCCGGCGCGCCCGGCGGGGCGATGCCTTCCGGTGGCCCGGGCGGCGGAAACGGCGGCCCGGGCGGCAACGGGACGCCGCCGTCCGGTGGGCCCGGCGGCGGCAACGGCGGCGCGCGGACCATCTCGAAGCCGGACGGGGTCTCCGACGAGGTGTGGACCAAGGCGCAGGCGGCCTGTTCGACCTTGGCACCGTCGGCGGCCCCCACCGCGAGCGCTACTTCTTGATCCGATGGCCGGTCCGGCGGTGTATCGCCGCCGGACCGGCCCGCTGCCGTTGCCTTTTCGCGGCGAACCGGGCGCCGCATGCCGGGTCAGCGCTGGGCGGCACTGGTGTCCACGAGGCCGAGGGCGCGGAGCTGACGGTCCTGGACGCGGCTGAGTAGCAGCAGGCTGGTGATCGCGCCGACGCCGGCCATGAACATGTCCCACTGGGTGTCCCAGACGTCGCCCTGGGTGCCGAGGAAGTCGTCCGCCGAAGAGCCGCCGACCACGGCCGACAGCCATTCGAACAGCTCCCAGGTGGCGCTGACCGCCAGCACCACGCAGAGCACCAGCGCGGCGAGCCAGCGGCCGGGACGCAGCGGGGTGCGGCGCAGCAGGATCTCGCGGGCCACGATGGCCGGCACGAAACCCTGGGCGAAATGACCGAGCCGATCGTACGGATTGCGGGTCAGCCCGAGTGTGTCGCGCACCCAGTCGCCGGCCGGCACCTCAGCGTACGTCCAATGCCCGCCGATCATCAGGATCAGTGAGTGGGCCAGGATCAGCCGGTAGGCCAGCGGGCTGAGCGGGAACCTGCGGTAGGTGGCCACCAGGATCACGGCCCCGATCAGCGCCGCGAGCACCTCCAGCAGCCAGGTGCCCATCGACTTGGCCCCGATGGCGGAGACGACCAGGGCGACCAGCCCGACGGCTAGCAGGACTGCGGGCTCACGACGGCGGGGCGCGGCGCTGGGCAGCGCGGAAGATGCGATCACCGCGCCAGTCTTTCGGACCGGCCCGGCGCCGCGCATGGGTACAGCTACTCAGGAACGCCCATGGCGGAGGGGCCACTCGTCCGAGTGGCCCCTCGCGGCTAGACTTCAGCTGGCAGTTGACCGTGCTCTGCTATAGCGGGCGCGGCCTCGGGAGGGTGTTGCAGCACCCTCTCGGGGGCCCGTCCAACCGGACGGCGCCTACTCGCAGAAGACACGCACTTTGGCATCGGACTGGTCCACCTCCACGGTCATCTCGTCGAGCTGGTCCACGAGCTCCTCGAGCTGTTCGGGCTTGAGCTGCGTCAGGTCGAAGGGCACGCCCGACTTGTTGAGCTCGGCGTTCGCCTTGACCAGTGCCTGCGGCGGGATCAGGGCCGCCAGCCGGACGCCGGCCCGCAGCAGTTGCAGCGGCACCCGCACGTTGACCCGGGTCGGCTCGCCGTCATCCACGGCGTCCACCACCACCCGCAGATACTTCGCCTTGCCCTTCGGCCGGGCCTCGAGACCCGACGCCGGTGGCGGCTGGTCCCGTTCCAGGGCGGCGATGAGCTGCTCCGCCTCCGCTGCGTTGATCTTGCCCTCGGCCAGCATGTCGAGGATGTCCTTGCGCTGTTCGTTCATCGCAACCTCTCCTATCGGATAGCTACGAGCACGGCCGTGCGGCCCTGCTCGATGTCGAACCGGGTGCCGGGCAACGCGGAGACCAGGCGCCAACCGGCGCCGAGTGCGCGTACCGAATTGACGTGGTACATCAGGCAGGCCACGACCGCCACCAGGACGGCCAGGACCACGATCGGTGCGAACACGAGCGCTACCGGGAGCACCGGGACCCAGATCCGGAACGGACGACCGGACGGGCGCTTGACCCGTACGGTCAACAATTGCGGCATCATCTGCCACCCTCCAATTCGGACAGTGCCTGCTGTGTGGTGATCTCGCCGCGGCGCAACCGATCGATGACGTCGGCCCGCGACGGCGCCGGATCGGTCTCGACGAAGTTGAGCATCTGCGTGATCCGGTTGAGCCGCGCCTTGATCGTCGGGTAGCTCACCCCGAAGATCCGCTCCATCTCCTTGATGGAACCGTGGCACCGCACGAAGGCCGTGACGAAGACCTGATCCTCGACGTTGAGCTGAGCCAGCTGCGGCAGCTCGAACTCGCCCTCGATCGCGACGCCGTTGCCGGCCAGGCGCACCCGCTCGACGACGAACGGCTGGCCCCGGGTCAGGTTGGTGAGTTCCTGCCAGTCCATCGCCTGATCTGTCATAACTAAAGTTGTACCCGGCCCGCAATCAACTTTCAAGAAGTCGATCTTAATTTTCTTAAGCCGTGGGCTTTGGGCCGCTGACCCGGACCAGCTGGGAGGAGTAGTTGCCCTGAGCGCTGTAGGTGTAGAGGTCGTCGCCGGTGCAGCGGTACTGGCTCGGCTCGGGAAAGAACGTGACCGGCGAAGTGGTGTTGACTTTTCCGTTACGTCGCACGGTGTCCACCGCAGTCGACTTCTTGACGGTGTCGGTGATCGCGCCGTCGGCGGCGTAGTAGCGGCCGGATACCGTACCGCGGTGGACGTCTGACCAGGTGACGCCACGGTAGTGGGCAGTCCGTGGGCGCATCTTGCTGTAGTCGGTGAACTCGGTGCCGTCGGCCCGATAGGTGATGAGGACTCCGGCCCCGCCGGTGTACAGCACGCGGGTGCTGTCGATCAGGCCCCACGCCTGGTTCATCGTGACCCGCCAGGTGCCCAGCAGGCAGGGATCGACACCGGGCCGGTAGCTGAGCGACGGGCTCACCGAAACCGATGGGATCGCCGCCGCGGACGAGCTTGCTAGAGGCTGGGATGCCGTTCCCTCGCCGTGTGGCGTGACTAGGTACACCACCGTGACGGTGAGCGCGACGATCACGGCTACCGCGGCGGCCGCTACGAGTCGGTGGCCGGTGCCGTGCTGCGGGCGGGGGTCGGCTGGCAGATCGCTGTCTGTGGACGCGGTGAGCTGCGGTGTCCTGCGCCGGTGGGCCGGTGGGTCAACTGCGATGGCACGGTCGGCCGCAGCGGCCGGGACAGGCATGGGCTGCGGGGCCGTCGGCTCGACCACCGTGTCCGCTGCCACCGCGTCTGCAGCCGCCGTGTCCGCGGCAACCGTGTCCGCAGCCACCGTGCCCGCGGCGGCCGTGGTCGGGTCTGCGGTACCGTCGGCGGCCTCTTCTTGGTGCGCCACCGTGGTAGGAGCGGGATCCGCCTCGGGTGGTGGGGCCGGCTGCTTTGCGCCGGGTGATCGCTTCTTGCCCTGTGCCAGCTGCCGATCCGTGGGCGCGGCTATGGTCGGCGGCGGGGCGATCGCGGTGCCCGTGATCGTGTCCGGCGTGAACCGGCGCCGACGCCGACGCGCCGGCTGCGGCTCCGCTGCCGGTTGTGCCGCGCTGGCCAGCAGCGGGGCCGCCTGGTCGGCGGTGAGCCGCTGATCGACGTCCTTGACCAGCAGCCCCTTGATCACGGGCCACAGCTGCCCGGCGTGGGCGGGCGGTTTGGGCTGGCTGGTGAGCACGGCGGCGAGGGTCGCCTGGGTGTCTTCACCGTCGAACGGCGGGCGGCCGGTCACCGTCGCGTACAGGGTCACCCCCAGGGCCCACAGGTCGGCGGCCGCGGTCGCCGGGTGGCCGTTGATCCGCTCGGGCGACAGATACGACGGCGAGCCCACCATCTGCCCGGTCGCGGTCAGGATGGTGCCGCCATCGATGGCGGCGATGCCGAAGTCGGTCAGCACCACCCGGTCTTCGTCGAGCAGGATGTTGGCCGGCTTGACATCCCGATGCAGAATTCCCTGCCGGTGCGCCGCCCGCAGCGCCTCCAGCACCCGCAGTCCGATCTGGGCGGCCCGCCAAGTGGACAGCACACCCTGCGCCCGGATGACCTCGGCCAGCGAACGGCCGTCGATCAGCTCCATGACAATCCATGGCCGCCCGTCATCGGTGACCACATCATGCACCGTGATGATCCCCGGGTGGCGCAGCTGAGCGGCCGCTTGCGCCTCCCGCAGCGCCCGCCGCATCAGCGGATCCGCGGGATTGTCGCCGGCGGAGGGAAGGTAGATCTCCTTGATCGCGACGTCGCGATGAAGCAGCCCGTCGCGGGCCCGCCAGACGACGCCCATCCCGCCCCGCCCCAGCGGCCGCACCAACGTATAGCGGCCAGCGACCACTTTAGCCGCGCCCTGGGACATACCCGGAACTGTACCGGTGCCCCGCGAACCACCCCCACCCTGCCGAGGGTCCGATATGGAGCGCTACCGGGGTGCGGCAGTCAGTCGGGTGTCGTGCCCTCACCCACCACGCTCCGCCGCCGCGACAGACGGCCCAACTCGATCAAAGCGGCCCGCGTGCGGTTGTTTGTGGCGCAGGTCACCTGCGTACTCCTGGGATCCGCCGGCACCGGGCCGATGACCTTGCTCGAGTTCACCTCCGAAACGGCAAAGCGGAGCGCCGATGACAAGTAAAAGAAGGCGAGTGGGGATCGCCGTGGTCGCCGCCGGTCTCGCCACCTCGGCATTGACCTGCGCTGCCCCCGCCGCTGCGGCCGAACCGACGTTCCGCCTGGTACCCAACGAGGTGTCGAACGATACGAAGACGCCGTCGAGCACGCGAGCCGTCAAGGCGCGCCACGCAAGTCCGGCGCCGAGTGACGGGAAATCGCCCGGCAGACCCGCTCCAGGGCGATCATCCGGGTAGGTTATCGGGGTGAGTGACTGGAATACGACCATCATCGAGCAGTTCCGCGCCCAAGGCGGCAAGGGAGTCGCCCAGTTCGGGGACGCGCTGCTGCTGTTGCACCACACCGGCGCCCGCACCGGCACCGTCCGGGTCAATCCGCTGGCCTACTACGACGACGGCGACCGCCTGGTCATCGTCGCCTCCAAAGGCGGCGCCCCACTGAATCCGGACTGGTTCTTCAACCTGCGGGCCAACCCGGACACGACGATCGAGATCGGCTCGGAGACGGTCGAGGTCCGCTCGGCTGAGATCACCGGCGACGACTACGAGCAGACCTGGGCCCGGGTGACCGCGGCAATGCCCGGCTTCGCCGACTACCAGACCAAGACGGCCCGCCGGATCCCGCTGGTCGCGCTGCAGCGCAAGGACGGGTAAGGCGGCGCGCAAAGCAGGTACAGCGAAGGCAGTATCCCTTGCCCGGAGCATGCGAAAAGCCGCGGCCGGGCAACAGCTCAGGATGTACCACGGCCGGAACGTCCGGCCTTGCCGAACCTTTCTCGGGAACCGCATGACACGCTCTGCAACGTCAAGACCTCTTCGCTGAGTGATCAGCGGCAGATGAGCGCGCGTACGCGGTGGTCCGCTGACCGGCACGTTTCCTTCGACGGGCGATGACTCGACGTTCGGCGGCTGGGCGTGCTGGAGAACATCTTCCACGGCTTCGGCCGAGACGGGCACCAAGGTCATGGGGCGGCCGCTGAGCGGCGTCCGCCCCGACGGCCCGCTGTACCCGGAGGGCCTGGCCGACCTGCTCCACCAGAGCCAAGCCGACGGGCATTGACACGTCTGACCAGGTCATGCGACTACAGTAGGTGCGGCTACGCAGCGGCCCGCGCGTGATGCGGAGGAAGGGAAAGCTCGGCCACCCACACGCGGGATTCATGGCCAACCCGATCGAGGACCCTTCCGGCGCTGGCCATCGATGGCGCCAGCTTGCCGACTTTGAGGGTTTCGCCACCACACGCGATGGCGGCCATGGCAACCGAGTCACGCGCCCAGACCGAGTGAAACGACAGCCGGTAGGCGCTACGGCTCTCGAGACAGAAGTTCTGCCTCGGGCGGAGGACGGACGTACTGTCGCCGCCGCAAGTCGGATGCACCGAAGTCGGCGAAGTTGCGTCGAGCCTCGGTGAGGCTCAACGTCCGATTCGGACCGCCGCGCACTTCATCGGCGTCGTGGTCGTCCTGCCCATCGTCCTCCCAGAAGCAAACTGGGCAGATCTCGTGGCATCCGCGCTGGCTCAGCGAAAGGTAGCCGCAGCAAGGGCACGGATACGGACCGCCCTCGGCGGGGCGAGTCACGTTCACAAACTGAGACACCACGCCCACATGATCGCATCAGCCAGGTACTCGCGTTGCCCGATTACGGACGCTTGTGCGGCGGGCGCGCGATGTCCGCGGCATTGCGGAAACTTGATCTTGGTGTCGGAATTCAGGCTGAATCATTCGTTTGCGGTGCCTCGATGGCGAAGCAGGCCGCTGGTCTTCACAAGCCGAGTGTGACCGGGTCGGAGGGCGTCCCGGACGTAAGCAAGTCGGTCAGCGGTGTGGCGAGGTCACGGGGCGAAAACAAGTCAGGTCCTTTGTAACCGGTGATCTCAGAGAGCCGCCACCATCGAAAGGCGGCGATGTGCTCATCGGCGGCGAGTTGGTCGTCGGTGAACTCGCCCTGAGGCTCGAAGTGGGTGGCGCGGACGAGGAAGTAGTCGTTGACGATGCCGTCGAAGCCGGGTGCATGTCTGCGGCGACGACCACTTGATGCCAGACGTGCGGCGGATCGGTGGCGGTGACCAAGCCGGTTTCCTCTCGCAGCTCTCGGCGCAGCGCGGACAGCCCGTCCTCACCTGGTTCTATGCCGCCACCTGGAGCAGCCCAGACGGCCGGTGCTCCGTTCGGGACCGCTGGGTGGGGGAAAACGAATCGGCACAGCAGGACGTGGTCATCCTCGTCGAGGATGATCGCGCGAACGGCGGTGCGAAGGTTCAGCGACATGGCGGACTCCTGATCCTGTGCGCGTGCTACCGCAATAACCGACGGAGACGCAGGGTAACGCTTCAACAGGCCCGGTCCTTGACTTGCTCGTCGTTCTTGGCGGATCTCGAATTCACCGGGGTAACCATCGCGAGATGCATTGGGATCTGTCATTCGTGGCTTGGGCCCCGTTGTGGTGCGTGGCTGGTGGTGGAGTCCAGGCGGGTGCGGACCACGAGGTCGTGCAGGGCTTCGACGGCGGCCGGGTCGGGGTGCTCGGGTAGCGGTGAGGTGTCCCGGGCGGTTTCCAGTTCGGCGTGCAGCCGGGGGATGTCGGTGTCCAGGTGCTGGGCGGCGCCGTCGGGTAGGGGTCCGTGTTCGGCGTGTTGTTTGGCGGCGATCAGGTCCGGGACGTAGCCCAGGCGGGTGCCGAGCACGCGCAGGTCGGTTTCGAGGTGTCCGGTGCGCATCAGGTGGATCCCGGTCAGCAGCACTCGCAGCGTGTACAACGCCGGCTTGAGCTGGCCGGTCGTGGCGTACAGCTTCTGCTGGCCGGCGGCGAAGCCGAGGTAGTGATGCGCGTGGTGGCGGGTGACCAGCCCGCCCGCCAGGGCGATGAGTTCGGCGTGGACGCCGGTGGTGACCACGACCAGCGGGGACAGCAGCTGTTCCAGGACGTAGCCGTTGCGGCCGGTCAGCAGCCGGGCGAACTTGAGCAGGTCGTGGCTGACCACGTCCAACTCGACGCCGTCGCGCACACCGGTGTGCTGCAGGGTGTCCGGGCCGGTGCGCAGCCCGACGACCTCGGCGGCCGGTAACACGTGCACGGCGCGCAGGTCCAGGTCCGAGTCGACGGAGGCGAACCCGTACAGGTGCGCGCCGCTGACGGTGGCGAACACCACGGGGTACGGCAACGCGCGGGCGGTCTCGCCGGCCCACAACGGCACATCGAGGGTCATCGCAGGTTCCTTTCGTCCCGTAGGAGGGTAGTTGGCAGAAAAAGGACGCCGCCCGACCCTTATCCGAAACGCTTCTGGCGCTTCTCCGGTCTCTGGCTAAGGCCATTATCGAGAGGTGGAGGTGAGCCACCTGGCATTAACAGCACGGACGTCCGGTTACGGCATCGGTGCGCCGAACGAGCCGTAACAGTTCCCCGAAACCGGCGCTACCATTCCGATCAACCGTGACCAGGCCGATCGAGGGAACGACATGACTTTCGATGAAGACGCCAGCTCGGACGAAGCGCCGGCCGGCGGCAGGCCCGGTTCCGGCCTGACGGGGCGCCGTCGGCTCCTGACGTCCGCAGCCGTTGCCCTCATCGCCGTCGCCGGTGTCACCGTGGCGCGCGCCGCGTCGGCCGCGGTAAGTGAACCGGCCCTCGAACATCCCCAGCCCACGGAGTCGAGCTTCGACGCGGCTCTCTGGCACCGTCAGGATCTGCTCAGCGATCTGAACTACTGGATCGACGCCCGGCCCGGGATCAAGACCAGCGGCTACGTGACCTGTATCAACGACCCGGATGCCGGCTCCACGATCCTGGTCTGGCACGGGCCGCCCGACCGGATCCAGCGGCAGATCATGGACGAGGCCCGCCGCCGGCACATCCCCATCTCCATCCAGCAGCGCAAGTACAGCACGGGCGACCTCGAACGGGCCTCCAACCAGATCTTCGCCATCGGTTCGGGCACCGGCGGGTTCCAGAACTTCAAGGTCAGCGGAGCCACCACCTTCAGCATCGACTTCGACGGCGTCATCGTGATCGGGGAGTACATCCACCCGCCGGCCGAGGGCGTCACCGCCGCGGACGCCGCACTCACGCAGGCCCTAACCGCCAAAACCGGCGTAGCGGTCACGATCGAACACGGCGAGATCGTACCCGTGTGAGGAGGTGCGGATTGGCCCGTGTGACATTGTCGAATTCGATGGGAGAGTTGTTTATCGATCCCGATCCTGGCTGACTCCAGCAGCGCCTCCATGAATGCGATCCGCTGTTCTGGGAGAATGGTTCCGGGACTGGTACAGGGACGCACCAGCGGGCTCGGCGGCACCCTTACCGTCGAGGCGATGAGGACGACGACGCCGCTGCTTGTGCTGTTGTCCGTCGCCTGCGCGCAAGTCGGTTCGGCCATCGCGCGCACCCTGTTCGACGACCTCGGGCCGCCCGGCGTGCTCGTCCTGCGCCTGGGTCTCGCGGCCACGATTTTCGCTGTCGCGCTACGCCCCCACATCCGGTCCTGGACGGCCGGGGCGTGGCGGTCCGCAGCCCTGCTGGGCGTGTTCTCCGCCGGCCTGAACCTGCTGTCCTACCTGGCCTTGAGCATCGCGCCGCAAGGCATCGTGGTCACCGCGTCGTTCGCCGGCCCGCTGCTGCTGTCCCTGGTGCAGACCCGGCGGCCGGGCGACCTGCTCTGGGCGCTGCTGGCCGGCACCGGCGTCGTGCTGCTCGGCCTCCGCACCGGCGTCGACGTCGCGTTGCCGGGGCTGCTGCTTGCCCTGGCGGCCGGCGCTTGCGGGGCCGGATACATCGTGTTCAGCGCCCGCGTCGGGCGGGCCGGGCCTGGTCTCGGCGGGCTGGCGGTCTCGTTCACCGTCGGGGCATTGCTGGTCCTGCCGTTCGGCGCGGCGGGCGCCGGCGAGCTGTTCCACCGTCCGCGGCTGGTGCCCGGTCTGGTCGCGGTCGCCGTGCTGTCCTCGGTCGTGCCGTACGCCCTCGAGCTGATCGCCCTGCGCCGCCTGCCGACGCGCGTCTTCGGTGTGCTGATGAGCTTGCAACCGGCCGCCGCCGCGATCGCCGGCCGGCTCATCCTGCATCAGCACCTCGGAGCGGCCCCGATCGCCGCGCTGGTCCTGGTCACGGTGGCCGGCTTCGGCGTCACCCGGCGACCTTTGCAGTAGCGGCCGTGCGCACTCGCAGTGCTCGGGCCAGGTCGTCGAGCTGGTCGCTGAGTTCGCGGCGCAACATGGGGGTCGGGTCGCCGTCGCGCAGGCAGGCCTCCCCGAGGCGCTGGGTCTCGGGGTCGACGGCGTGGCTGGGGAACGCCCAGCTGCCGGCGGCGTCGGCGATGGCCGGGCCGCGGCGGGCGGCGACCGCGACGACGTCGTGGAAGTAGCGGGGCACGTACTGCCGTACGAGATCGGCCTGTTCGGGTTGCCAGAAGCCTTGAGCGGTGGCGATGAACAGGTAGTTGGAGAGGGTGTCGCGGGTGAACATGGCCTGCCAGGCGAGTTCCTTGCCTTCCGCGTCGGGCAGGGCGGCGCGGCACCGGGCGGCGCCCTCTCCCCCGGCGGCGGAGGGGTCCCGGTCGAGTTCGGCGGCGATGGCGGCCTCGTCGGTGGCGCCGAGCACGGCGAGCCGCAGCAGCAGCTGCCAGCGCAGCTCGGGGTCGAGCTCGGGCCCGCCGGGGACGGTGCCGTCGGTCAGCCAGGCGGCGATGGTGTCCGGCTCGGCGGCGACCCGGATGAAGTGGCGCACGGCGATCAGGCGCAGGCCCGGGTTGCCGCCGTCCTCGGTGCGGTGGATGAGCTCGCCGCAGAGGGCGGACAGGGTCGCGAGACCGGCCGGGCGTTGCGCGGGGGTGAGGTATCGGCCGGCGATATGAACGACGGCGAAGCGCAGGACGCCCTGAATGATGGCCAGGTCGCTCTCGTACGGCAGGTGCGCGCGGGCGATGTCGAGGTAGGCGGTGGGGGCGAGTTCGCCGTCGCGGACGACGTCGCGCAGGGCGTTCCACACGACCGCGCGGTTCAGGGCCGAGGGCAGGCTGGACAGGCCGGCGCCGATCGCGGCGAACGACTCCGCGTCGAAGCGCACCTTGGCGTAGCTGAGGTCGCCGTCGTTGAGCAGCAGCAGGGCGGGGCGGGTGCCGATCGGCACTGCGGCGCTCTGCGGGATGTCGACTTCGAGGCGTTCCCGCAGAACTAGGTTTTCCTGATCGTAGAGGCCGACGGCGATGCGGTGCGGGCGGCTGCCGGTGCGGTCGACCAGCAGGGCGTAGGTGCCGTCGGCCCGGGGCTGCAGGAGCGGCGTGAGGGTGTCGGCGCCGGTGGTGCGCAGCCAGATGTCCGCCCAGGCGTGCACGTCGCGCTCGGTGCTGCCGGCGAGGGAGTCGATGAAGTCGGCGAGGGTGGCGTTGCCGAACCGGTGCCGGGCGAAGTGGGCGTTGATGCCGGCCAGGAAGCTCTTCTCGCCCAGCCAGGCGACCAGTTGGCGCAGCGCGGAGGCGCCTTTCGCGTACGAGATGCCGTCGAAATTCGACAGCGCGGACGCGGTGTCGGGGACGGCGTGCGGTGCGGGAGCGATGGGATGGGTGGAACCGCGCTGGTCGGCGTCGTAGCCCCAGCCCTTGCGGGCGACGGCGAAGTCGGTCCAGGTGTCGGTGAAGCGGGTGGCCTCGATGAGGGTCTGGTAGCCCATGTACTCGGCGAAGGACTCGTTCAGCCAGATGTCGTCCCACCAGCGCAGCGTCACGAGGTCGCCGAACCACATGTGTGCCATCTCGTGCGCGACGACCATGGCCCGGGTCTGCCGCTCGGTGTCGGTGACGGCGGACCGGAAGACGAACTCGTCGCGGATGGTGACCAGGCCGGGGTTCTCCATCGCGCCCGCGTTGAACTCGGGGACGAAGGCCTGGTCGTAGGAGTCGAAGGCGTACGGCTCGGCGAACTTCTCGTGGTAGCGGTCGAAGCACTGCCGGGTGAACTCGGCGATCTCGTCGGCGTCCGCATCGAGGTAGGGGGCGAGGGATCGGCGGCAGTGCAGGCCGAACGGCAGGCCACGGTGTTCGGTGGTGACGGAGTGCCAGGGTCCGGCGGCCACGGCGACGAGGTACGGGGGGATCAGCGGGGTGGGCGCGGCCCGCCAGCGCCCCTGTCCGAGGTGCTCGGTGACGCCGTTGGCCAGGACGCTCCACCCTTCGGGGGCGGCGACGGTCAGCTGGAAGACGGCCTTGAGGTCGGGCTGGTCGAAAGCGGCGAAAACGCGCTGCGCGTCGTCCATGAACAATTGGCTGTAGAGGTAGGTCTCGCCGTCGGCGGGGTCGGTGAAGCGGTGCATGCCCTCGCCGGTGCGCGAATACCGCATTGTGGCGTCGACGCGCAGCTCGTGCTCGCCGGCGCGCAGCCGCAGCGGCAGCCTGTTCCCGTCCAGGGCCGCTGGGTCCAACGGCTCTCCGTCGAGGGTGACGGAGCGCAGCTCGGCGGGCTTGATCTCGACGAAGGTGTCCCCCGCCGCCTGGGCGGTGAAACTGATCGTCGCCCGGGATTCGAAGGTGTCGCCGTCGGCGGTGAGATCGAGGTCGACCTCGTACCGGTGGACGTCGAGGAGCTGGCCACGGGTGTTCGCTTCTTCGCGCATCAGTGCAGACATGATTGCTTCAGTATCAAGGTGGCACCGGGAATCCGGTAGCCAGCCCCGCCGGGGCGGTGGCAGCATCACCGGGCATGGGGGATCTGCCCGCGCCCGTGGTGATCCGCCGGTGGGTGTCCGGGCGCCCGCGCGGCGTGCCGCACGTCGAGATCGTCTGCGACGAGTCCGGCTTCAGCGGCGGCAACCTGGTCGGCGGGCACGCCCCCGTGTTCGCGCACGCCTCGGTCCGCATCGACGGGGCGACCGCGGCCGGGGTGATGGCCGGCCTGCGCCGCCGGATGGACGGCGGCCCGCCGGGCGAGCTCAAGGCCGGCGCGCTGTTGCGCCCGCGACACCGCGACCTCGTGCGCGACCTGCTCGGCGTGGACGGGCCGCTCGCCGGCACCGCCCGCGTCCACCTCGTTGACACCGTCTACTTCGCGCTCGCCCGCCTGGCCGACCTCCTCGGCGAGGGTGCCGAGGCCCCGCGCGGAACGGACAGCCCCGGCCGCGATCCCGCCGCCCGCCGGGCCGCACTGATCCTGTACGCCGGCGGCCCGGTCACCTACGGCGCGGACCGGTGGCGGCAGTTCCTCACCCGGGCCGCCGACCTGATGCGTACCAACAGCCGGTGGACGCCGCGGGAGCCCGTCGCGCCCTTCGCCGCCGCCCTCGATGAGCTGCTCGAGACCCCGGGCGAGGTGGCGGACGTCCTGCGGCCGATGCGCGAGCGGCTTGCGGCGGCCGCCGGCGTCCGGGCCGCGCTGAAGGCCGGCCCCAAGCTCGCCACGCTGCTCGAACCCGTCGTTCCGGCGCTGGGCCGGGCCGTCGCGATGTGGAGCACGAACGGAGCCACCCTGTCCGTGGTCCACGACGACCAGTCCGCCGTCACGCCCGAGCGGGTCGCCGCGATCGCCGCCGGCACCGGCCTGATCGAGGTCACCCTGGTCGACTCGCGCACCGACCCGCGCGTGCAGGTCGCCGACCTGCTCGCCGGCATCGCCCGGCGGCTGGCCGGCGACCTGCTGGCCGGCCGGGCCCAACCGGACGACGACCTCGCCGCCCTGCTGCGCCCGGCCGTCGACTCCGGGTCGACCTGGGCCGATCCGGTCAGCTGGTCGGCGCTGTCGCCGACCGGACCCGCGCCGAACGGCAGGTCGCCCCGGCCGCCGGCGATCTGCCCTAGCTGATCGACGCCCGCACGACGGAAAGCGTGTCGCTGGGTTCCCGGCCCGCATGTTTCGATCTAGAGTCCCGTTCGGGAACCGGGGAAAGAGTCCCGTTCGGGAAGCTGGTTGCGATGGGACTAGTAGCGTCCGCCGAGGGCAAGACGGCTGTGCAACTGACCGACGTCTCGGTTCACTTCGGGCCACGCCGGGTGCTCGACGGGGTCAGCGTGCGGGTCGGGTCCGGTGAACTCGTCGCGGTGGTCGGCGAGAACGGGGCCGGCAAGAGCACCCTCGTGGGGTGCGTGACCGGAGCCCTGACTCCGGACGCCGGCGCGGTCGCGGTGTGCGGGCAGGATCCCGGCTCCGCCCTCCGCTCCGGCGAGATGGCGGTCGTCTGGCAGGACCTGGCGTTGTGCGACAACCTCAGCGTCACCGCGAACCTGTTTCTCGGCCGCGAGCTCGGCTGGGCGTTCCTGGCCCGGCGGCGGATGCAGGCCGAGGTCAACGCGGTGCTCGGCCGGGTCGGCCTGGCGGTCGGGGATCTTCGCCGCCGGGTCGGTGACCTGTCCGGCGGCGAACGGCAAGCGGTCGCGATCGCCCGCGCGCTGATGGCGCGCCCCCGGGTGCTGGTGCTGGACGAGCCCACCTCCGCGCTCGGGGTGAACGAGACCCGCCGGGTGGAACGGCTGTTGCGGTCGCTGCGCGCCAGCGGGGTGGCGGTGCTGCTGGTCTCGCACCGGGTGGACCAGGTGTTCGCGCTCGCCGACCGGGTGATCGCCCTGCGGCACGGGCGGCTGGTGGGCGACGTCTCCACGGTCGAGGCGCACGCCGACGACGTGCTGGCGCTGATGTCCGGGATGAACGTCGACTCGGTCGCCCGCCGGCACCTGGCCCGCCTGTCGAGCCTGGTGGACCAGCTGGCCGAGGTCGAGCCGTCGGCGTCGCTGCCGATGATCGTCTCGGCGATGTCGACGGCCTTCGGCCAGCAGCAGTTGTGTGTCCACCTGGGCAGCGGAGCGCCGGAGCGGGAACTGATGCTGGGCGCGTCGGTCGGAATGAGCGCCCCCGCGCTGCGGCACCTCGCCCGGGTGCCGATCGGCCCCGGCGGCGGCACCATCGGCGAAGCCGCGGAGACGGGTCTGCCGGTGGTGGCGGAGGACCTGCGGGTCGCGCGGCTGCCGGCCGGGTGGGCGATGAGCATGTGGTCGGTGCCGATCCAGGGCAGCGGCGGGCTGTACGGCGTACTGTCCGGGCTCGCCGACGTGCCGGGCCGCCCGCAGGACGATCAGCTGCGGCTGGCTTCGGTGTACGCCAGCCTGGCCGCCACCGCGATCGAACGGGAACGGCTGCTGCACGATTTCACCCGCCGCAACCGGGTGCTGGAGTCGCTGCGCGGCGTGCTCTACGCCCTGGCCGGGCCGGAGCAGTTGTCGGCCAGCCTGGAAACCGCCCTCAAGGCGCTGGCGCGCGGGCTGGGCGCCGACGCGGCGAGCCTGGTCGAGGTCGGGCCGGCCGGCGGCGAACCGGCGCGGGGGGCGGGCCAGGTCCTGGCGGCCATGACCGTCGGCGGCGGACCCCCGGCGGCGGACCTGGTCGGCGCCCTCGTCGCCGCGTGCGCGGACCGGTCCTGGCGGCACGGGGCGCGGACCGTCGCGCCGCGGATCAGCGCGGTGCCCTTCGAGGTGGCCGACCGGAGGTTCCTCGCCGGGGCCCGCTGGGCCGACGCGAGCTCCATGACCGTGGACTGCAGCGAGCTGCTGGAAAGCGCCGCCCGGTCGTTGCGGCTGGCGGTCGAGCGGGACACCGCGCAACTCGCCCAGGCGGAGGCGGACGCGCTGCGCCGCATCGGCGACCTGCAACGCGACTTCATCCACCGGCTCAGCCACGAACTGCGGACGCCGTTGACCGCGATCATGGGGTACGCCTCCACGCTGTGCGCCACCGACGTCGAGTGGGATCAGGCGTCCCAGCGGCGGTTCCTGGACGCCATCGCGGCGCAGGCCGCGCGGATGGGCCGGCTCGTCGGCGACCTGCTCGACTCGTCGGCCATCTCGGCCGGCGTGATGACCATGCATCCGGACTGGTGCGACCTGGCGACGGTGCTCGCCGCGGCCGCCGGGGCGGTGCCGGACGGGAGCCGGGACGTCCGGATCGAGATCGGATCGGTCCCGCCGGTGTGGGCCGACCACGATCGGCTGGAGCAGGTGCTGGTCAACCTGCTCGTCAACGCGCTGCGCTACGGCGGCCGTTCGGCGGTGCTGCGCGCGTACGTCGACAATGGTTTTGTGGTCATCGACGTCATCGATGACGGGCCCGGAATCCCCGAGCCGCTGCGCCTGAGTGTGCTGCAGCCGTACGTGCGCGGTGACACTTCCGTTCCCGGTGCCGGGCTCGGCCTGGCGATCTGCAAGGGGATCGTCGACGCGCACCAGGGGCGATTGGAGATCGTCGGCGGCGCGCCGGGCACGATCGTCCGGGTGGCGCTGCCGCTGGACGCCGAGCCGGGCTGCGAGGGCTGAGCCGTGGAGCCGACCGGGGACCTCACCTGCGTCCTGCTCATCGAGGACGACCGCAACATCGTCGACCTGGTGCGCAGCAACCTGGCCGCGCGCGGGTTCTCGGTCATCGTGTCCACCGACGGCCTGGACGCGCTGGATCTGGTGAAGCGCGAGCAGCCGGACATCGCCCTGGTCGACCTGATGCTGCCACGCTCCGACGGCTTCGAGCTGTGCCGGCAGCTGCGCCAGCAGTCGAGGTTGGGCATCATCGTCGTGTCGGCGCGCTGGGAGGAGACCGACAAGGTCCGGGCGCTGAATCTCGGCGCCGACGACTACCTCACCAAGCCGTTCGGCATCGAGGAACTGCTGGCCCGGATCAACGCGACCCTGCGGCGTTCCCGGCCGGCCCAGCCCGCGCACGGCGCCGATGCCGTGGTGCGTATCGGTGACGTCCTGGTCAGTCTCGAGGCGCAGTCGGTCACCAAGGCCGGGGTTCCGGTCCGGCTGACGCCGACCGAGTTCGCCCTGCTGCGCGAGTTGATCCTGCACCGCGGCACCCTGCTGTCGCATGCCACCCTGCTGCGCCGGGTGTGGGGGCCCGGCTACGCGACCCACACCGAGTACACCCGCGTCTACATCCGGCGGCTGCGCGCGAAGCTGGAGACCCCGGGCGGGCCGCCGCTGATCATCACGGAGCCCCGTTCCGGATACCGGATCCTCGCCGACTAGCCGCACGCGGTCGTATTTCCAGAACATTTTCGGCTCACTACGTGCTGTTTACGATTCGTTCACGGCGCTGTCTCTACCTTCTGGATCAAGCATTTCCGCAGCCAGCAGGGGAGACTCCGTGGACGTCCGCAGCAGCGACCCGACCTCAGCCCCGCTGCTGGCCATGCACGGCATCGGCAAGACCTTCGACGGCATCCAGGCGCTGCGCGACGTCGACCTGAGCGTACGGGCGGGCGAGGTGCACGCGCTCATCGGTGAAAACGGCGCCGGCAAGTCAACGCTGATGAACATCATGTCGGGTGTGATCACCGACTATCACGGGCAGGTCCGGCTCGCCGGCCAACCGGTCCGGTTCTCGTCGCCGCAGGCCGCGCAGAAGGCCGGCGTGGCCACCGTGTTCCAGGAACTGGACCTGGTCCCCGGGCTGTCGGTGGCGCACAACATGTTCCTGGGTCAGGAGCCGCTGCGCGGCGGGCTGTTCGTCGACAACGTCGCTATGCGCCGGCGTACGGAAGAGCTGCTGCAGCGGGTCGGCGGGCGGATCTCCCCGCACGCGACCGTGGGCTCGCTGCGCCTCGGCCAGCAGCAGGCGGTCGCGATCGCCAAGGCACTCGCCGCCGCCGAACCCAAGATCCTGATCCTGGACGAGCCGACCGCCGCGTTGTCCGCACACGAGGTGGGGTTGTTGTTCGACATCGTCCGGCGGCTGCGCGCCCGCGGTGTCGGCATCGTGTTCATCTCGCATCGCCTGGAGGAGGTCGGCCAGATCGGCGACCGGGTCACCGTCCTGCGCGACGGTCGGATAGTGGCGACCCTGCCGGCGTCGACGCCGCAGGCGGAACTCGTGCCGCTGCTCACCGGGCGGCCGGCGCACGAGATGTTCCCGGGCCGGGGCAAGGCCGGCGAGCCGGTCCGGCTGCGGCTGACCGACTTCACGTACCGCCTCAGCCGGGCGAGCGCGGAGTGGCAGGAGCCGGAGGGGATCAACCTGGACGTGCACGAAGGGGAGATCGTCGGGCTGGTCGGCCTGCTCGGTGCCGGGCGTACCGAGCTGCTGCAGGCCATCTACGGTGCTGCTCCCCCGGGCCGGCAACACGGCCGGGTCGAGGTGGACGGCCGGCCGGCGGGCGCGCGGTCGATCCGGTCCGCGATGGCGCACGGCGTCGGGTTCGTACCCGACGATCGGCGCGGCAGCGGACTCGTCACCACCCGCAACGTCACCGAGAATCTCGTCCTGGCGAACCTGAAACGGCTGTCCACCGGTGGTTTCGTCCGGCGCGGCCGGCTGCTCGACGCGATTCGCTGGGCGTTCACCGCCCTCGGCATCAAAGCCGCCAGCGGTACGGCCGCGATCCTGAGCCTCTCCGGCGGCAACCAGCAGAAGGTCATCATCGGCCGGGTCCTGCTGCGAAAACCGAGGCTGCTGCTGCTCGACGAGCCGACCCGGGGGGTGGACGTCGGCGCCAAGGCGGACATCTACCACCTGGTCCGGTCCCTGACCGCCACCGGCCTCGCGGTTGTCGTCGCCTCCAGCGAACTGCCCGAACTTCTCGGCTGGTGCGACCGGCTCGTGGTGCTCCGCCAGGGCCGGGTGGCCGCGGAACTGCCCCCCGACACCGACCCCGCCGTGATCCTTTCCCTTGCCAGCGACGACATCTTGGGGGACCCGCAGTGACCACCGAACCCACCGCAAGCACCCACGCCGTCGTCGAATCCGAAACCGCGGCGGGACCCGCGGCGCAACCGGAGGGTCCGGGCGCGGCCGGCAGGTCGACCGGCACCGCGCGCTGGCCGAAGCTCTCGATGCTGGTCCGGTTCCAGAGTGTCCTCGGGCTCGTCCTCGTGCTGCTCGGCGGCATCGCGTTCTCCCCGCGGCACAACGGCGCGATCCTGTTCCTCACCGCGGACAACCTCGCCAACATCGTCCGGTCGGTGTCCGAGACCGGGATCATCGCGGTCGGCATGACCTTCGTGATCATCGCCGGCGGCATCGACCTCTCGGTGGGCGCGGTGCTCGGGCTGGCCGGCATCCTGGTGGCGCGGCTGATGGTCGACGGCGGCTGGGGCACGGCCGCGGCCATCGTCGCCGTCCTGCTGGCCGGGCTGTTTTTCGGACTGGTCCAGGGCGCGGTCTCCACGACGATGCGGATCCAGGCGTTCGTCGTGACCCTCGCGGGCCTGCAACTCGCCCGCGGCCTGGCCCGGATCGTGGCCGACGACAAGTTCATCAACATCAGCTACGGGCACGGCCCCGGCCTGGCGCCACCTTCCTTCGCCGTGCTCGGCAACCGCGTCTTCGGCGGGGTGCTGCCGGTCTCCGCGCTCGTCTTCCTGGCCGTCGGCGTCCTGGCCTCGGTCCTGCTCAACACCACCCGGTTCGGCCGGCACGTCTTCGCGGTCGGCGGCAACGAGCGGGCCGCCCGGCTGTCCGGCATCAACGTCCGCGGCATCAAGATCGCGACCTTCGCCATCTGCGGCCTGACCGCCGCGATGAGCGGCATCCTCGACGCGGGGCAGCTCAACTTCGCCAACCCCAATTCCGGTACGGGCTACGAACTCGCCGCCATCGCGGCGGTCGTCATCGGCGGCACCAGCCTCTTCGGCGGCGAGGGCACCGTCGTGGGGACGCTGGCGGGCGCCCTGCTGCTCGGCTCGCTCAACAACATCCTGCAGTTGAACAACGTCAACGCCAACCTGCAGCTGGTCGTGACCGCCACGATCATCGTCGCCGCCGCGGCCCTGCAGAACGTGGCCTCCCGCCGCCGCGCCCCGTGACCGCTTCCGCCACCGATCTTCGCACCGACCCGACACCCACCCCCATGCGCCGAACCGAAGGGACAAATCATGCCAACCCACCCCCGTCTTCGCCCGTTCGTACTTGCCATCGGCTTAGTTCTGCTGGCGGCCGGCTGCAGCAACGGCGCCAGTGCCACCACTGACGCCGCCGCTCACCCCGGGGCGCTCGCGAAGAACTGCGGCGCCGGCAAGAAGTTCAAGATCGGGTTCGCCCAGGCCAACAACGCCGAGCCGTACCGGCAGCGCGTCAACGCCGACCTGCTCAAGGCCGCCAAGGCCTATCCCGAGTTCGACGTCACCATCGCCGACGGCCAGGGCGACTCCAACAAGCAGATCTCGGACGTCTCGAACTTCCAGACCCAGCAGGTCGACCTGCTGATGATCTCGCCGTTCGAGGCGCAGCCGCTGACGCCCGCGGTCACCCAGGTGTACAAGAAGGGGATCCCGGTCATCGAGCTCGACCGGCAGACCGCCGACGACCAGTACACGGCGTTCGTCGGCGGGGACAACGAGGCCATCGGCAAGGCGGCCGGCGACTACGTCGCGAAGACGGTCCTGCCGGACGGCGGCGATGTCGCGATCCTGCAGGGCCTGATCAGCACCACCCCCGCCATCCAGCGGACCATCGGCTTCCAGGACGGCGTCAAGAGCAACCCGAAGATCAAGGTCATCGCGGTGCAGCCGGCCGACTGGCTGCCGGACAAGGCGCAGACCGTGTTCGACACGATGCTGCGCGCCTTCCCCAGCATCAAGGCCGTCTACGCCAACAACGACCTGATGGCCAACGGCGCCTACCTCGCGCTCAAGGGCCAGAACAAGGTGGGGCAGGTGGCCATCATCGGCACCGACGGGCTGCCGGACCCGGCCGGCGGCGCCCAGGCCGTCCTCAACGGCCAGATGACCGCCACCTTCGTGTACCCCACCGGCGCCGAGGACGCGCTCAAGATCGCCAAGCAGGTCCTCGTCGACTGCGCGACCAGCGTCACCCGCAACACGGTCGTCGACACCACGCTCATCACCAAGGAGAACGCCAAGGCCGTGATCGAAAAGGCGGGAAGCTGAACGGCGTTCCG
>Ga0307513_10002190_pt1 | contig 27340 bp, 14 predicted proteins | sample 15_EM_MG_FD_202174 | JGI IMG/M metagenome (GOLD analysis project Ga0307513, IMG submission 202174) | Populus trichocarpa ectomycorrhiza microbial communities from riparian zone in the Pacific Northwest, United States - 15_EM | ecosystem: Host-associated > Plants > Roots > Unclassified | place...
ACCGTGTGGTTGGAGATATCGAGAATCCGGCTGATTTCGTTGGAGGTCATTCCGTCGGCAAGATAGTTGAGCGCTTCCATTTCCCGCCGCGTCATCTGTACATCGACGCTTGATACCAGTTCCGCCAGAATGGCCGGGTCCGTCAGCTCAAGCAGTTTCCAAAAAATCTTCTTGGCGATACTGTCGAACAGGGCCATTTCGACCGAGCTGAGATCGACGACACGTCCACCGATCGTCAGATTACCCATCAGCCCGCGGCGACCATGGACGGGGAAGATATAGCCGTCATGCAGCTTGTGCCCTCTCGCCTCGACCATCATTCGCTCCATGCGCTTGCGGTGCGGATCGGAACGGAACGCGACCAGCGTATCGCGCCAACGAAAGCCGCGTTGCGCATGGCCGAGATAGCGGATGGTCGGATCGATGATGACGTATTTCTTGCTGATGTAGATTTCCGGCCAGCCTTGCGGCCAGCGCCCCGCCAAAAGCAGGCTCAGGGGATTTTCGTTGGGCTTGGGCTGGCGGACGATCCCGTAGAAATCGAAGCCGTAGCGATCTAGCACCCGCTCGAATTCGGCAACGATTTCGTTGCGGCTCTTCATCTCGTCCATCAGTGCCATGAACTGCACCAGCAATGTGATATTCACGAAATACCCTTCCTCAAATTGATTCCGAAGTTGCCCCATGCCGTGTGCATCGCAACATGAATAGTCCGTTCAGGGGCCATTCATGTTGCACCCGCGATAATCCGAGGTGAAGTACAGGATAGCATGATCATCGCAATCGAACCGCGATGCGCGAAAAATAGCAGACTATGGATAATTCCGCCAAGCCGCGACGACGAATTTCTCGCGGATCGGAACACCCCAGCAGTCAGCATGTCTCGACGCATCGACAGTCCGTTCCGCAATGTTCAAGCCAAACTGGCTAAGGCAAGAATATATTTGAGCAAAGCCTAGACATCCGTCGATCCCGGCACAAGAGAAGCAGAAAATTCCCACGGTTCCGCGACGTCTTGTTTGCTCTCCTATAACTCTGCCGCCCTTAGAAATCCCGCATTGCCTTAATGCAATGCAAATCAGATGCCCAAGAGGGATAAGACAGTGTCATTGTTCCAGGTCTATACAAGAGCGCTTCAGTATCTTGCCATTCACAAGCTCCGGGTTTCGGCGATTGTCATGGCAAATATTGTTCTGGCCGTGATCACCATCGCCGAACCCATCCTCTTCGGACGGATCATCGATGCCATCTCGTCAAAGGAAACCGTCACGCCGATGCTGCTGATGTGGGCTGGCCTCGGCGTGTTCAACACGATCGCCTTTGTGCTGGTCGCGCGTGAAGCCGACCGTCTGGCACACACCCGGCGCTCCACCCTGATCACCGAAGCCTTCGGTCGCATCATTTCCATGCCGCTATCGTGGCACACTCAGCGCGGTACGTCGAATGCGCTTCATACGCTGCTGCGCGCCTGCGAAACGCTGTTCGGCCTCTGGCTTGAATTCATGCGCCAGCATCTGGCGACGGCGGTTGCGCTGACCCTGCTCATCCCGACTGCATTCGTCATGGACGTCCGCCTGTCGCTGGTCCTCGTGGTGCTCGGTATCCTTTATGTCGTCATCGGCAAGGTCGTCATGACGCGCACCAAGGAAGGACAGGCTTCGGTCGAAGGTCATTATCACACGGTGTTTTCCCATGTGTCGGACTCGATCAGCAATGTTTCGGTGGTGCATAGCTACAACCGCATCGAGGCCGAAACCCGCGAGCTGAAGAATTTCACGCAGAAGCTGATCTCCGCCCAGCTCCCGGTTCTCGACTGGTGGGCGCTGGCCAGTGCGCTGAACCGCATGGCATCGACGATCTCGATGATGGCCATTCTCGTCATCGGCACGGTCCTTGTCCAGAAAGGCGAACTGCGCATCGGCGACGTCATTGCCTTCATCGGCTTTGCCGGCCTTCTCATCGGTCGCCTCGACCAGATGAAGGCCTTCGTCACGCAGATCTTCGAAGCCCGCGCCAAGCTTGAAGACTTCTTCGTTCTCGAGGACTCCGTTCGTGAACGCGAAGAGCCTGCTGATGCCGGCGATCTGGGCGATGTGCGCGGCGAAGTCGAATTCCGCGACGTCTCCTTCGACTTTGCCAATGGTGCGCCGGGCATGCGCAATGTCTCGTTCACGGCAAAGGCCGGTCAGACGATCGCCATCGTCGGCCCGACCGGCGCAGGCAAGACGACGCTGGTCAATCTCCTGCAGCGCGTGCATGAACCGATGTCGGGCAAAATCCTCGTCGATGGCGTCGATATCTCGACGGTCACGCGGAAATCGCTGCGTCGCTCGATCGCCACCGTCTTTCAGGATGCAGGCCTGCTCAATCGCTCGATCTGCGACAACATCCGCCTTGGCCGCGAGAACGCCTCGATCGACGACGTCGTCGAAGCGGCACAGGCCGCTGCTGCGAACGACTTCATCGAGACGCGCCAGAACGGCTATGACACACCGGTCGGCGAGCGCGGCAACCGCCTGTCGGGCGGCGAGCGCCAGCGTATCGCGATTGCCCGGGCGATCCTCAAGAACGCGCCGATCCTGGTGCTTGACGAGGCCACCAGCGCGCTCGACGTCGAGACTGAGAACCGCGTGAAGGTCGCCATCGATAATCTGCGCAAGGATCGCACGACCTTCATCATCGCGCACCGTCTGTCGACCGTGCGGGAAGCGGATCTGGTGATCTTCATGGATCACGGCCGGATCGTCGAGATGGGCGGTTTCAACGAACTCAGCCACAGCAACGGCCGCTTTGCAGCCCTGCTGCGCGCCAGCGGCATTCTGACGGACGATGACGTCCGCCGCAGCCATACGGCAGCCTGAACAGACCGAAAATTCGGAACCATCAAACCGGCCCCATTACGGGCCGGTTTTTTATGCCTCGTCTCAGGCGAGAAGCGCACCCGGCCGCGACAGGCCGGACAGCCAGTCCAGATAGTAGGCATAGGCGAAATGCAGCCCGATGCCGATGAGGACGAGCAGAGACCCCCAAACGGGGTTCTTTCCGGTGACGAAGAGTAGCACCTGACACCCCATGGCGAGAATTGTCCCGAAGATGAAAACCGCCAGGGAATGCCGGCCAATCATAACCAGCGGATGGTCGAGCCGCAGCCGGGTGAGGCGACTGAAAACGGGAACGACGGCTGCCAGATAGGCGAGAGAAAGCACATGCAGAAGCCGGGTCAGGGATAGGAACGTCTTGTCGAAGCCGGTGAGCACTGCCGGCAAACCATAGGACAGATCAATATTCCACCAGGACAGCGTCACCCAGAGAAAAGACAGCCCGACATAAAAGGCCGACAGGGCCAGAAGCAGCGGGTGGCGGGGAATGGTGCCGCCCCGCTGCACATGGGCCATGGCGACCAACCCGATCACGAACAGAAACTGCCAGGACCAGGGATTGAGAAACCAGTAGCCCTCATCCAGGAAATTTGACGGGACGATCATGAATATGCCGGCGACAAGCCAAAGGCTCGCGGACAGCGCAAGCAGCAGCCCGCCGCCCAACCGCAACAACCACAGCATGCCCGGCAACATCAGGAAGACCGCGGCATACATGGACAGGATATTGTTATAGCCGAGCTGGTGCCCGAGCAGCACCATGGCGACGAACCCCTGCTCGGTGTGATCGACCATCGGCCGGATGTTGATTTCGCCGATCAGGTCCTGCCGCCCGAAATAGAGCGCTCCACCGGCGAAGATGGCGAGGGTGACGATACTGGTCATGATATGGGCGACATAGAGCGTGAACGCGCGCCGCCAGATTTTCAGCGTCATTGCGAGACGCCGCCCGTCGATGAATTTCCGGCCATAGGCGAGACCTGCCGAAAGGCCGGAGATCAAGACGAAGGCCTCTGCCGAATCTGAAAAGCCGAAATTCTTGGATGTTAGATATTCGAGATACTGGCCCGGCACATGATTGACGAAGATCATCAGCAGGCAGAGGGCGCGATAGATGTCGAGACGCGTATCGCGCGGGACAGGGACAGCCAAAGACGGCTGCTTTGCGCCCGCATCGGCGGGGTTCGCCAGTTTTGGAATCTGGAGCATTCGGGTTCTAGGGTCTTTCGTTCATGGTTCAGAGCCCCTGCCCCATGACTTAACGTCTACCCGCGCCGTCCGTCCCTGACATGCAAAAAGCCGGCTTTGTCCTTTCGGGACGAAGCCGGCTCCTGTTCAGGTCAACGCGGCTAGGGCAGCAAAACCCCTTCATGCGCGTTTTTTGTGACAGTATTATTGATGCTCACGACCGGATCGCCGGTTTTCGCATCGCGGGTCACCGCGATCGAATAGCCACGGCCTGCGATCTTAAGCTCCGCCGTGAACCCGTTCCATTCCTGCGGCATGACCGGTCGGACGATCAGGCGATCGCCCTCCCATGTGATCCCCAGGATACCCTCGACCGCTGCCCGATAGAGCCAGGCCGCAGAGCCCGTATACCAGGTCCATCCGCCGCGGCCTGTCAGAGGCCCCTCCCCGTAGATGTCCGCTGCCACGACATACGGCTCGACCCGATAATGCTCGGAGGCTTCCCGGTCCAGTGCGTGATTGACCGGATTGAGCATCTGGAAGGCTTTCCAGGCATCGTCACCGCGGCCGAGTTTCGCCAGCGCCAGCACGACCCAGGTGGCCGCATGGGTATACTGCCCGCCATTTTCCCGCACACCGGGGGGGTAGCCCTTGATGTAACCCGGATCCTGCACAGTATCGGACAGAGGCGGCGTGAACAGGCGCACGATCTGATGATCGGCATCGGCAAGTTGCGCCATGACCGCATCCATGGCCTGGCCGGAGCGTTCGGGCTGACCTTCCCCGGAAAGCACGCTCCAGGATTGGGCGATGGAATCGATCCGGCAGACATCGTTCTCTGCTGAGCCGAGCGCCGTTCCATTGTCGTAGTATCCTCGGCGATAGTAGTCACCATCCCAGCCTGCGGTTTCCAGTGCAGCCTTGAGAGCCTCCAGATGGCTTTCCCAGGCTTTGGCCCGTGCCTCGTCTTTGCGTTCGCGCACGAAGGGCAGGAAGGCACGGAGCGCAGACGCCAGGAACCAGCCGAGCCAGACGCTGGTGCCGCGGCCCTCGATACCGACGCGGTTCATGCCGTCGTTCCAGTCGCCGCCGAGCATCAGCGGCAGGTCGTTTTCACCCTTGCGGGCAATGGCGAGATCAAGCGCACGAGCACAATGCTCATAGAGATTGGCCCTCGTCTCCGAGACCTTCGGCTGGAAGAAGCTGTCGTGCTGGCCTTCTTCAAGCGCTGGGCCTTCGATGAAGGCGATCTGCTCCTTGAGGATGTCCGTCTTGCCGGTCACCGAGCAATAATGCTCGACGGCATGGGCAAGCCAGACGACGTCGTCGGAGATCAGCGTCCGGACGCCCGAGCCGTTGCCGGGCAGCCACCAATGCAGCACGTCGCCCTCGGCAAACTGCCGGGCTGCGGCATTGAGGATCTGGGCGCGCGCCAGATCGGGACGGTGGACGATAAAGGCCAACGTGTCCTGCAGCTGGTCGCGGAAGCCGTAGGCGCCGCTGGCCTGATAGAAGGCCGAACGCGCCAGGATGCGGCAGCCAAGGCTCTGGTAGGGAAGCCAAGCATTGACCATGGTATTGAAGGCCTTATCCGGCGTATCGACCTGCAGCACGCCGGTGAAATCGGCCCAAAAGTCTGTCGAGGCTTTCACCAGATCGGCAAACTCTGTCGCTCGCGCCGACTTCACATAGCCGACGGCCTGATCGGCCGTGTCCGCGTCGCCGATGAAGAATCGGACTTCCCGGGTCTCGCCGGGTTTCAGCGTGACATCAAACGACAGCGCCGCGCACGGATCGCCATCGGCATCCAAAGCTCCGGAAAGAGCCTTCCCGTCGATCACCGCCTGCGGGGCATAGACGCTGCCGCCGCGACCGAGGAATTCGCGCCGACTTGTCGTGAAATCGGATGTTTCGATGCTGGCGGCAAGGAAGGCCGTCCGGCCGGAATAGTCGATGCTGTAGGGATTGGTTGCCAGCAGGGCCGACGTCTCCTCGTCACGCTGCGGCAGGACGAACGGCGCGGTCTTGGCGCGATTGTTGCCCAAGACCCATTCGACGTAGCCATAGAGCTTCAGCCTGCGCACGCTCGACCCGCTGTTCGTCAGCGAAAGTCGTATATGCTTGACTGGCGCCTCGCGATCGACGGTCTGCGTCGCCTCCATGGCAATCCCGTCCTGTGTGCTGGCAAAAGTCGAATAGCCGAGTCCGTGACGGGTCTCGAACTCGACGGACTTGCGACGCGAAAGACCGCCATAGGGTGTCAGGATTGCTCCGCTATCCGTATCGCGGATAAAGATCGCTTCGCCCGGCCGGTTGATGACAGGATCGTTGCTCCACGATGTCAGCTGGTAGTCGCGCGAATTCCGGCTCCAGATGAACCCGGCACCTTCTGCAGCCACGTGGAAGCCGAAAGTCTCGTTGGAGATGACGTTGATCCACGGCTGCGGCGTTGCCTCGCCACCGCGCAGGCGCGTGACGTATTCGCGACCATCCGGCGAAAAGCCGCCGAAGCCGTTCCAGAAGTCGAGGCCGTTACCCGATATTTCAGCCGGCGTACCCTCAACGACGGACATAACGGGCAGCAGCGATTGCTCGCCATCCGCCTTTTCGACCACCGGCGTCGAGAACAGCGCCTCGGCGCGGCTCAGCTGATCCGAGATCTTGCCGTTGCGCGCGTGGAAGACGGCGCGCGACGCCGCCAGAAGCGCCGACCAGGTCTGCGGCTCCATGAGATCGCGGCGAACGGCGAAGATGTGCTGGCGCGGACCGTCGGAAAGCCCGCGCAGGCGTAGGTTCTCACACATGGAATCCAGCGTGTGCTGCATGTCCTGCGCATAGGAGGAGGCGCGTTCGTTGATGATCACCAGATCGGCGGTCACGCCGCGGGCGCGCAGATATTCCTGCGCACGCAGTGCTTCGCGGGCAATGCCGAGATCGACATCGTCGTTGATACGGATGGCAAAGATCGGGAAATCGCCGGAGATCGACAGCGGCCAGAGCGCAGACTGTGGTGCAAGCCCGGACTGAACCGTGGCGGTATCGGCGCGCAACTGCATGTCGGGATAGACGAGATAGCGGCCGAGCATCTGGAAGCTTGCCGCCTCCTGCGAGGTGACGCCGACATGGCGCATCTGCACCTGGCTGCGGGTCCAGGCGTGAATCAGTTCATGGTTGAAACTGTCCGGATGCCGGTAGCGATCAACCGCGCGGTCAATCTCTTCCCGGCCGGGCGCGGCGATCGTCCAGAAGATCACGCTGACCTTCTTGCCGGCCGGAACCCGGACGACACGACGAAGCGAAACGATCGGATCAAGCGTATAGCCATCGGTGCCGGAGAGCCTGGCCTCTGCATCGAAGGCCTGCGCCTCGGCCAGCGTGCGGCCACTGCCGATAAATCGGCGGCGGTCGGTTTCGGCTTCGGTGTGACGCGTGCTGCCGGCATTGTCGGCGATCAGATGCGCCACCTGCATGTCCGGTTCGCCGGGGCTGCGCTTGTTGCGCGTGACGCGGATCACGTCGCCCTTCGGATCGATCTCAGTGCGAAGGAACATCTTGGAAAACAGCGGATGGGCGCTGTCAGTGTCGTCCGTCGTCAACACAGGTTCCGCATAGGAGGTCACCTCGATGAAGCGGTCCTCCGTGCCTGTGTTCAGAAGGATGACACGGCGACCCTCGGCATCATGCTCGGTGGCAACGATGCACTCGACCTCGCTGGTCAGGTCGCCAACCGTTTTGATGAACTCGGCCTTGTCGTCGCCGAAGCGCGCGGTTGCCGTTTCGCCTTCGGCGCGGCGTGGTTCCGCCGTTGCCGACCACCAGATCCCCGTCGCAGTATCGCGCAGGAAGATTAACGTGCCAGTACGATCCTCGGTCGGGTCCGCCTTCCAGCGTGTCACGGTCTGGCCGTTCCAGCGGGCATAACCGGAGCCGGTTGCTGTCAGCATCACCGAATAATGGCCGTTCGACAGGAACACCGTTTCACGGTCCTTCACCAGCGGATTGACCACGGTGCGGACTTCCGGCCGCAGCAGGTCGGCCTGGCCCTTGCCGAGCGACTCGGGCTCGCGCTTGGCGTTGATGATCGGGATGTCGCGCGGTGCCTTTTCCTGCAGCAGCAGTTCCGCCGCCTCGATCACCGGATCGGCGTGGAACCATGCGCGCAGGCGACCGTTGAAGACGACGTTGGCGACGGCCGCGATCGACATGCCGTGATGGTGGGCATAATAGTTGCGCACCACGGCACAGGTCTTGCCTTCCGGCACCCGTGTCGGCGTGAAATCCACTGCGTCGTGATAACCGTAAACACCAAGCGCACCGACGTCCCGCAGACGCTCCAGATTGGCAAGCGCCGCCTTCGGATCATACATGCTGGCAAGTATCGACGCATAGGGCGCGATGACGGCATTCTGGCCGAGGCCACGCTTCAGCCCGAGCGTCGGAACGCCGAAATTGGTATACTGATAGGTCAATTCATGGTCGCGGGCGTTGAAGGCCGCTTCCGAGATCCCCCATGGCGTACCAAGCCTGCGGCCGTGGTTGATCTGTTCCTTGACGATCAGATTGTTGGTCTGGTTGAGGATACCGCCCTGTCGTTCCTGCATGACCAGTGGCGGCATCAGATATTCGAACATCGAGCCGGACCACGAGACCAGCGCGCCGCGCGCGCCGATCGGCACGATCGGACGGCCAAGCTTGTACCAGTGCTCCGTCGGCAGATCGCCCTTGGCGATGGCAAACAGGCTGGTGAGCCGCGCCTCCGACGCCAGAAGGTCGTAGCAGGCCTCATCCAGTTCGTTGCTGTTGACGCGGTAGCCGATCGACAGCAGGCGACGCTCGGGACGGAACAGGAAGCTGAAATCCATCGAGAAGGCGAGGTCGCGCGCCCGGTCGCGAATGACGACGAGCCGTTGGCGCAGGGTCTCGATGGCGCCGAGATCAAAGACGCTGTCGGAGATATGTGCCTCGCAGGTGTTGACCAGCGAGGAGGCCCATTTCGTCACTTCGCCGCTTTGGGCGTTCTTGACCTCATGGTCGAGATTGACCGTCAGCTTGTGGATATCGCGGGCCAGCACGGCGAGATTGATGACGCGGATCGAGGCGAATTCGCGTTCGCGCATGATGGCTGACAATGCGCTCTGGAAACCGATGATGCGCTCTTCCATCAGCCGCCGAAGCGGCCGCACAGTCTTGCGGTCATCGGGCAGATCGGCCAGGACTTCGGACAGTATCCCGGCAACGTCGCCGATACCGTCCAGACTGCCCTGGACATGGGCAGAAGGCGCTTCCGCCCATTCGCGGCACATGGAGGACACGGCGATCAGATGACCGGCAAGATTGCCGCTGTCGACCGCCGAGACATAACGCGGCTCCATCAGTTCCAGCGTGTCGGTCTTGTACCAGTTGTAAAGATGGCCACGGAATTTCGGCATCCGGTCGATGGTCGCGACCGTCTGCTCAAGACGGTTGATCGTTTCCTCGAAGCCGATCCAGCCGAAATCGCGGGCCGACATGACGGACAGCAGGTAGACGCCGATATTGGTCGGCGATGTGCGTGCAGCCAGGATCGGATGCGGAATTTCCTGGAAATTGTCCGGCGGCAGGAAGTTCTGGCTCCTGTCGACGAACTGCTCGAAATAGCGCCAGGTCCGGCGCGCGATCTTTCGGAACTCATCGACGATCGCCTCGGACACAACCAGTTGGTCTTCGGTCTCGGCCGACTGGCTGACGAACCAGGCGATCGCCGGCGACAGCATCCAGAGCAGCGCGAACGGCACGCCGATGAAGGGCAGGCCGGTTTCGGAAATCGCGGCAAGCGCCAGCGAAACGACTGCCAGGACCGGCGCGATCCACATGGACCGGTAATAATCGAGGATGCTGCCGCCGGCAGAGCTTTGGGCTTGGGCGGCCGTGCGCCACTCCAGCATCAGCTTGCCACTGACAAAGGTGCGATAGATGGAACGCACGATTGCGTCCAGCATCATTGCCGCGGAATGAGCTATGAAGACGATGCGAAGGGCAACCTGCGCATTCGACGCCTGGATTTCCGACAGGACGGCATGCAGATGAGCCCGCGCCACGATATCGTTGCGGCGGGGCATCAGGCCGGAGATCAGCGACAGGGTCGGCGCGACGAACAGGCTGAAGATCAGCACGGCCTGCCAGATCAGTGCCTGGGTCGGCTCCATGTAGTACCAGCCCATGACCGAGGCGATGAGCCAGGCAGCCGGGATCAGCGAGCGGCGAAGATTATCATACATCTTCCAGCGGCCGAGCATCGATACGCCATTGGCCAGATTGAACATGTAGGGAAGCAACTGCCAGTCGCCGCGTGCCCAGCGATGCTGGCGCGACATTTCCACCTCGTAACGGGTCGGGAAATCCTCGACCAGCTCGACATCGCTGACAAGCGCGCAGCGCGCCATCGAGCCTTCGAGCAAGTCGTGGCTAAGAACGGCATTTTCCTCGATCTTGCCCTTCAGCGCCGCCTCGAAGGCATCGACATGATAGAGACCCTTGCCGGTGAACGTGCCTTCGCCGGCGATGTCCTGATAGACGTCCGAGACTGTGAAGACGTAAGGATCAATGCCGCGATTGATCGAGAAGATGCGCTGGAAAGCCGACGCATTGCTGCCGGTGGTCAGCGACGGTGTCACGCGGGGCTGAAGGATGCCGTAACCGGCGGTGACCTTCTGTGTTTCCGGGTCGACCACCGGGCGGTTGATTGGGTGATAGAGCTTTCCGACGAGCTTGGTCACAGCATCGCGCATCAGGCGCGTGTCGGCATCAAGCGTCATCACATACTGCACGTTTTCCGGCACAACGTCGGCGCCCGGCAGATAGCTGGTGTCCCGGTCGCCGCGCAGCAGAAGGTTGAGTTCGTGCAGCTTGCCGCGCTTGCGCTCCCAGCCCATCCAGGCCCCTTCGGCCTCGTTGTAGAGCCGGCGGCGGTGCAGAAGGTAGAAGCGCGTCCGGCCATCATGGGCATAGCGTCCGCTGAGTGTTTCGATCTCGCCCTTGGCGTAGTCGAGAACATCAAGATCGGTTGCCGTTTCCTCGAATTTGCTGTCGGCCCAGTCGCTCAGAAGCGCGAAATAAACCTCGCCGCGCGGATTGGCGAGATAATGGACTTCCAGATTGCGGACGAGTTCATCTACATGGTCGCGCTTGGAAATCAGGCAGGGAACGACAACGAGCGTACGGGCGTCCTTCGGAATGCCTTCGAGAAACTCGTAGCCGACCAGGCGTGACGGCGTGACGAACAGCGTGACCAGCGTATTGAACAGCCCGGCCGCCCCTTCCGAGGCGGGCAATGCAAACAGCAGCAGCATGATCAGCTTGGCGCCGTTCGGGATATCCATCGGGCTCACGAAGACGTAGACGGCGATCATGGCGAGGATCGTCAGGACGATGTTCGGGCCGGCAATCGCCAGCCAGTCGAGCTTGCGGCTGAAGCGAATGATGGTTTGCAGGACAGAGGGGTGATAACCGATCTTTTCTTCAAGAACGCGGCGCTGCTTGCCGACAAGAAAACCACCGACATTCGGCTCGTGCGTGGCGATATTGCCTGCGCTGGCCTCCGGCGGCTCCTTGACCATGGCAAGCGCGATCTGCGTTACCTCTAGCTCCGAGTGTCCCGAGCGCCGCGCCAGCTTTTCGATGGTGTTGCGGTACTTGTTGCGCGAGCCGAAATCCAGCGAGGCATAGTCGGAGCCGTCGCGCAGTGCCGCGTCGATCTTGCTGACGCTTTCAAACCAGACCGCCCAGTCATTGTCGTCGATTTCGCGCAGGCTGCGGATGATGTTGCTCATCGTCGCATTGCCTGATGACAGCCGGTTCTGTTCGGCGACAAGCGCATCCTCGACATCGCTGCCGCGTTTTTCCAGCTGCGACTCGAGCCAGGTGATGACCACGCCCGAGGTCTGGGAGCCATCCCGCAGCCGGTAGAGCAGCTGAGCAACGAACGTATTGTCGGCCGACAGCGGCTCGACATCCGCAAGCAGTGCCTGCACCTTGTCGGCCTCGCTCAATCGGATGATCTGGTCGGCGACCTCGTTGGCCTTCTGGCGCATGCTGCGTGACCGGTCGACCCGGATGGCGATCCGACGCAGGTTCTCGATCAGGACGAAGCGCAGGATCGACGGCAGGGCCCAGAGCTCGCCGATCTTCAGCGTTTCGTGATTCTGGAAGCCGGCCACCATTGCCGTCAGGCTTTCGCGCGAAACGGTCGAATGGGTATGTGCGACATAAAGCCAGGCCAGCGCCATCGTCCGCGGAATCGTCGTGCCGCCGACCTCAATCGTCGGCAGCTGCCGGTAGAACCTGCGCGGAAAGTCGCGGCGCACCTCCTGGATCGATTCCTCGACCAGATAGTGATTGTCGAGCAGCCATTCCGCAGCGGGCGTGATCGACGCGCCAGCCTCGACATCCGCTGCCGTTATCTTGTAGACGCGAAAGATCTCGGTCTCGTTTTCGCGGTGGCGCGCCCGGAATTCGAACGGAAAGAATCCCGGAAGTGCCGATACCCCTTCACGCGCGAGCTTTGCGCCGCTCTCGTGCAGTTCGTCGATGGTGAAATAGGTCGACCGGATCGAGTCATTGTAGTCGATCTGTTTCGAGTCCGGTTCGCGCGGGGGTGTGGACGGCATATTGTGAAGGGGCATGGGGGCGTGTTCTGGATCCAACGGGTGTTGTGTTGTCCGGCTCATATATCGGCTTGCCGGATGGGCTTGGGCCCGTGACGTAGACTTTCTCAGCCATGATACTGACCACCCTTTACGCTGGCGCCGGGCAAACGGCGTCGTGGCACGAAAGCGGGAGACGGTGATCGTGACGGTGATCGTGAAAGCGGCCGTCTGGTTTGATTTCAGGCTGATCTGATGAACGAACGTGGCATTTTCTAGCCGTAGTGCCGACAGCTTGCAAGAAGACCGAAGCAGCGCGCCAACGAAATGACAAACGCTCAGGCTGACGTGGGCGCAGATCGAAGAGTTGCCGGCGAGCATAGGGAGGTATTTTGTTCAAAACAGGTCCGAGCTGATCTTTGCCTCCGATCGGAACGCTTCGTTGAGCGAAAGGTTCCGAGCAATCTTCGCCTGTCCTCGCCCTCAAACCTGGCTGGTGATCCACACGCGAAATGCCTGGCTGACGGGGTTCTCCAGCTTTCCTTCCGGAACGACCAGATAATAGCTGTTTTCCGTTTGCATCGGCCTGTCGAACAGAATGCGAAGCCGACCCTGCGCCAGTTCCTGCTCGATCAGGTATCGTGGAACGAGCGCAATGCCGAGACCGGCGGCCGCAGCCTCGATCACCATGGAAAACTGGTCGAACCGGTTGCCGCGATAGGCCGATTTGATGTCGAGCCCGTTGGCCTCGCACCACTGCGCCCACATTTTCGGCCGGGTCGCCAGATGCAGGAGAGGCTTGTCTTCCAGCTCCTGCGGATCGGACATCGGGCAGGCGGCCATCAGCGCCGGGCTTGCCACCGGAATGATGACTTCGCTGCAGAGATAGCTGCAGGTGGCATGCGCCCAGACCGGCTGGCCATAATGGATGGCAAGATCGAAATTCTGGTCCTCGAAATCGAAGGGCTGCGAGCGCGATGCAATGTTGACGACGGTTCCCGGATGCTGCTTGAGGAAATCCGGCAGGCGCGGCGTCAGCCAGCGGCTGCCGAAAGTCGGCAACGAGGCGATCGACAGCGTTGATTCCGAACGCGCCGATGCCATCGCCCGCACCATCAGCTCTTCCGACTGATTGAGCAGGCGCCGAACCTCCGGCAGGAACTTCTGGCCGGCATCCGACAGGATCACCCGCTGGCGAACCCGTTCGAACAGAAGAACCCCGAGCTGGATTTCAAGATCCTTGATCTGGCGGCTGACGGCGCTCTGCGTCAGGTTGAGTTCGGTCGCCGCCTGGGTGAAACTGCCATGCCGTGCCGCGCATTCGAACGCCTGCAGCGTCGTCACGTCCGGAACCAGCCTTCTGCTCAACTTCATTCGCGCCTCGCATGACCATAGTCAAAATTGTCGCAATCAATGCGTATAGAGCCTATATATGATACGGATTGAGAATGACCAAGCTTTATCCCGTCTTTCGAAAGGTCCGCACCGTGACTGACAACCGTTTCGTATCCGCCGATGATATCCGCTCGGCCTTTTCTGCTGCGATGTCGACGATGTATCGCGCTGAAGTGCCGGCCTATGGCACGCTGATGGAACTGGTGGCCAAGGTCAACGCGGAGACGCTCGCCGCCGATCCGGCCCAGCTTGAGCGGCTCGAAGAAACCGATTCACTGGACCGCATCTCGCAGGAGCGTCACGGCGCCATCCGCCTCGGCACGCCGGGCGAGCTGTCGATGATGCGCCGCGTCTTTGCCGTCATGGGCATGCTGCCGGTCGGCTACGACGACCTTTCGACGGCCGGCGTCCCGGTTCATTCAACGGCCTTCCGTCCGGTCGGTGACGCTGCCCTCAAGAAAAATCCCTTCCGCGTTTTCACTTCGCTGCTGCGTCTCGATCTGGTTGCTGACGTATCACTGCGCAATGAAGCTGAGAAAATCCTGTCGAAGCGCCGGATCTTTACCGAAGGTGCCATCGCACTCACGGAAAAGGCAGAGCGCCAAGGTGGACTCGATAAGACGGACGCCGAACGTTTCGTGGTCGAAGCGCTGGAAACCTTCCGCTGGCATGACCGCGCCAATGTCAGCTCGGACATGTATCACCGCCTGCATGATGCGCACCGGCTGATTGCCGACGTCGTTTCCTTCAAAGGCCCGCATATCAATCACCTGACGCCGCGCACGCTCGACATCGATGCCGTCCAGGCGCAGATGCCGGAATATGGGATCGCGCCAAAGGCAACGATCGAAGGCCCGCCGAGTCGGAAATGCGCCATTCTCCTGCGCCAGACGTCCTTCAAGGCGCTGGAGGAATCTGTCTCCTTCCAGGCGGAGGATGGCAGCTGGAAGGCAGGCTCGCACACCGCCCGTTTCGGCGAGATCGAGCAGCGCGGCATAGCGCTGACCCCGAAGGGGCGTGCTCTTTACGACGACCTGCTCAACGCGTCACGCAAGGTCATCCGCCCCGCGGCCGATGGCTCGAACGCAGCCGAGTACGAAAAAGCCTTGACCGAAGCCTTCACGCCCTTCCCCGACAGCTGGGCCGGTATCCGTGCCGAAGGCCTTGGCTATTTTGCCTATTCGCTGACCGCCAAGGGTCGCAAGACGAAGGCCGATGCTTCGAAAAGCCTCGACAGCCTGATCGCTGACGGACTCGTGCAGTTCGACCCAGTTGTCTACGAGGATTTCCTGCCCGTCAGCGCTGCCGGCATTTTCCAGTCGAACCTCGGGGACGAGGCGGCTCAGGATTTTGTCGCAAGCCCGAACCAGCAGCGTTTCGAGCAGGATCTTGGCGCAAAAGTGCTGAACGAGTTCGATCATTATGCGGGCATCGAACAGGCCTCGATCGCCGAATGCCTGAACACGCTCTCGCATGCCGAAGCGGCGGAGTAAGTCGCAGCCATGATCGACGAACGGCACAGGGCAGCACTGCTGGACATGCTCGGCGACAAGGGCGTTGTCTCTGATGGTGGCGATATGGCCGGCTATCAGACCGGCGCCCGCTACGATGCCGGTACCGCCGCGCTGGTCCTGCGCCCTCGGACCACGGCAGAAGTCTCCCAGGCCGTCGCCTATTGCGTCCGCAATGGCCTGCCGATCGTACCGCAGTCCGGCAATACCGGCCTCGTCTCGGGCTCGACGCCGGATTTGTCCGGAACGCAGGTCGTTCTCAGCCTCGACCGCACGACCGAGCGTTTCGACCTTGACCTCGACAATCGATCGCTGCATCTCGACGCGGGTTTCCGGCTGTCGGACGTCAATCAGAAGCTTGAAAAGCACGGCCTGTTCTTTCCGATCGACCTCGGCGCCGATCCGCGCATCGGCGGCATGCTCGCCACCAATACCGGAGGCTCACGCTTCCTGAAATATGGCGACGTGCGCCGCAACACGCTGGGCATCAAGGTCGTGCTTGCCGATGAAAAAGGCACGATCCTCGACCTGACGTCGGAGTTGCGCAAGAACAATACAGGCATCGACTGGAAGCAGGTTTTCATCGGCACATCCGGCGCCTTCGGCATCATCACCGAATGCGTGCTGAACCTCGAGCCCCTGCCGAAGCAGGTGGCGACCGCCTATCTGGTGCCATCCAGCGGTGCTCACGTCATGCCGTTGCTGCGCGCCATGGAAGACAGGCTCGGCGCCTATCTCTCGGCCTTCGAGGGCATCTCGAAGAACTCCGTCTCGGCAGCGCTCGACCATGTGCCATCGCTGAAAAATCCGTTTCAGGGCGGCAACGTGCCCGACTATGTGATCCTCGCGGAAATTTCCCGCACCTGGGAACCGCGCGAGGGCGAACAGTCGCTGGATGCGGTGCTGGAAACGGTGCTCGCGGAAATCTGGGAAACGGACGAAGCGCCGCTCGCCGATGCCTTCGTCGGTCCGGCCCATGAAATGTGGTCGCTGCGCCATGCCCTGTCAGAAGGTGTGAAGCACTCCGGAAAGTTGATCGCGTTTGATCTTTCCTTCCGCAGAGGTGATATCATGGCCTTCTGCGATCGCATGAAGGCCGATATGCCGCAAGCCTTTCCGGAGGTGACGATCTGCGATTTCGGCCATATCGGCGATGGCGGCGTGCATTTCAATCTGGTGGTGCCGAAGGACAGCGCTTCGGCATCGGACCCCGATTTCGAGCGGCGGCTGCGCGACTGGGTGTTTGCCATCGCCGTCAAGGATTTCAACGGCAGCTTCAGCGCCGAACATGCCATCGGCCGCAAAAACCAGGCCTACTACGACCTTTATACGCAACAGAAGATCAAGGACTTGGCCCAGGGCCTCAAAGCCATCACGTCGCCGGGAGATCTCGGCACGGTGCGCTTCGGATAGTCCAATAGCTAAAAACGGGAGTTTGCTCATCATGAACATTGCAACGAAGTCGGTGAATGTCGTTCAGGAAACGGCCGCCTTTCTGGAGAAGCTCGGCGTCTCCAGGGATCTCTACACAGGTGGCGACATGGCCTCCTTCTCGCCGGTCACCGGCGAACAGATTGCCAGCCTCAAGACGGTTTCTGCCGCTGAAGCAGCCGCCAAGATCGAAAAGGCCGATGCAGCATTTCGCGCCTGGCGTCTGGTCCCGGCACCGAAGCGTGGCGAACTGATCCGCCTGCTCGGCGAAGAACTACGCGCCAGCAAGGCCGATCTCGGCCGTCTGGTCTCGATCGAAGCCGGCAAGATCACCTCCGAAGGCCTCGGCGAAGTCCAGGAAATGATCGACATCTGCGATTTCGCCGTCGGCCTCTCCCGCCAGCTTTACGGCCTAACCATCGCCACCGAGCGTCCCGGCCACCGCATGATGGAAACCTGGCATCCGCTCGGCGTCATCGGCGTCATCTCCGCCTTCAACTTCCCGGTCGCCGTCTGGGCCTGGAACTCGGCGCTTGCTCTGGTCTGCGGCAACGCCGTCGTCTGGAAGCCGTCTGAAAAGACGCCGCTCACGGCCCTCGCATCGCAGGCTATCCTTGATCGCGCCATCGCCCGTTTCGGCGATGCGCCGGAAGGTCTGACGCACGTGCTGATCGGCGACCGCACCATCGGCGAAGTCATGGTCGATCACCCGAAGGTGCCGCTGGTTTCGGCCACCGGTTCCACCCGCATGGGCCGCGATGTCGGTCCGCGTCTGGCCAAGCGTTTCGCCCGCGCCATCCTCGAACTCGGCGGCAACAATGGCGGCATCGTCTGCCCGTCTGCCGATCTCGACATGGCGCTGCGTGCCATTGCTTTTGGTGCCATGGGCACGGCCGGCCAGCGCTGCACGACGCTACGCCGCCTGTTCGTCCATGAGAGCGTCTACGACCAGCTCGTTCCACGCCTGAAAAAGGCTTACCAGAGCGTATCCGTCGGCAACCCGCTGGAATCCACCGCCCTCGTCGGCCCGCTGGTCGATAAGCTCGCCTTTGACGCCATGCAGAAGGCACTTGCCGAAGCCAAGGCCCATGGCGGCGCGATCACCGGCGGCGAACGCGTCGATCTCGGCCATGCCAACAGCTACTATGTGAAGCCGGCTCTGGTCGAAATGCCGAAGCAGGATGGCCCGGTCACCGAAGAAACCTTCGCACCGATTCTCTACGTGATGAAGTATAGCGACTTCGACGCCGCCGTTGCCGACCACAACGCTGTCGGCGCCGGCCTCTCCTCGTCGATCTTCACGCTCGACCTGCAGGAAGCCGAGCGCTTCCTGTCGCCTGACGGCTCCGACTGCGGCATTGCCAATGTCAACATCGGCACTTCGGGTGCTGAAATCGGCGGCGCGTTCGGTGGCGAGAAGGAAACCGGCGGCGGCCGCGAATCCGGATCGGATGCCTGGCGCGCTTATATGCGCCGCGCGACCAACACGATCAACTATTCGAAGGCCCTGCCGCTGGCTCAGGGCGTCTCGTTTGATATCGAATAAGATCGGCGATCCAACATGACCATCAGCACACAGGTTGAGGAGGCGGGCTTCGCGCCCGCCTCGCGGATTTCCACGATCGGTGTTTCGGAAATCCTGAAGATCGGCGCCCGGGCACAAGCCATGAAGCGCGACGGCAAGCCGGTGATCATTCTGGGCGCCGGAGAGCCGGATTTCGACACGCCGGATCATGTCAAGCAGGCGGCATGGGAGGCCATGCAGAGCGGCCAGACCAAGTACACCGCCCTTGACGGCTCGCCGGAGCTGAAGAAGGCGATCCGGGACAAGTTCATCCGGGAAAACAAGGTTTCCTACGAACTGGACGAAATCACGGTTGCGACCGGCGCCAAGCAGATCCTGTTCAACGCCATGATGGCGACGCTGAACTCCGGCGACGAAGTGATCATCCCGACGCCCTACTGGACCTCCTATTCGGATATCGTCGAAATCGCCGAAGGCAAGCCGATACTCATCGCCTGCGATGCTTCGGCCGGTTTCCGCCTGAAGGCAGAGCAGCTGGAAGCAGCGATCACGCCGAAGACCCGCTGGGTCATGCTGAACTCGCCCTCCAATCCCTCCGGTGCTGCCTATGGCGCCGCCGACTACCGACCGCTACTTGACGTGCTTTTGAAGCACCCGCATGTCTGGCTGCTGGTCGACGACATGTATGAGCATATCCTCTATGACGGGTTCGATTTCGTAACGCCGGCGGCTCTGGAGCCGCGATTGAAGAACCGGACGCTCACCGTCAACGGCGTCTCCAAGGCCTATGCCATGACCGGCTGGCGCATCGGTTATGCCGGCGGTCCACGCGAACTGATCAAGGCCATGGCCGTGGTGCAGAGCCAGGCAACCTCCTGCCCCTGCTCGATCAGCCAGGCAGCGGCCGTGGCCGCGCTCAACGGACCGCAGGATTTCCTGAAGGAGCGTACCGCCAGCTTCAAGCGGCGCCGCAATCTCGTCGTTGCAGGATTGAATGCGATAGAAGGTGTGGATTGCCGCGTGCCGGAGGGGGCCTTCTACACCTATTCCGGCTGTGCCGGCATGCTGGGCAAGACGACCCCAGCAGGCAAGCGGATCGAAACCGATGCGGATTTCTGCGCTTATCTGCTCGATGAGGTGCATGTCGCGGTCGTGCCCGGCTCCGCCTTTGGCCTGTCACCATTCTTCCGCATCTCCTATGCGACCTCGGAAGCGGAACTGACCGTCGCGCTGGAGCGGATTGCAAAGGCCTGCGCGGCTCTTCGTTGACACGGAGACAGATCGCCGATCCTTCGAAACCTGCCGTCTTTTGCGGCGGGTTTTTTGTCGCAGGAAAGAATTTTGCGCGGTCGCGATTTGCTGCTATCCGGGGAGCAACGAAATTCCTCGGGACCGCTTGATGTGTCCCTTGTTTGCGGGGCAGCCGGATCATGTTTGCGAGTTTTCGGCAAACGACTGACATCGTCGAAAAGCGTGGCGAGAATACACTTGAGCCGGCGCATGCGGACTTTTACCGCGGCAAACCGGGCAGGCCGCTTAACCTGATCCTGAAGGCGCGGCACGATTTCCTGTCGATCTGGCGCAAGAACGATTACACCAACCGCGTTTCCACGATGAAGCTTCTCGGCCGGCAGATCGTGATCGTCAATTCGCCGGAAGCGATCAAATATGTCGTCGCGACCCGTCATGAGAATTTCGAACGCAAGTCGCCGCAGATGCGCCGTGCGCTGGAATTCCTGCTCGGCGACGGCCTGTTCATCTCCGACGGCGACACCTGGAAGCAGCGGCGGCCGCTGGTCAACGACATCGTCCACAAGAACCGCGTCCCCGCCTTCGGCAAGATCATGGAGAATACTTCCACCGAACTGGTGCAGCGCTGGAACGAGATGCCGGATGGCGCCAGCGTCAACGCACTCTACGAGATGGCGGGGCTGACGGCGGAAATCATCTCCCGCAGCGTTTTTGGCAACGACCTCGGCGAGGATGCCGCCAACGCGGTCACGGAGGGCTTCACCAGCTACCAGTCGCTGATCGATTCCATCAATATCGGCTATTTTCTAGGCTTCGACGAAGGCCTGCCGGTCTTGCGCACGCCGAAACTGCGCCGCTCGGTCAAGCGCATCCACGGCATCATCGACAAGGTGGTCGAGGATCATCTGGCCGGACGCGGCGACAACAACTCCATGGTCGAGTTGCTCGTGCGACGCCAGAGCCGCAATCCCGAGCTGAAACTCGATGTCGTGGCGCTCCGCAACGAGGCCGCGACCATCTTCATGGCCGGGCATGAGACGACCGCTGCCACGCTCACCTGGGCCTGGTATCTGCTCTCGCGGGCGCCCTGGGTCGAACAATCGGTGCATGAGGAAATCGAGCGCGTCTGCGGCGGCAATGTGCCGACGCTGGACGATGTCCCGAAGCTTGAATGGTGCCGCGCCGTGATCGAGGAGACACTGAGGCTCTATCCGCCCGTGCCGATTCTTGCGCGTCAGGCGACGAAGGCTGACAGGATCGGCGATATCGACGTCAAGCCGGCGGCGCTGATCCTGATCGTACCGTGGCTGCTGCATCGCACGGAGGCATTCTTTAGGGATGCCAACCTGTTCAAGCCGGAACGCTTTCTGGATGGCCGCAAGCCCATCCCCTACAGCTATATCCCGTTTGCCAGTGGTCCGCGCGTCTGCCCCGGCCTGCAATTCGGGATGACGGAATCAATCCTGTGCCTCGCCATCATCGCCCAGCGTTTCAAAGTCCGGATTGCGGAAGACGCCCGCGTCGAGCCGCAATGCCGGCTGACGTTGCGACCGCGGGGCGGTCTCCCGGTCACCCTGCACCGCCGCTGAACGGAGCGCCGGGCGGCAGGTATCAGGCGTGTGAAACGGGATACTGGTTGGCGTCGAAGACATGATGATGCACCTTGCCGGTGAACATGGTCAAAAGGCCGGCCGTGACTTCACGGCTCTTGAAGCGTGCATCGGATTGCAGGGCCTTTTCGCAGGCCGCCATGTCCGGATAACGGATGGCGAGCGCCATGGCGAAATTCGGCGCGCCCTCGTCGCGATCGGTGCCATCGAGCACCCGGACTTCCTCGGCACCCGGAAAGGTGGTCCACAGAGGCACCAGACGTTCCTTGACATAGGCCCGGAACTCGGTTTCCCGGCCAGCATGAATCTCCCCTTCGAACAGGGCATAACGGATGATCATGATGAGACTTTCAGAGAAGGGATAAAACAGGAGAGAACCGAGGCGCCATTCGCGACGCCTCGTTTCCGGGAGGATTACATCTTGCCCCAGAGCTTCTTGTATTCGTCACGATAGCCGTTGTCCGGGTCGAAGGTGTTCTTCGGACCGCCGTCGAACTCGACATTGTCGGAGGTAACGACATGCAGCGGCGACAGGTAGCCGGACCATTTTTCGCCGGCAAAGGCGCGGTTCAGCTCATCGACGAGCTGCCAGCCCTGCAGGTTGAGCGGCTCGGCGACCGTGACCTTCTGGAACTGGCCGGCGCGGATGCGCTGATAGGCCGATTCCGAACCATCGCCGGCAGCGACGTTGATCGGTGCATCGGCACCGCCCTTGCCGGCTGCAGCAAGCGATGGCCCCATGAAGTCGAAATAGAGATCGTTGATAGCCAGCGAATGTGTCCACTCGTCACCGTAGCGCTGCAAGAGCGACGTCGTCAGAAGCGGCATGCGCTGGGATGTTTCGGCGATCGGCGTATCGACATATTCAAGCACCTTGCCGCCGAGCGCCTCAATCTCTTCCTTCATCCGGTCGGCCTTTGCAATCGCGATCGCATAGGTCGAATCCGTGAAGATCACCACGCCGGGCTTGCCCTTGGCATCGACATAGGCCCAGTCGGCCGCAGCCTTGGAGACTTCCATGGCGTCCGTCGAGACGTTGGCGAACAGGCCGTTCGCCTCATCCGGGCCGATGGTCGGGCCGGCATGCCAGGCGACCAGCGGAATGCCGGCAGCCTTGGCTTCGGCCATGGCCGGAGCCTGCTCGACGGCATCGAAGCCGTTGATGATGATGCCGGCCGGCTTCAGCGCCATGGCCTGGCCGAAGGCCGCGGTGCGGCCGCCGATAGAGCCGGCGCCGTCCAGAACCTTGACCTCCCAGCCGATAGCGGCTGCGGCTTCCTCGACACCGGTGGTGACACCCAGGATACCGCCGTTCTTCAGGTCGCCGGCCAGCACCACGATGGTCTTGCCTTCCTGCGCCTTCGGGCTTTCCTTCGGTCCATCCCAGTTGGTGACACGGACGGCGTATTTGTCGACGACCGCCTTGGCGTCCGCCATCGGATCGGCGAGCGCCGGGCCTGCCGCGATCATGGCCATCATGGCGATGGACATCTGCAAGACTGTTCTGCGTTTCATTTTCGTTCCTCCATTGAGTGATGATCTGTCGTCCCGGCCCGCCAGCCCTCATTTTCCCTTTGCAGGCGGAGCCTTCGAAACCGTGCCGCGGCGTCTCTGGGCGTAGCCAGCAATGCCGATGGCCACGAGAAGCGTTACACCATTGAAAAGCGGCTCGACGAAGAAAGAGCCGCCGAACTGCTGGATGCCGGAAATACCGACCGCGAGAATGACCACACCTGTCATCGTACCCCAGACGTTGACCCGGCCGGGCTTGATCGTGGTCGAGCCGAGAAACGCGCCGACAAGCGCCGGCAACAGATATTCAAGTCCGACGCTCGCCTGGCCGATGCGCAGCTTAGACGCAAGCAGGACGCCGGCAAGTGCTGCGAGCACACCCGACGAGATAAAGGCGCCCATAACGAAGCGGCGAACCGGAATGCCGTTCAGCGCCGCGGCTTTCGGATTGGCGCCGATGGCATAGACGTAGCGGCCGATCGGCAGATATTCGAGAATCAGCCAGAGCGCGATTGCCAGTCCGAGAACATAGAATCCGGTGATCGGCAGCCCGAAGATCATGGTTCCGTTGAGCGCATAGAAACCATCCGGCAGGACGCCGACAACCTGCCGGCCGCCGGTATGCCAGAGTGCCAGCGCATAAAGGACGGTGCCCGTTCCAAGCGTCGCGATGAAGGAATCGATCCGGGCGATCTCGACCAGAAGCCCGTTGAGGAAACCCGTCAGCGCGCCGAGCACAAGCACGATCAATACGGCGATCGGCCATGGAACGCCGTACATGGTCTGCAGGCTGATCGCCAGAATATGCCAGAGCACGATGCCGTAGCCGACCGTCAGATCGATGCGGCCGGACGCCATCGGGATCATAGCCGCAAGCGACAGAAGCGCGATGATCGCCTTGTCCGATACGATCGACCGCAGGTTCAGCAAGGTCGGAAACGTGCCCGGCAAGAGGATCGAGAACAGCACGATCAGGAAGACCATCAGGATGACCAGCCCGTAGACCGGGATGAAACGCATGATCTTCTGCCCCGGTGTCAGCCCGGAAAGTTCGGCGCGGGTCGGCTCAAGCGCCGTGGATTCAATGGATTGCATGGGTGTCTCCCTTCAGGCCGCTTCCGATGCCGACGCCGCCGTGATCACCGATTGAACCGTCAGGGCGGAGCCCGTCAGTTCACGGACGATCCGGCCACGCGAAAACACCAGTGCGCGGTGGCAGATATGTGCGATTTCTTCAAAATCGGTGGATACGACGATCACCGCCAACCCGGCTTCGACGGCTTCCGCGATCAGCCGGTAGATTTCCGCCTTGGCGCCGACATCGACGCCCGCGGTCGGATCCTCGGCAATCAGAAGCTTGCGGCCAGTGACGAGCCAGCGGGCGACGACCACCTTCTGCTGGTTGCCTCCGGACAAGGCCTCGATCGGCAGGCTCTGGTTATTGGGCCGCAGGCCGACGCTGGCGCCGATGACCCGTGCCTTTTCAGCCTCCCGAGCCGGAGAAAGGAACGAGAACAACGAGCGCCCGGATGCCCCGGGATTGATGAACGTGTTTTCCCGCAGTGACAGCGACATGGCCACCGACTCTTCGGTACGGTCACGGGCGATCAGGCCCACGCCGGAACGCATCGCAGCGACAGGGCTGGAAAGATCCGGCGCTGTGCCGTGAATCGTCACCGTGCCGCCAAATCCTTCGCAGCCGAACAGCGCCCGGCCGATCAGTTCCTGCCCGGCACCGCGCAGGCCGGCAAGACCGAGAAGTTCGCCGCGACGGACATCGAAGGAAACCGGGCCGGCGCCGGCGCAGACCATGTCGCGCACCGCGACGATGGTTTCGCCCGGTACCGTTTCGGCCTTCGCAAACAGCTGGTCGGCCGGACGACCGACGATCATCTCCACCAGCTCGGCGGGCTTCGTCTCGGAAACCGGCTTCTGGCCGACAAGCTTGCCATCGCGCAGGACCGCGACGCGGTCGGCGATGCGGAAAATCTCGTCGAGCCGGTGCGATACATAGATCATACCGACGCCGCGTTCCTTAAGCGGCCGGATGGCATCGAACAGTCGATCGACTTCATCGGCCGGAAGGCTGGCGGTCGGCTCGTCGAGCACAAGCACGTCGGCCTCGACGGCGAGCGCGCGGGCAATCGCCACCAGTGATTTTTCCGTGCGCGTCAGGTCCTGGACCCGGGTTGTCGGATCGAAATCGCAGCCCACGAGACGCAAAGCTTCGCGGGCGCGTTCTTCCGTGCTGCGCCAGTCGATCAGTTTCGAGCGAAGCGAGAAGCCCTGCGCCAGACCGACATTCTCGCCGACCGTCATCCATTCGATCAGACCGAGATCCTGGTGGATAAAGGCAACGGGCTGACGCTCATTGGGACGTGGCGGGCGATGCTGGTAGGGTTCACCGCGAAAAAGGATCTGTCCGGCATCAGGCTTGTAGATGCCGGCCAGCGTCTTGATCAGCGTCGACTTGCCGGCGCCGTTTTCCCCGAGCAAAGCGAGGATTTCGCCTTCGCGAAGATCGATCGAGACATTCGACAGCGCACGCGTTCCGCCGAAATCCTTGGTGATCCCCTGAAAATCGATGAGCGTGCGATTGGCCAACGTTGCTCCTCCCAAAGCCGGTTAATGATGATATGTTATCGCTAACATATTTGCGATGTCAAGGCCGCCCGGAGGCGTCCTCGAATTTTGTCAGGACAGCGCCCCGTCGAGCAGGCGCATCATCTCCGCCGAATCGCGGCTCCCGAGGCCGGCCGCGCAAAGCAGTCGGTGAATCTCCACCACCTGCCCGGTCATCGGCATCGGCGTCTTGGTTTTCAGCGCAAAGGCCTGGAGCGAGTCGAGATCCTTCAACATGTTGTCGATGCGGCCGGTCGGCGTGTAGTCGCGGGCGGCGAATTTCGCCATGAACTCCTGAAGAATGGCCGAATCGGCACGGCCGCCGGCAAGCGCTGCCGGGATAAGCGCCGCATCGACACCGCCGGCCTCCGCGATTTTCACCGCTTCCGCCGTCGCCTGGAACAGGACTGCGCAGAACAGTTGATTGATCAGCTTGACCGTCTGGCCGGCGCCGTTCGGCCCCATCAGCGTGTAGTTCTGGCAGAGATGCTGCATGACAGAGCGGGCGCGTTCGAAATCCGCCTGCGCGCCCCCCGCCATCACCGTCAAACGACCGCCCAGCGCGCCTGGGACGCCACCGGACAGCGGGCAATCGACCCATTTCATCCCGGTTTCAGCTTTGAGCTTTTCCGCCATATGCGCCGTTTCGGCCGGATCGATGGATGACATATCGATGAGGATTTTTTGTGCGGACGCAGACACCGCAACCCCATTCGGTTCGAAAACGGCGGACCGGACAATGTTGGCGTGGTTGAGGCTGAGAATAACAAAGTCGCTCTGTCGTGTCGCTTCCGCGATCGAGCTTGCGGCAATTCCGCCCCTGTCGACGAGCGCTTGAACCTTGCTCGGGTCAAGGTCGAAAACCGCAACGCGCTGGCCGGTTTCGATCAACCGCGTTGCAATCGCAGAGCCCATGATGCCCGCGCCGATGACCGCAACGGATTGCGCTTCTGCCTCTTCCATTTCTGTTCCTCCCCCTCTGTACACCATCGCCGACCTGTCGCGGATCTCCTGTCCCCGTCTATACGGATAAGCGTTCCGGACCCTTGCGACGACACTCTTGACTTTAATGTTATCGATAACATATTCAAGGTCAACAGGCTTATTGGAGGGAAACATGACGAAACCGGAAATCGCGATGGTCGGCGCCTATCCCGCATGGGACATGGAAGCGATCGATGCCACCTATACCGCGCACCGGCTTTGGGAGGCGCCAGACCTGGGTTCCTTTATTGACCGGATCGCCGCCAATGTCCGAGCGATCGCCACGCGCGGCGAGCTCGGCGCCTCCGCCGATCTTATGCGCCGCTTCCCGAAGCTGGAAATCGTCTCTTGCTATGGCGTCGGCACCGATGCGATCGACCTTTCCCATGCTCGCGCCCATGGCATCAAGGTTACCAACACGCCGGACGTCCTCACCAACGATGTCGCCGACCTCGGCATTGCACTGATGCTCGCCACCGCCCGCCAGATCCCACAGGCCGACCGCTTCGTGCGCGACGGATCCTGGGCCAAGGGAAATATGCCGCTCGTCACCCGCGTCTGCGGCAAGAAGGTCGGCATTGTCGGCATGGGCCGCATCGGCCAAGCGATTGCCCGCCGCGCCGGCGGGTTCGACTGCGAGATCGCCTATACAAGCCGCACGCCGAAGGACGATTCCACGTATCGTTATTTCGACAATGCGGCATCGCTGGCTGCATGGGCCGAATTTCTCATCGTCATCGTTTCGGGGGGCGAAGGCACAAAGGATCTGATCAATGCCGAAGTCCTTTCGGCGCTGGGGCCAGAGGGTATT
>Ga0307513_10002191_pt1 | contig 27331 bp, 29 predicted proteins | sample 15_EM_MG_FD_202174 | JGI IMG/M metagenome (GOLD analysis project Ga0307513, IMG submission 202174) | Populus trichocarpa ectomycorrhiza microbial communities from riparian zone in the Pacific Northwest, United States - 15_EM | ecosystem: Host-associated > Plants > Roots > Unclassified | place...
TCCTGTAGTGATCCAAAGGTCGAGAATGCGGTAGAAAGTGCGCCGGCTAATTTGGAGGCAGTCGATAATGGCGCCTACTGGAAGAATTCCTTGATCATGCATCCGCATTGCAGCAAGTTTCAGGTCGTGAGAGAGTTTACGGAAGCCCATAGTGCCATATAAAGCAGGAAAAGGAGAAACAACGACGCAGAAGTACTCGAGAACGATAGGAATGCTGGGAGCAGCGAGGAAAAGGGCAAACCCTAGGCTAGGGTTCTATTTCCCTCTGTTTACTCAATTCCTCACAACGTGACCATAGTGCCAACCTTTTTGAAATCGGCTGTAATATGTACTTTAATGTAATTAATAAATCAATAAATGAAATTTTGTTTAATTTGAAATCTATTAAGTTTCCTAAGGAGACTTGGTTATTATTTTTTGAACACTTTAAGTGAACTTATAATATACTTCATCTAAACTCCTGGTGGAGTCCATCTGGAATTCTAGTGAACTCCAGGTGGAATCCAGGTGGAGTCCAGGTGATATAACTGTTAAAGTACAGAAAAGTGACCAGACCAGGGATTGAACCCAGGACCTTCTGGACATATACCAGATGTTCTAACCAACTGAGCTATCCAGCCTTGGAGTTCAACCAGCTTATATTGTATTTATATAACTGCCAATCCCAAGACACTTATAGTGCCAGACACATATAGTGCCATTCCCTGCATGTCAGATCAACCCTGTGACCGAGACATGACCAGATTAGTCAATCTGGAAACCATGTGACAGATTACATAATCCAAATCCAATAATAATAATGTGTGGTCAATTAAGGTAGAGTCCACCTGGATTCCACATCATCCACCTGGACTCCAGTGGAGTCCACCTGGAATAGGTGGAGCAAGGTAAAGTATACAGCCTATGCATTATCTCAATCAGGTTCCTTAGCATCTTTCCAATCTTTCTTCAGCTCCCATCATTCCTCTCCCCCACCACCACCACACACCACCGCTACCACCAACGTGCAGCTGCTGCTGCTGCCATCGAGCCCCCCGGTTAATGCCTATCATTGGGCCAACCCAGGGTGAGCTCATTGAACTTGCCATCCCCCAAATGATGCTGCCATCAAGGCCACATCGCTGGTACCGATGATGCCGAGACAACCGCCCAAACGGCTCTCCTCATTGCCTCCAACCCACTCCTATGTCTCCACCACCCCCAACACCCATTTCGACCATTCTGACCACCACATCACACCCAAGAGCCACCTCCCTCTCTCTCAGGGTACACCACCCATCACCAACATGCGGCTGCCACTGCTGCTGTCGAGCTCTCTGGTTAATGCCCACTTTTGGGCCAACCTGGAGTGAGCTCGTCGAACCCGGAATAAGCTTGTCAAACCCGGGCATCCTGACTCCTCCCTCATTCCACCACTGCTAGCTGTGCCCTTGCCACCTCTACTCTCTCTCAAACACACACAATCATGCAGGCAGCTGTAGGCTCAAAATTCAATGCCCTGGCAAATGGGCAAATGCAGGACACACTCCGCCCCTCCCCTTTTGACAGGGATGTGGGCTGTTCATCCCCTTTCAATGGATGCTTTGGAGCCGCTCAATGGAGTACTAGAGGAGTGAGAAAATTTAGAGGGGACCCAGGAGGTGGGAGGCCCGAATAGTGCATCCCGAAAATCAACCACAATGAAAGTCATCCTTGGTTTTCTTCCATCCCTCACTCCTCAATCCGCCACTCACGATCCAAGCTATACAACATGCCCACTCCACCACCACAACGATGACCATGACATGACCCAGCGACAACGATGACAAATTGGATCCGAGGATGACAAAACGTGTTAAAGTACAGAAAAGTGACCAGACCAGGGATTGAACCCAGGACCTTCTGGACATAAACCAGATGCTCTAACCAACTGAGCTATCCAGCCTTGGAGTTCAACCAGCATTTATGTAACTGCCAACCCAAAGACACTTATAGTGCCAGACACATATAGTGCCATTCCCTGCATGTCAGATCAACCCTGTGACTGATACATGACCAGATTAGTCAATCTGGAAACCATGTGACAGATTACATAATCCAAATCCAACAAAACGGATTCACAACAATGAATAGGAATCCATGATGACAAAGCAGATTCTATGACAACGAAACAGATTCGACAACAAACGATAGAATTTCATGACAACCACACATACCACCTAGCTACCATGCCTACCGCCTATTGACCATGCTTACCGCTCATAAGCTACCACTGATCGATGACGATAACGAGGTGCAGCAACCACACTACCACCTTGACGACAAGTGTGACCCTACCCAATCCCAAGGAGGATGAGGAGGGCAAGTGCAACCCATGTCAATGCAATGAGGATGAGGGCAAGTCGCCCAACCAACAACATGTTGGATTTGGATTATGTAATCTGTCACATAGTTTCCAGATTGACTAATCTGGTCATGTCTCGGTCACAGAGTTGATCAGACATGCAGGGAATGACACTATATGTGTCTGGCACTATAAGTGTCTTGGCAGTTACATAAATACAATATCAGCTGGTTGAACTCCAAGGCTGGATAGCTCAGTTGGTTAGAGCATCTGGTATATGTCCAGAAGGTCCTGGGTTCAATCCCCGGTCTGGTCACTTTTCTGTACTTTAACAACTGCATCGCTCAGCTCCTCCACCTCTTTTGCTTCCTCACCACTTTGATCTTGCAGCTTTTCATCACTGCCCTGGACATCAAGTGGCTTGTCATATAATACCATGGCAAACGAGATGCTAAAAGAAACAGTCAGTTGGTCCTTATATGAGCCATGAGCAGCATGATACAGTGAAACGGTGTATGCAACCAAGACGAGGAAATTTAGGAATTTTTCTGATATAACAAGGAAGTACACCTGGGACATTTCGCAATTCATCCGGAACTTTCAGTTGATGCTTTCCAGCCTTAGTGGTCATATTTATACTTGTTAGTGGGCCATTGCATTTGCATGGCAGTTACAAGTCTAAATGCTTTGCTAACTTTCAATAAATATCTTATATTAACTAATTATTATATATATGAACTCTTTAAATAGAATAAATCACACTTACATACACATATTTTATTGCCTTTATATTTAAATGATTCTTCAGTAAAATCAACCACATTGTCATGTTGTTTCAATGCCATCATAGTATACTTTACCTTCCAGGTGGACTCCACCTGGACTATACTTAATTGATGATACCTGCTGTTATATCACCTGGACTCCACCTGGAGTTTAGATGGAGTCCATCAAAATTTTACTTAGAGTCAAACTTAGAGTGTTTAAAAAAAATAATCAACTGAAGAAACTTTATATACTTCAAAATAAACAAATTCATTGTTCTTGAATTATTAATAATGTTAAAAGTACATGCAGATTTATATTTAAATGGAAAGTAGGGGAAAAGGGTGTGGGTGATGGGGAAAGGGTCTGGGCTCATCTAGTTGGTAGTTGTTGAAAAGAGTGTGGTTGGGTTTTCAAACAGGCGTGGTTGTTAAATAGAGGTGGTTGGGTTGTTGAAACAGGGGTGGTTGGGTTGTTGAAACAGGTGTGGTTGGATTGTTGAAATAAGCACCAGTGGATTTTCAAATAGGGGTGGTTATTGAAAAGGGTGTAGTTGGGTTCTCAAACAGGCATGGTTGTCAAAATGGGTGCCAGTGGATTTTTGAAGAGACGTTGGAGTGTTGGGCTTTGCCCAACCCTCCAGGCCGATCACATGCCTTTACCGTAGATACACACGCATGTTGTAGATAGATGGCATTGCATTCAACTGCATTCTCCATGCATCGTCTGAGCACGTGACCAGCTCAGGACCGAAGGCATCTGCTCAGGCCTCTCCATCTGGTGATGAGAGTGTGATTCGACCGCGCAAGTACCACTCAGCTCCAGCTCGCTTTCTCTGCTTTGGTTTCACACATCTTCTGGTTTTCATCTGGCTCATAGGTCTTGGCATTAGGCATACAAAGGTTTTCAGACAGATTCACAGGACATAGGACATAGGATTTAAACTGGAACTACAAGCACAGCCAACACACCCAGTCAAACGAGCCCAACAACTCTGCCAGCACATCATGAGCCCCAGCAACAAGAAAACCCATGGCAAAGCAAAAAAACCTGCGAATACAGCTCCATGCACAGCTGATATTGCGTCTCCGCTTTACACATCATCCACAGAACCAACCACTCATGTCACCTTTCATGAATTTATCAAACTCGCCGACCTTGAATCCATCAAACACTTCCTCACTACTGCCGCATCCACACCAGAGGGGCCGAAACCTCGAATATTTATGGGATCGTGCCTTTGAAGAAGGACGTACTGCAGGACGACACTCACTAGTTCAAACCCTCGAAAAAACGCTAGAGGAGGCTTTCAACAACAGATACCAACGAGGCTTCAAAGAAGGCCAGTCCTCAAAAATCAAGCTCTTTTCAAAAGGGATGGAGGAAGGGCATGCTGATGAACACTCTGAGTGGGTCGCAGATGGTCACGGTCAGCACTGTTTCATGCCTGCTCGCGTTTTTGAAGATTCTGGCATTCAAACAGACCCCACGCCTGTACCCACCACAAATGCCTGTACCCAGACCGACCCCAGCACTTTGCAAACAATTTTAGAACAACCAACCATACCCACACCCCCCAGCCTTTCCATCCAGCCTACATCCAACATCCCACCTCCGCAATCACCACCTGAATCTCTCAACTGGGCAGACGATGCTGCCTCGCTCCTAATTGTACCCAGTCTACCACCACCTTGTGACCTATCTATCCTTCGTTCGTCATTTGCAAAGCCCTTTTCATCTCTGCAATGTTGCAATAAACGGTCGCATGCCCATTTTTCTCAGCCTTTCTGTAACCATAAACCTTGCCCCATCCCTCGCCAAACTTTCTCTCACCATCACTTTCTGCCCCATCGTTTTTCATCCACCTCATCTCAGTCATTTCAATATCTCAATCACACCCCTCAGTTTTCGTTGACATCAGCTCTGAACTGGAAAGATGACCCACGTCTTTTTGAGCTTAGTCGAGCTCTCAATGCTCTTGGTTGGGTTCGGCCTTGATTAGGCGATGAAGACGTTGCTGAGTTGAAGGGGGCAGGGCAGGCTCAGCATCGCCTGGAGGCCTTGCCTTTTCATTTCATCCCCTTGGTTATCTTTTATACTCATATATTGCACTTCTAGATTACTTTCATATTCGTCACCCTTTGGTTCCTTTTTCATTTTCATTTATTATCCTTTTATAGGCGACAGTGGAACGTCGCCACGTTTGAGGGGGGCACATGGAGTGTTGGGCTTTGCCCAACCCTCCAGGCCGATCACGTGCCTTTACCGTAGATACACATGCATGTTGTAGATAGATGGCATCGCATTCGACCGCATTTTCCATGCATCGTCCGAGCGCGCGACCAGCTCAGGATTGAAGGCATCTGCTCGGGCCTCTCCAACATGGTTGTTGGATGGCTGGCAGTTGTCAAAAGGGTGCCAGTTGGATTTTCAAATGGTGGAGGTTGTCGAATGGGCACCAGTGGGGTGCTGGTTGTCAAAAAGGTGGAGGTGGGGTTTCAAGTGGGTGTGGGTGGGTTTTTTGGGTGGCAATCGTGGGTGTTGACGTGGCAGTCGAGACAGGGGAGGAAAGGGCAATGTTGAGGTGGCAGCCAAGCTGGTGGAGGTGCTTGAAGATGTGGGGGCCGATGCTAATGTGGCAACCAATGCAGGGGCAGTGGATGACGACAGGCTCGTCAGTGATGTGGCACGTTGTGGGCTGCAAATGGATGATGAGGGGATGGTGGGGGGGAAAGCTGGGGTGCTACTCACCTGGGGGCACCCTTTTCCCTCTCCTGCTCACTGTCCTGCTCGCTGTCCAGCTTGTTGTCGCCCAATCCATTGTTGTTGTTGTTGTTGAATCCATCATTTGTGGCTGAAATGCTCTGGCTTGGCTTGCATAAGCTTTCACAGGAAGGGGGAATCCAGGTGCTTACCTGGGTGTTATGCAGTGGGCAGTGGTGGTGGTGGTGGCAGTGGTAGTGGCAATACAGGGAGCAGGATAGTGGTGGTGGTGAAAAGAACAGTGTACACATAGCCACATTTGGTCATGCATTGCCTGATTTGGCAAGCACATGCTGAGTGGTCATAAAAGACCATTACTACCTGTGGTAATGAATGCCATTGTGGTGTTAAAATGGCCTCCACTGTCTCCAAGTTGTTCCAGAATGTTCCAGAACATTCTAGCATGTTCTGGACCTTTGTTCCTGACAGCTGTCACTGTTCATCATTCTTTGATGACAGCTGTCATTCTTATTGTTCTGGTTCTTATTGTTCTCCAGATACATATATAAGACTATAAATAGATGCCAGAAGTCCCCAGTTACTCACCTTGGACTTCAGGCAAGTAGTTAGTCTTTTATGTCAAATCAACTAGTTACTCACTTCGGACTTTAGCCCCTTGCAGTGCTTCAGTCCCTTGTCTCGGGTTGCTCATTCTTGGCACACACATGCCTCATCCGTTCCCCTACTTGCTACCTTTAACAGGTTATGGGCCCTGTGCTCTAAGCGCATCAATTTAACATTTTGCAAACTCACTCTGATTGTAGTTAGTTTTAATCACGGACTGTCACCGCTTTTTCTTGTAATCCTCTGCCAGGCCCAGCCCTATATTGCTGCCGCCAGTAGAGAAGGACTTGCACGCCCTTCCGGCTGAGTTTCACTTGAAAGCACCAAAAGGAGCCTGAGTTACATACAAATTTGTAGACTTGCCTAGTTTACATACCTTCTTTGTGAGTTTGCTGTGTTCACAATGGATGGATCTTCACACAACCTACACACATCGTTCCGTAACCCTTCCCACACCTCATGCCAAATATCAACTTCCCAATCACCGCCAATCATCTCCAATCATGTCATCTTCATCATCTCCCCAATTCCCAAAACTCAATTCACACAACTTGTGGTAGTGGGCCATTGCATATGCATGGCAGTTACAAGTCTAATTTTAACATTGGAATCCATTTTAAAATGTAATGGCCTTCTACCACAAACTCTACTTCAAGCTCATCTATTTTTGAGATGTAAAGACTGCAAAAACACTGGTCTAAGTGGACTGGTTTTGACCAGTTAGAACCTTTTTTTGTAGCCCTTTAAATACCCTTTAAAACACACCCAGGAACATATTAATTGGTTCAATAATGTAAATTAATGTTCTTGGGCTCATTTCAAAGCTAAGAAGAATATTAACAAAGTTACTAATTCATAACTGTGGAATATTAGCTGAAAGACTAGTATGAAACTGGTTAAAACAGGTACAGACCAAAAGCCAGTCTAAAGAGCAGTTAAAACCAGTGTTCAGTTTTTTTTTTTTGTGGTCCAGTCTAGATTTTTTGACTTTTGGGACAAAGTTAGACTGGTTACAGTCATGGTTAAGGCCCTAGAGCATTAAAAACCTGGATCTAACCAGTTTTTAGACTGGTTTTTGGTTTGCACCAGTTTCAACCAGTTTTATACTAATCTTTCAGCTAATATTTTACAATTATGAATTGGTAACTTTGTTAAAATTTCTCTTAGCTTTAAAATGAGCCCAAGAACATTAATTTAAATTAAGAATTGGTGCTTCTATAAAATAAGTCTGGTACATATACTATTTTCAATAGTGTTTCACATTTTCAACCATACCCCTGTCAATTTTGAACCAATTAATGTTCTTGGGTGTGTTTTAAAGGGTATTTAAAGGGCTACAAAAAAGGGGTTCTAACTAGTCAAAACCAGTCAACTTAGACCAGTTTTCTTTTTTTTTTGTAGTCACCACAAGTAATATATTCACTGTCGAGAATGATCCAATTATCTATCGCAAGATTTCAAAGGATGCAAACTGATTGCATCTTTTGAAATTTTGCAGTGGATAATTAGGTCATCCTCAACATTGAATATGTTACAGTACATAAAAGTAACCAGACCAGGGATTGAACCCAGTATTGTCTAGACATATACCAGATGCTTTAACCACTGAGCTATTCAGCCTTGAAGTTCAACCATTCAATATTATGAGTTGTTTGATCAAAGACTCATTTTTTATCAACCCAGAACTTAGTCAAATTTTTGATTGATTCATTGATTCATCATCATGACTACATTTTCATTACATAAATTGCATAGGAAGGCAACCTCCACAGCAAAATACCACATTTTTTGAGTTGGCACTATGTTAATGATGCTGTGATTATGTAATCGCAGTGTCCCTAAAAAGGAAATGAATTTCTGAATCCAATGGTACTGGTTTCATGTGAATCCAAGCAGAACTGATGGAGAAATGAATATTTTATCTGTTTTTTTGTAATATAAAAACTGGTGAAATGTTCATATCTCCATGGATACTGGTCCAAAAAATATGATTCTGGTACTGTTAGTTTTAGCATTTTAATCTCATTAACCCTTTGTATGAATTGTGTAAGGATATCCTTCTTGTGCAAGGTAAAACAAAGGTAAAACATAGTATTTCAGAAATTACAACATATAAACAGGTGCCTGATTATCTAATCAGTACATAGAATGAAGGTAGAGAAAAGTGCGGTTGTGTTGGCACCAGAACCATGTGAATCTGAGCAAAACTGATTAAGTTATGATTTCTTTGAGAATACATATCCTGGTGATGGTGATGGTGATGATACCAAGTCACTCCACCAAGTCATGCACCAGAACACCTTGTTTTGAAAAATTCATAACTTAATGAGCTTTGCTCAGATTCACATGATTCTTGTACCAATGCGACCACATTTTTCTGTAATTTCATTCTATGTACTTACAAAAAAATAAAAAGGCTTGGCATTGTGCCTGGCACATGATTTGATGAAAATTGGCATTTTATAGCTTCAAATGTATTTTTTCTGGACATATTATATACTGTTAGATTCATCTGAATGAGGAGAATCCAACTATCCCATTTTCATTACATAATTCACATGGGAAGACAATCTCCACAGGCAAATACTGCATTTTTGATTTTACACTATAATGAAATGGCCATTATTTCAAGATGTACAAAACTAAAAAGGACTCATATCTGCCATGCACAGCAATGGCCTACTAACACCAAGTAACAGCCCATAAGCATGAGGTGGACATTGGACAATGGTGTGCTGTTTGCAAGTAAGCTGCCACATAGCAATTCCACAGAGATGTATACTTACCAATCAGGGGTGACGAGGCATTTGTCAAACAGATAACTCCCCCACCGTCCTTCATAATTGTGAGTAGCTTATAATATAGAAGTAAAGAATGTTCCTCAATATAGGTTACTAGATTTCTGATACCCAAAAAATAGTCCTTCGATATTTACATCATCTTCTTCCTATTCTATCCCCTTCATTTGTACTGCCAACGACCGGGGAAATCATCAAGAAGGTTTTACCAGAGCTTGATTTCTTTCTCCCCTTCTGTCAACATGCCCCCTCCCTTGCAAATGCTAGACGCGAGATATATGTGGACATCAGCCGGTTTCCAGGTGAAGATGGGGCTGGATTTTTTAATGTTCTCGCATTTCGCGGCGTATTTTTTGGGTCACCCCACCTGTATATGCCACTTTCATGTATCAGTATTTGGTAGCTACCAAACTAGTTGATACATCTATAGTGGTAGTTGCCAACCACCCAAAAAAACCAGTAAAACAGGGTGCTCGCCAGGATGCCAGGGTGGGGTAGGATTACTAATTTCATCCTTTGGATGAGTGGGGTAGGGTGGTTGGAATGCCGAGGGTGCCGGATGGGAGGGCGGGGGTGTGTGGTAGGGTGTGGGGTGTTGAGCAGGGGTAGGGGGCACCAGTAAATAGATGACAACAATACCAGATGTGGCAGGCGGGTGGGTGCGCTCACTGTTGGGCACGATGGGGGGGAATAATTGTATATTTTGGGGGTAGCAGGGTATAATAAACCCATCTGGGATGTTTTGGCGCTCCAGAGGGAGTGGGAGGAGGCTGGAGAGCATCTCCACGATGCCAAATTTGAAAATTATGTCCCAATTAGGTAAGCGGTGCCAGTTGGGCCTGCTTGGGCTCGGTTTTGCTACTGGGCTTGCTGTGGTTGGTTTTTCACAGGTAAAAATTTGTATTATAGTAGAAACAATGTATTTACATGTAATCTACCCTTTTTTACGCATCTGGGGATGCAATAATGGATGGATGGTGTTGGATGGGTTCGGATGACGCTCTCCCAATTAGGCAGGTGCTGCTACTGGGCCTGCTGAGGCTCAGTTTCGCAACCAGGCTCGATGGGCTCGGTTTCTCATAGAAATATATATGTATTATGGTAGATATAATGCATTTACATACTTCCTACCATTTTCTGTGGCTAGAGGGAGTCAGATGGCATAGTAGGTAAAGTTGCTGTCCTTCAGTTTTCCTACGGAATCGCAGATGTGAATATTATCATAAATATGTATTATTATCAAGGAGGGGCTAGCCCTCCTTGTGTATGTATCTAGTACATGAAATATATATTTAAAAAATAGAGGAGCAAGGCAGCTGTTGAGCCCCATGCTTCCTCATACACAGGCCGTGTCCTGGTGTTGTGTGCTGTGATTGGTATCCGTGATGCCGGCGTCATGTTGCCTCCTCATTGTTCGTCACCCTTGTATCTTGTTGCCCTGGTCATGTAGGCTTCGTTGTGGTTTGTTACGCCAGGGTTGGGTAGCCTTGGCTGCGTTTTGTTATGCTGGCATTGTTGTTGCTTTGGTCGTTCCCCTTCTCCTGGTCATCGCCGTCTCCTCCTTCCTCATTTTAGTTTCCTCCCTCTCACCGTTTCCTCCCTCCTCACACTGTCGTCGTTGCAGCAGCAGCAGCAGCCATCATCGTCATCCTCATTGCAGCTGTAGCCGTGGCCACCGTCGTCATCATTGTCTTCATTGCAGCAGCGGCTGCTGCTGCTGGCATCGTCGTTATCATCAATTCTGCTGCTGCTGTAGCCACCGCCGTCGTCATCGTCTTTGTTGCTGCTGCTGCTGGCGTCGTTGTCATCCATCGTCGTTGTTGCTGCTTCCACCGTCGTCGTTGTCGTCATTGCTGCTGCCACTGTCGTCGCCGTTGTTGCGGCTGCTGCTGGTGTTGGGGTCAAGGGTGATCAGTGGGGGGAAATGGAAGGAAGGATGGGAGAAATGAACCATGATGGAAAGTCGTGGTTTGTTTCATGACACACTAGATGGGCCTCCCAATTCCTGGGTCTCCCCTCGTTTTTCCATTCTCCATTCCTTTGCCAATTTCGCCAATTCCCCCCATCGAGTATAAGCTGACCCACATCCATTTGGAAAGGGGCGGGTGTGGCTGCCTTCTGTTCTGCGCAACCCAGGCATTGGTGGCTAAGCCCACATCCCTCATGAGAGGGGAGGGGCTCATCGCCGGGTTTCTGGGCATGGTTGGGAAGATGTGGAGGGAGTTGAGGATGGATGGTGGTGGAGGAGGAATGAACCAATATCAACTGTGATGCGATTGATGTCAGTTTAAAACTCTGCTCACTGCCATAGATTGTTGCGAGTCATACCATTAAGTCAACGTTGACTTAATGGTATGACTCGCAACATAAAGTAAATCCCGACCCACATGCCCCCTGTGACCCAGTAGGCTGGGCCGGTAGCCAACGTGACGGTATGCTCAAGCTGCAACTAACGCGTATTACCACATGTGTCAAGGGGGGCCGTCCCTTTGTGCTCCGGCACATGATGCCTTCATGGGTCTTATAAACATGGCCACGGCGGGAATCGAACCCTCAACCTTGTGAGTATCAGGATTTACTTTATGTTGTGAGTCATACCATTAAGTCAACGTTGACTTAATGATATGACTCGCATGTTCGATATAGACGCATATAAGTCCAATAATAAAATAAAAATTTGTTATATTTAAGAGGTATTCTAAAGATATACTATCCAAAATCTCAGGTCAAAATACGCAACAGCGAGCATGTTATTTGAGAAACATGCCAAAATTGGAGTAAATACCATACCTGTTGTCGATTCTCTATTGTAATTTCTATATTATTTAGAAAATGTATCGCAATATCATTTTAATTGACTAATAAATGAGTTTTAGATACTTTGGCCAGAGTAACTACTCATTGTGGAAGCTGTAATGACCAAAATTCAGTTATAGACCATAACTGAAATCCAGCTGTTCCAGCTTCCACAAAGAATAGTTACTTCGGCCAAAGTATCTAAAACTCATTTATTAGACAACTAAAATGATATTGTGATACATTTTCTAAATAATATAGAAGTTACAATAGAGAATCGATGACAGGTATGGTATTTACTCCAATTTTGGCATGTTTCTCAAATAACATGCTTGCTGTTGCGTATTTTGACCTGAAATTTTGGATAGTATATCTTTAGAATACCTCTTAAATATAACAATTTTTTATTCTATTATTGGACCTATATACGTCTATATTGAATGTTATCTATGTGGGCAATCGGAGTTTTAATCAAGCATCAATCCCATCACGGTTGGTGTTCACTCATCCTTTCTCCTTCTACCACCACCACCACCACCCTCACCACTTCCAACCTCGCATGTCAACTCGGCTAGGAGCCCCTCCCCTCTGTTGAGGGATGTGGGACCAGCAAACAATGCTCCAGCAAGCGCGGAACAAACCTGCCCCTCCCCTTTCCGAAGGGATGTGGGCAGGCTCATACTCGCTCGCTGGAGGAATTGGAGAGGGAGATGCATGAGGTAGGACCCAGGAAGTTGGAGGCCGATGAAGGGAATTGATGAGGAGGGCCAGGGAGTCAACAATGACGCGGGGGGGAGAGGAGGAGGGGCGAATGGAGGAGATGTGAATAGAAGAGGAGGGAAACGAGGAGGATGAGGATGAGGGAAATGAGAAGGAGGAGGAGGGATCTAGAGTAGAACCAGCGAGGAGAGGCCAAACGACACTGAGGAGGAGGTCTTTACTGTCCCCCACAGATTCCTACAGGAATCCTGAGGAATCCGGTCCATTCCGGTCATTCCGGGGGAATGGATTTTTGGCAGAGGTGTCTGCCACAGTAGAATTGCCATTCCGGGGGAATGCCAGACCGGAATTTGAATTGCACCGGAATTCCACAGGACTCACCGGACCAGAATGGCAATCCAGAATGGGCAGGAACGGAATCCGGTGCGTTTTGTAATAAAAAAAATAAAGTATTAGTAATTTTTATAAGTAATAGTAATTAATTAATAATAGGCACCCACGGATTGCCAAATCGAGCAACTGCGGTTGAAACGCCACAACGTCACATATATGTGACACTAACCTTTCTTCCCATCACCACCACCACCACCACCACCAACGCGCGGCCCCTGTCGCCGTCGTCGGGCCCCTGGTCAACGCCCACGCTTGGGCCAAGCCAGGATGTGCTCGTCGACTCACCGCCGCTCAACGACGCCACCCACCACCACCGCCACGTCACCACATGACGCAGCCCAACAACACCGCCCATCGCCAACCCCACCACCACGTCACCATCCAACTACGGCCCCCCTCGACGCTGCCCATTTCCAACCACACCGCCACGTCACCACCCAGCAACACCCCCCCAGCAACACCCATACCCCGCCACGTCACCGCCCACATCGACGCGCACAGCTGCCACATCACTGCCCACATCAACATGCACAGCCGCCACGTCACTGTGGCTGCTGGTGCACCAAACGCCGCCACATCGACTACCACCCATGCCACGTCACCATTGAAGGGTAGCAGCAGGAGGGTAGGGAAGAGAGGACAGACAGCAGGGACGCGACGGGAGGAGGAGGAGGGGGAAAAGGGACGATGTACGCGTCGTCCCATGGAATTCTTGTCAACGACGGGGGAGAGGATGGCACCAATGGTGCCCCTCCTTCCTACCCCCATCATTCCTGCGGCGTCGTCAAGAGGGGGCAGCGTGAAATCCACATGCTGTCCCCTTCGATTGCGTGTACCCCCCTCATTCGGGGGGATCATTTTCTTCCCCCGCCATCTCATGCCTCCTCTACCCCCTCTCCCTCTCCCCCCCGTTGTTGGGGGGGATTCTTTCTGGTTGCCGTCGACGAGGGGCCTACCCACCACCCCTCTTCTACTGCATTTACCCCCTCGATAACAGGGGGGTCCTCCCTGTGGCAGTGTATGCCCTACACGCCCCCTCTTTCCCTCCCTGTATGTACTTAGTTTAATAATTGTATTCCATAAATTAAAAATAAATTAAAATTTATATATTATATGTGTTTCATAAACTCCAAAGGCATGAAACAGGGTCCTTACAATCAATAAGTAATTACATAGTATTTATAATTTAAAAATATACCTTTTATGGTAATTCTTGTGGATTTCAGTCCATTCCTGTGAATTCCTGTGAATTCCGATCCATTCCGGTCCATTCCTGTGGATTCTGGTGGATTCCTGTGCAAATTCCTGTCTATTCCTGTCTATTCCCCTGGATTCCTGTCTATTCCTCAGGATTCCTGTGGATTCCCCAGGATTCCTGTCCATTCCCCAGGATTCCTGTGGGAATCTGTGGGGGACTGAAAAGTATTGCCAAGGAGGGGGAAACAAGGAGAGGGGAAACAGGGGAAACGACAGGGAGGAAGGAGGAAATGAGGACAACCAAGAGAGAGGAAACGACGAGAGGAAGAGGGGGGAAATGACGAGGGGAGGAATGGCAAACGATGAGAAGAGGAAGGGGCAAACGACGAGAGGCAGAGAGGGCAAATGATGAGAGGCAGAGAGGGCAAACGATGAGATGCAGAGAGGGCAAACGACAAGAGGGGTGGGGGAAAGGAGGAAACGATGATGACCAGGAGAAGGGGGATGACGAAAACAACAATGATGCCAGCATAACAAACCACAACCAAGGCTACCCAACCCCGGCGTAACGAACCACAACGAAGCCTATGCAACCAGGGAAACAAGACACAAGGGTGGCGAACCACCAGGAGGCAACACAATGCCGGCGTTGCGAATACCAGCCACAGTGCACAACACCAGGTCAGCGCAAGTGTACGAGGAAGCATGGGGCTCAACAGCCACCTTGCTCCTCCATTTTTTAAATATATATTTCATGTACTAGATACATACACAAGGAGAGCTAGCCCCTCCTTGATACTAATACATATATTTATGATAATTTTCACATCTGTGATACCCTAGGAAAACTAAAGGACAGCAAGATATGAGAGGTGACTTCATTTTCTATGCCATCTGACTCCCTCTAGCCACAGAAAATGGTAGGAAGTATGTAAATGCATTATATCTACCATAATACATATATATTTCTATGAGAAACCGAGCCTCAGCAGGGCCAGTAGCAGCACCTGCCTAATTGGGAGAGCGTCATCCGAACCCATCCAACACCATCCATCCATTATCACATCCCCAGACATGTAAAAAAGGGTAGATTACATGTAAATACATTGTTTCTACTATAATACAAATTTTTACCTGTGAAAAACCAACCACAGCAAGCCCAGTAGCAAAACCGAGCCCGAGCAGGCCCAACTGGCACTGCTTACCTAATTGGGACATAATTTTCAAATTTGGCACTGTGGAGACACTCTCCAGCCTCCTCCTGCTCCCTCTGGAGCACCAAAACATCCCAGATGGGTTTATTATACCCTGCTACCCCCAAAATATACAATTATTCCCCCCCATTATGCCCAACAGTGAGTGCACCCACCCACCTACCACATCTGGTATTGTTGTCATCTATTTACTGGTGCCTCCTACCCCTGCTCAACACCCCACACCCTACCACACACCCCCGCCCTCCCATCTGGCACCCTCGGCATTCCAACCACCCTACCCCGCTCACCCAAAGGATGAAATTAGTAATCCTACCCCACCCTGGCATCCCAGCGAGCACCCTGTTTTACTGGTTTTTTTGGGTGCTTGGCAACTACCACTATAGATGTATCAACTAGTTTGGTAGCTACCAAATACTGATACATAATATTGACCACTAAGGCTGGCAGATTCCCAACCCCACAAAGAAGAGGCGGAGGGTGACAAAGGTCCAGAGAATGACAAATGCGGAGAACAATGAGGGGGCCGAGAATGACAAGGGGGCTGAGAATGAGGAAGAGGCAGAGAACAACCAGGAGGTGGAGAACGATGAGGAGAATGATGAGGAGGTGGAGCCCACCACCACACCACGGCTTCCACGATGACGATATGAATTTGATGGTGGCGATGAGGTTTGAAGGTAGTGAGATGGGTTCGACACCAATGACAAGATATTGCATGTACTTAGGCCAAAGGAGATGCACACCATACATGTGCATCTCTTGCGAATATTAAATTACAAACATTGAATTACGAACAACATTTATGCTACAATATGAGGAAGAGATAAGATAAATGTGATAAAGTAACTGGGTCATCCACCCTGCTCTTTTCTCTTTGTAAAAATTATATTTCATGTACCTAGACACAAAAACCGAGCAAGGATAGGCCCTTCCTCAGGAATATTTGGTTGTAATCTATGTGTGATCTAAGATAAGATAACGGGGCATTGAACATCATCCAAACCCATCCACTGCCATCCACCCATTCCAGTCTCCATTGAGGCATAAAAAAGGGTAGAATGTATGTATATATGTTGTATCGGCTAGAATACATATTTTTTGCTATGAAAAACTGAGCCCAACGAGCCCAGCAGCAAAACTGAGCCCAAGCAAGCCAACTGGCACCACCTGCCTAATTGGGAAGGCTGGACTTCTGGGATGCATTGTCAAATGATTTAGCACTCACTTCTGCACCCCCTAGGGTGCCAAAACATCCCAGATGGGTGTATCTAACCCTGCTGCACCCAAATATGAAATTTCCTGCCTAAATATCCCCCCCAACGTGTGTAACAGCAAGCACAACCACCCACCTGCCACATCTGGCATTGTTTACATGTATTTACTATTGCCCCCAACCCCTGCTGAACAGTCACCCAAGGCTCCCACAATTTCCGGCAAATTAATGGGCTAGTCCAGATCAGTACAAGCCCGTTACTATGCCAGCTTTTGCCCAAATCCCTTACCCTCTGAGAGCTCAGTCAAGAGCTCTCAGCTTCGTCGTAGAGTACATTGTGAATAGATAAGATAACAGTGCGATAAGGGTGTGAGCAGGAGTACTGGCAGCTATTCGTTTGCCGCCACAGTGTCGCCAGGCACGTGCCACTCCATCAATAATTTGATGGCTGTTGATGGCAGTCCTCGGCGCTGTTTCAGGTGGTCATGCTCACTGTCCAACAGTGAGCATGGATATTTCACTGTTTCTGGGTAGTTTTTCAAGTTTTCTTTGCACATCTACCATAATATATGTTTAAATACAATGATTAATGCCTCTAGTGCACTTTAGGACCATGTTTAGGCATGGAGGGAAGGGTATCTTCCCTGGGGTACTTCTGAGGGGATTCATCTTCACTTATAGCAGTTAGAATGCTGAAAATCAATGTAATTGAATCTAATACAATGTATTGACTAGTTAAAAAAGAGTTAGATAGTGCATGTGCACCAGGTAGTGTGAAATTAGGTGATGGGGAGGGGGGATGAGGAGCACATGCTTCCCTCCACCCCCAGAGCAGAGAGAGGGACTGTTTTATAATTCTAGTGGATACTATATGGTGCCCTGAGAGTGGGTGCGACGTATCAAGTCAAGGGAATGAGGTGGGGATGTATAGTGATGACCACAGTACAGAGGGGTGAAGAGAGGTGAAATATCTATATTATAGCATATATATGGATATCTAGGCTATTTAAATCGATTATATATACTCTTGTAATACTATAAATGCATTCAAAACAGGCTGAGAGCCATGAAATATACAAAGATAGAGCCATGGATCCTGGGGGTGATAAGCATACTTATTGAGATCCAGGACAGATGCAGCCCAAATCTCTTCATATTTAAGCCTTTTATATCAATATATATCTGGGAAGTATTCAAAAATGCGAGCACCTCATGAGTAACACACCGATATGAAGTAGGAGGGAGGTACTTTCCCTGAGGTTAAAAGACAGCATTGTGCATAAATTAGAATACACCAGGCATGGTAAATTTGTTTTAAATAATATAAAGACTAATTCTACATATATTAGACTCCTTATGGGCAAGATAATATGGTGCTGAGGCAGTGGGAGGAGTGGGGAGGCCAAAAACATGTATATTGCAATTAGCAGCATGAATAAAGACTCAAAAATTCAAAGAATAATACCATTTTGTAGCCTGTAGTAATAGGAACAGAATACAAAAAACTGAATTGAAATCGAGGCAACGAGTGGTAGGTTATGCACAGAACAGTGTTGAGAATATCGAAATTGATGGAAGTCTATTTATGCACCTTTGTTGGCATCATTGCCATTTTGTGATTTCTCTACCGTTTCATTCATATCTCACCACCCACTGGTTCGATTTCAATTCGGTTTTTTGTATTCTGTTCCTATTACTACAGGCTACAAAATGGTATTATTCTCTGATTTTTTACATCCTTACTCATGTTACTAACTACAATATACATGCTTTTGGCCCCCTCACTCCTCCTGCTGCCTCAGCACCATATTATCTTGCCCATAAGGCATCTAATATACGTAGAATTAGTCTTTATATTATTTAAAACAAATTTAGAATGCCTGATGTATTTTATTTTATGCGCAATGCTGTCCTTTAACCTCAGGGAAAGTATCTCCCTCCTACCTTCATATCAGTGTGTTACTCATGAGGCACTTGCATTTTTGAATACTTCCCAGATATATATTGATATAAAGGGCTTAAATATGAAGAGATTTGGGCTGCATCTGTCCTGGATCTCAATAAGTATGCTTATCACCCCCAGGATCCATGGCTCTATCTTTGTATATTCCATGGCTTTCAGCCTGTTTTGAATGCATTTATAGTATTACAAGAGTATATATAATCGATTTAAATAGCCTAGATATCCATATATATGCTATAATATAGATATTTCACCTCTCTTCACCCCTCTGTACTGTGGTCATCACTATACATCCCCACCTCATTCCCTTGACTTGATACGTCGCACCCACTCTCAGGGCACCATATAGTATCCACTAGAATTATAAAACAGTCCCTCTCTCTGCTCTGGGGGTGGAGGGAAGCATGTGCTCCTCATCCCCCCTCCCCATCACCTAATTTCACACTACCTGGTGCACATGCACTATCTAACTCTTTTTTAACTAGTCAATACATTGTATTAGATTCAATTACATTGATTTTCAGCATTCTAACTGCTATAAGTGAAGATGAATCCCCTCAGAAGTACCCCAGGGAAGATACCCTTCCCTCCATGCCTAAACATGGTCCTAAAGTGCACTAGAGGCATTAATCATTGTATTTAAACATATATTATGGTAGGTGTGCAAAGAAAACTTGAAAAACTACCCAGAAACAGTGAAATATCCATGCTCACTGTGTCCAACAGCAAGCATGACCACCTGAAATGGTGCCAAGAACTGCCATCAACAGCCATCAAATTATTGATGGAGTGGCACATACCTGGCAACACTGTGGCTGTAAGGGGATCATCTCTCCTCCCATCATCGCGCCTTCACTCAACCTCTCATGCCCCCATCATTTACCCCATGGAACCTCCTTACATTCCCCCCAATATACATGCTGCCATAGATTCCCGTCGTTGATTTATATTCCTTACCTTCTTTGAGCCCATCCTACATCCCATCACTGTTGTTACCTGTTTTGGTAGTTAGATCACATGACGTAGTCCGTAGATAGAGACACGTCACACTGGGGATCCTTAGCCTTTTCTCTTTGGATCTCCCAGGTACGTTGTTGGTTTCGGGTGTCTGCCCTTTCTTTTATTTTCAATATATTCACCTTTGGATCTCCCAGACGCTTGCACGCGCTCAGCGCGTGCCCGTTCGGTCGTGCCCTTACAGTGGCAGCAAACGAATAGAGCGCTGCCAGTACTTCCGCTCACATGGTTGAGTCACACCCTTATCACACTGTTATTTTATCTATTCACAATGTACTCTACGACGAAGCTGAGAGCTCTTGACTGAGCTCTCAGAGGGTAAGGGATTTGGGCAAAAGCTGGCATAGTAATGGGCTTGTACCGATCTGGACTAGCCCGTTAATTTGCCAGAAATCATGGGAGCCTTAGGTGGAACAGTCCCACCCTATTATACACCCCTGCCCTCCTATTCGGCACCCTTGGCATATCAACAACCCCACCCGCTGAACCAAAGGACCCTATTACTAATCCTAACCAACCCTGGCACAATGGCAAAAGTCCTTTTTTTTGGGTGGTGGGGTATTCCTGGTGTGGATTGATCATATGGTTCAGGCAAGTCCTGGGTTTTCATATATAAATGTAGCGACTAAGGCTGATGCCAGAGAACAAGAGAACCTTGACCTCACCCAACACAACAAGACCATCAGTGACATTTGGCTAGGCAATTTCAACAGACACCACCCCATGTGGGAAGACAAAGTTAACGACCACCTATTCACTAACCAAAACCTTGAAGATGCAGGAATGCTAATCGATCTGTTAGCAGACCATGACATGCAAATGGCACTCCTTCAAGGCATGCCAACAATCAGAAACTCAGCCAGAAACCTCACCAGACCAGACAATGTATTCACTTCCAGTCAGCTCACAGAATGGATAACAAAATGCAACACAAGACCTGACGATCAACCACCCATGGCTGACCACTTCCCAATAGCGACCCAAATGGACTTCCCAGTCAAATCAAACTCAACAGAAATGGCAAGGAACTTCAGAGCAATGGACTGGGAAGAACTCAAAGAAGCATTGGACGATTGATGAACTGCTCGAGCTGGACCCACAGAGGGAGCTCAATAGTAAGGAAGAACTAATTGATGCTCTGGACAGACTAGAGGCCACGATCAAGAGGTTAATTGAGAAAATAGTCCCAAGGAAGAAGCCCTTGCCATACGCGAAGCAATGGTGGACAAAAGAATTTGAGAAAGCAAGGAAGAGGGTAAGAAAAATCAGTCACAGCGCGAGGCACTATGCCTGATTCCTGACTCATTCAATACATAAAGAATGGAGAAAGGCAAGAAGTGAGCTAACCAAATTGCTATGCAAAATGAAGAGAGACCACTTCAATGACTGGATCGAAAGCATCGACACAAAGAACCTGTGGAATGCACATAGGTTCACCTTGGCCCTGATCACCGATGGTGCAAAGGTAAGGATACTGACACTCAAGAAGACAAGTGAAAATGGGTGGATGATAGAAATTCAAAATAACGAGGGGAAAAGCAAGCTCCTCCACAAAGCCTTCTTCCACCAGCTGCCAGCAAACTCTGGGATCGACCCCAACTACCAATACCCACAACCCACATTTAGCTTCGGAAGAATAACAGATGAAGAAATAAAAAGAGCGATCAGAAAGCAGAGTCCATACAAGGCACCAGGACCCAATAAGATCTCAAATTCCATCCTCACTCACTGCATAGACGAACTGATGCCATACCTAGGACCGATATATTGAGCTGTCTTCATACACAAGCATTACCCTGTCAAATGGAAAAGATACACAACCGCAGTTTTATGGAAGGGAGGAAGAGCAGACTACACTGTACCGGGATTATACAGACCAATAGCTCTACTCGACACAATTGCAAAGGTGATGACCTCTGTTGTAAAAGACAAAATCCAATACCACACAGAGAAACTACAACTGCTACCCCAGATGCAGCTCAGAGGACGACCTGGATGCACTACTACTGACTCTCTGCACACACTAACAAGCTTTATCAAGGATGCATGGCAGAAAAAACAAGGAACTCTAGTATTATTCCTAGATGTCAAAGGCACCTTCCTGAACACAGTCCCCGAAGTACTAGTGCATGACATGCGGAGGTACAGCGTTCCCAAGGAATACACAGACATGATCCTTGACAAAATGACCAGGAGGGAAACAGTAATAGCTTTCAACAACTATATTTCTGACCCCATCCCAGTGAACAACGGCGTAGACCAAGGATGCAACTTATCAATGTTTGGATACAGATTCTACAATTCATTGCAAATCGAAAGGTCAATAGGAAAGAAGGACGAACTAGCAACAAACTATGCAGACGATGCAATCTGTGCAACAACAGCCAAAACAATTGAAGAAGCAGCCGAAAAGATAAAGATTCTCTTCCAGAGAGATGGAGGACCAGCTGCATGGGGCCAGACACATTTCTCAACATACGAATTCCACAAGTTCATGGCAATATGGGCAACAAGAAAAAGAAAACAGATAACGGAACTGGGAGGCAGGAACAGGTGCATCAAACAACCACTGACAAAAATCAAGATCAACAATGAACATGAGGTAACAACCACCTCGACACATAAATTTCTAGGGGTCTTGCTGGACAACGAGCTACAATTTCAGAAGCATGCCGCTCTAGCCATAGCAAAAGGAGAATGATGGGTATCAGAAGTCAAGAAGCTATCAAAGGTGATGAAAGGCATGCATGGAATGTTTACAAGGAGACTTTTTTACAGTGTTGCTGCACTGAGCATGCTATACGCAGCCAATGTCTGGTGTACCCAGCCAGCAAGAAGACTGGGCACAAAGACAGCAAGAGGAATGGGAGTGGCAATATGAAAAATGGAGAGCATACAGAAAAAAGCAGCTCTACAAGCAACCAGGGCATTGAGAACAACCCCCTCTGACCTACTTTTGCCTATGCTGACATGCTTCCCCTCAGGTTTTATATAAAGACCCTGTGCCAGCGAGCAGCCCTATGCATTGCAACGCTACCAAAGGGTAGGGAATGTCATGGGTTTGTGAACCTGTGCAGGTTGGTGCCACGGGTGCCTGCGGGCGTGGGTATGGGTTGCGACTTTGTAACCCTGGCCCAACCCGCACCTGTGACATGGGTTTGACGGGTGTGATGGGACTTGCCGGTCAGTGTGATTAAGTCACATGCAGTCAACACAAACACAATGCCACACCAAAAACACAAGTACAACAAGTTGAAAATACCATGGAGCATGAGGCATGGAGGGTGGGGGGCCGTAGAAACGATAAGAGCGCAGGCATACAAGGTGTGCCCACACCTTTTTATTTTCATTTTGCATACTGACTACATGAATTTCCACCACATCATTCCCTGCCATGTCGACCTGCACCAATCAATGACACCTTGTAGACCAACATCGCGTTGACCAACCCATGAAGTCCACCATGGCCAACACCGCACACACCCAATCCACCCAACTCACCACATGTCGACTAACCACACACAAACATGACCAAATGGTCCAAACCCACCAGGTCTACGACCAACCACCTACCTGCCAAGTCAGGTGCAACCAACTATGCTGATTCACACCACCACCACCGACACTGGCAAGGGCACCTCAGATGATATGACAACCAGTTCATTTTAGTTTCATTCCAATTCCGGGGATTATACCTCTCCTTGTTGTCATTTATATGTACTTTCAGCAATGAGGGATAACGCCCCTTCATGTCATTGTAGATAATAAATTAATGATACATTTACCCCACAAATTCAGCAGCCACTCTCTTGCGAGCTCAAGCCCTTAGTAAAAACCTGTCACCTGTACCCATCAAAACCCTGGAAAACCCCAGGGTAGCTTGTGACATTCCCTACCAAAGGAACACCCAATCTATGCTGTAGCAAGGAAAGCCATGGGCAGAAGACTCAAACGGCACATGTCCCCCCTTTATGAAATCTTAGACTCCACAAAAATATGTGCTAATGAAATAGAAACCATAGGCATTGGCATGAAGTCTCCAACCTGGAGAAACAAGGTCAAAACAGTAATCGCTCCAACAAGAGAAGACATGATACAGTATGCGAATAGTGATGAGAGTGACATCAAAATCTACATGGATGGGTCAAGCCGCGAAGGAGGTGCTGTGGCCGTCTTGACACAAGGAATATGCCCTGCAAGAATTGCCTGTCACCATCTAGGAAAAAGCACAAAGCACACTGTCTATGAAAGTGAGTGCATTGGTCAAATCCTTGGCCTGAAAATGCTGCAGAAGCTAGGTCAGGACCTCAATGGCATAGAAGTCATGGTAGCAATGGACAACCAGGCAGCTCTATGAGTGTACAATGCGAGAAAATCGACCCCAGGCAGCTACCTCGTGGAAGATGCCAGGAAACTCATATGGGAAATCAAGAGCAAATGGCTGAGAGTAAAGCTGAAACTGCAATGGGTGCCAGGGCACAAGGGGATCGAAGAAAACGAAAGGCTGACACAGAGGCGAAGAGGGCAGCAGAAGAACCACACAAGAACCGAAGAAATGAGCACTATCGCCTCATCAGAGGGATACCAGACAGCAAATTGGCAACCAAGCAGACGCTGAAGGCAAGAACACAAAGAGAATACGAGAAGAAATTCCAGGGGTCTCCAAGATATGACAAGGCAATCAAATACAATGCCAAAGCTCCCTCACCCAACTTCAGAAAGATATCAGTGAAACTCTCCAGACGACAAGTGAGCATCTTGATACAACTACGCACAGGACATGTCCCACTACAAGCCTACCTCCACTGCTTCAAGCTGTCTGACACACCTGAATGCCCAACATGTGGAGAAGAACCTGAGACAGTGACACACTACCTGAAGCACTGCCAATCGTACAAAGGACAAAGGTGACAACTTCAACAAACCCTAGGCTGGGACCAGAGCTTAGGACTGGAAATTCTGGGAGATGAGAGGAGAATGAGAGTGTTGATGGAGTTTATAAACGACACAGGATGGTTTGAAGAATCACACAGAGACCTACAACTGAGAGAAGACAATGATGAAGAAGACCAATGGTAGCAAAGCAAGACCAAGAACGAGATGAACAACTTGCCTCCCTTCCCTTCTTTCTTTTTCTTTCCTTTTGTTTCTCTTTTTCTCTCTCCTTTCTTCTCTTTTTTTTTTTTTTCTTTTTCTTTCTTTTCTTTCATCTCTCTTCCCTTGTCCTTTTTCTCTTTCTTTCTCTTTTGCTCTCTTTCTCTTTCCCTTTATACTCATATTTATCTATACTTACACACACTTATCTCTACCTTATACAAACCATTCTACTATACCCTAAATACTCTCACATGTACACCGTGTGCATATCGCACCCATGCCACCTCAGGAGGCATACACAGTCAGGGCTAGATACACCTCAGGCTTTTAGATACACATAGATTGACGTAGACACGTGACGCTCAACATAGGCCAATGGCCCAATGAGCATAATAGGATCTAAAATATATATATATGGAAAACAGAGGGCAAAAATTACGACTCAGATGGCAGGTATTCTGGATGTATATCAAGTGAGCAATTTCCCTTAGAGAGTTCAATTCATGAACTGAGTCTATGTTATAGGGAGTTATCTATAGGCACAGTGTGTCTGAAGTCTGGTACCGCATATTTATCCATGGGTAATGAGCAGGGCAAGGTTCTGGTTCTCGATCCTGAACTCACTGTTTCATCCTCCCCATCATTGATTTCTACAGATGATATGTCTTCATCTGAGACCCCTTCCGAGCACAATGCAGAATTGCGGGCCCCACGGAAAAAAAAGAAAACCACGCAGGTGTACACAGGCATTGGTAGCCCTCAGCTTAATGCAGCGAATATCTGGGACATTTACTGTAAAATCCTTCAAAGCCTCCATGGTATTATGACTTCAAATAGTGCTGATGCAGATCAGGAGTACATTGATGCTGTGGATGAATGGCAAGTTTTGAAGAGCCTACAAGATCAAAATGGGGAGCATGACATTGTTCCTTACTCTTTGATTGAGGGCCTTGAACTCTTTGGAGGAAATGAACAGAATAATGGTTTTTTATATCTTGGTGGGGTAAACGAGGGTCAGAGACTTGTTAGGCACAGGTTTATTCACCTCTCGTTTTATTTTTATAACAATTCTCTGAGTTAAAAGCAAGGCTGGATGAAATGGAGGAGGGAGATGAGTTTGAGCCAGACAAGTTGCAAGGGACCCTTGTCCTTTCTGAGGATGAGGAAGATCTATAGGCCATGAGGAGAAAGATGATTGGTAGCATTGAGTATAGCTCATTACTTGTCTCAGGCCAATATATTTGTCCGAGTCTGTATAGCTGTACAGCTTGTACAGGCAGTGCACATGGAATATTTTAATACCATGGCACCTGATGGTCTTAATTTTGAGATAGAGGTCTTCCTATAGGACTACATAATTTGCATACTCAATTTTATATAATACTGGTTGCCTGAGCATGAGCTGTGGCAAGAAATAGTTGTGCACTGACAGTGGTCAGAGATGTTTCCCACGGGCCCACATACATTGTGCAAGTGAATTATTTTCTTCTCAAAGTACCCGATGGTCATAATTTTTACATATATGTCGTCCCAAAATGCTGTAGTATTTATCTACTTAATTTCATGTAATATTGGTAGCCTGGGGATGTGCTACGCTAAGAATTAGTGGTGCTTCCAGGGTGTCATGGGTCGTGCCTACCTTCGGATCATGACATTACCTTATACAGACTGTTTGGCAATAACTTGGAGAGCATGGTGCTCCTAGTCCTGTTTTTACCATGCCCTTTGAACCGTGTCAGAAAATGCTTATGTAAAGTGCAGAGTTCTAACTATTGTTGTGTCAATTGGACGCGACAGAGTAGGTGTTTTTATATTTCTTGGAGACAAAGTATATATATTTAGTTCAAGGAAGACTAATTGAAAAAAATTTACATTGTGAGGAGGATATATCGTTGTCCTTTTGATATCAGTGGGTTTGAGAGCAGAACAACATCACATGATCTTCAGCCAGGCAGCCTCGGACAACCAGTTCCCTAACTTCCCCATATCACCTTGCTGCATCCTCAAATTTTAACACAGGATTCATTAGGACTCTTTAAATATTTTTCTCTCCGAAATATCTCAAAAAGGATTCCCCTCATCTTGTTAAGTGAGCGCGACTGAATGTTTAAAGTCCGCACTTTACATAAGCATTTTCTGACACGGTTCGGAGGGCATGGTAATAAATAGACTTCATATATCGTGATCCCATGGGCACATCACATATATCGAAGTCTGTCTAGGAGAGACTATGGTGCTCCGGCTTTCCATAAGTATGCTTATTTGTTCTAATTTATGCCTGGACCGCCAGAGCGGTAAATCGGGTGGAGACCCTGATGCAAGAGCCCACGAAATTCGAAAGCGAAGGCAGGAAGCGAGAATCTTGGCGCGGCAAGAGATGCCGTGAAATGATAGTCACATTGTGCGGCCGTTTTGGACTTTTTAACATCGCAAAAAAGGCCATTTTCAAGCCTTAAAGCTCTTCAAGCCTGTAAATTGAAAAGAAAAAAATAGTTACTGTGAATA
>Ga0307513_10002192_pt1 | contig 27318 bp, 30 predicted proteins | sample 15_EM_MG_FD_202174 | JGI IMG/M metagenome (GOLD analysis project Ga0307513, IMG submission 202174) | Populus trichocarpa ectomycorrhiza microbial communities from riparian zone in the Pacific Northwest, United States - 15_EM | ecosystem: Host-associated > Plants > Roots > Unclassified | place...
GTCTTGGATTTTGGGTTTTGTTTTCGCCATAGCTAGCGCTCCATGCGATTTCTTGTACCTTAACAACGAATATATGATATAAAAAAAAAAAATAAAAAAAAAAAAAAAATAAAAAAAAAAAAAAAAGCCCCCTATTTCCTTGATTCTTTACGCTACCTGGTATTTCTTTCACCACTCTTGTACTTCAGAATATAACGTCTTCTATTCTGATATCCAAGTTCCACGCCAAGAACCCACGAACCCTGACCCTGATCTATCGTTACAGGATCAGCCTTGACCTGAGATTGTTATCTCCGAACCCTCACGCTAAACGAGTGTTATCGTTTAGGAACTTCCTGTCGTTGTGTGCCTTGGACTAACGTCCAGTGCCAAGACCCCGTTACACTGCTCCACGCTCCAACCCCCTTATGACAGACTGGATGGAACATTTAGACAGAATTCTAGGACCGTTCGACCCACATCTCACAAAATGCAGAGATGCGCGGCATCTTTCCTTCAGCTCGCTACCAACAGAAGTGCTACTTATGGTACAGGACGTGTTAAGAGTCAAATCGCGGTTGAAATCTGGTGCCAAATTGTCGGCCAGGAACTCAACCGAATGGACCATCAAGCACAGATTCTAGACCAAGAATCCCAGAAGGTTCGGGAAAGCTTGGCTTCCCATGTCCAGGAGAGGCTGGGAGAAACCGAGGATAGACAAGCTAGGCAGGGCCCAGTCATATCCCAGCTCCACGAGAGAGTACAAGGAACGGGGGCTCAGTCTATGCACTGGGACCTACTTCTAGACCAAGAAATCCTCAGGTTGAAAGAGTAACATTAGCGGTAGTTGGACAATCATGAGATAAGCATTAATCTCATGAAGGAGGAGATGCTACAGCACCAAGAAGCGCAGCAGGCCCGAGATCGTGAGATCTCGAAGCTCAAGGCCAGGGTGCAGACCTTGATGGGACAGGACAAAGGAAAAGGGAAGGCGTCAGACCCGACCCCTGTGGCCTCAGCCCAGGAGGCGGAAACCCGCCACCACAACCACGAAAAGGTGCAGCAGGTGCTCTGGGAGGAAGAGGATACCCTGATGATGAGGGAGAAGGATCTGGGAAGAAGCCAGATGAAAGCGGCAAAGGAAGACGGGACGAGAGACCCACGCCCCAGCCAGAAGATAACGATAACACAGGGAAAGACGAACAGTTCAACATCCTGTCCCGAGTCATGGCCTACGCCTTGGGACGTGGAAAGAAAGTCCTAGCGGAACCCCCTGCCCTGTTCAAAAGCGCAAAAGACGAATATATACGCATGTGGCTACTTACATGCATGCAATATGTTGGCCAAAACAGTTGGCAATGGGAAGACGAGGCACAACGAATCCGATACGCGATAAGCCGAATGGCAGGGAAACAAGTCGCACCGTTTGCGTTAACCTACCAGCGACCTATGGCCGTAGCATTAGGTTACACCAAGCAAGCGGGATACGAGTTCTGGCATGTCTTTGCAGAACAAGGGCTGCGACGTTTCATCCGGAAACATGGGGCTGAACAATCCATTAGGGAAATGGGCTTTGTCAAATACCATGGTGATATCGCTAAGTTCTTGCTGGAAATGGAAAATCTCAACATCCATGCAAGAGTCGATGGGATAGCCAGGAGAAAAATGATTGAAGAAGAAATCCCCAAAGATGCATTATGAAGACACTCATTTCGAGAGTATATCAATGATGAGGAATGGTTGGAAGCGGTCAAGACCGTTACCCGTGCAGAGGAGGACTTCAAAGAACAGAAAGGTCTTCGCGGGGGGTCCCTCCGGCGTGACAAGGGGCGAAAACAGGAAATTCAAGGATTCAAGCCCATCCGTAGCCGCAAAGGGAGTACAGAAGCAATACTCGGCTAAAGAAAAGGCGCACTATAAGGCGCGGAAGGCTGGGGAGAGGAAGGTGAAGAAGGAAGGGTGGGTGGGACCAACGAGAGAGGTGAAACATGTGGTGTGGGCTGAAGCCCACGAGAGTGTCGATCAAAAGGTTCTCGACAAACGAAAGAAAGATAACGAATGCACACGGTGCGGAATGATCAATCACACGTGGAAGTTCAGTGGGCAAGCCGTTACGAGTATTGGCCGTATATTGAAGTCCGACAAAGCCCAAACAACAAGCCTCATTCGCACTAAGACGACGCCCCCAGGTAGCCTGTGTGGCAGTAGATGACCAGTGAGAAAGCTCAGGACAAGAGGCTCATAAGCCCCCAGCATGGGCCTTTGAAGATGACGAGATTTTGTAACAAGTCATCCAGGTACCAGCAACGACGGTGACTTGGTATGGAGGTTGCCGCGTCGAATCAAAAAACCCTGCGGCGTAGTTGGTGATGGCATCCTACTGGAAGGCCAGAAAACCCAAATAGGATCCCAGTTGCCATCATACCGGAAAAATCGGTAGTTCGTGCTCACCACCGGAACCTTAAAAAGTTACAAGCGAAGAAGGCAGTCGACGGGACTATATAGAAAGTGAAGACAATCATATCTCAGAACAAGGCTTAATTTGCAGGAGAGGCGAAGGGGGGTCGAAATCCAGGGTAACCTGACTTTCTGTCCAGGTACAACAGCTGGGCAAATACAGGCCAGAGGCGCCTCTATGCAGCACAAGGTACCTGTTATGACAAATGGTGGCGGAGGGGGTTCCTCTGAGGGAGTTGGGCCAACTCAAAGGCGAAAGTAGGGTGGATTCCTCGCAGGGGACAGCCTCACATGAGGGATAAGGTGACAATAAAGGGCTGCGCAACCTAGTCGCTAACTTGAGGAGTACTCTAGTGAACCACCACTCCCCTAATATGGGAACTCCTTGTCATGAGGTAAAGACCGCTAGTAGTGGGCTGCCCGATATTCAAAAGTTAGATACTTAGTATCAAAGTTTGTCTAAGGAGGCTTAAAGACCGGAAACTGCGCAGGCGCGGTAACAAACCCCCACATTACATAAAGGCATCACGATGAAAAGATTTGATCGAGAACCAAGCGAATGCTCAAAACCTGTTAAAAAGCCTAAGCATTATGCTTGTCCTGTAGGGAAGGCATTTATTGAGATAAGGGGACAAAAAGAGGGGATCAAGTTTCTTCTAGATTCCAGTTCGTATATCTTTCTCATGAACCGGGACACCGCACGACCGCTAGACATCCCGACCAAAGCTAGGGATTCACGGTTAAAAATCACGACCTTTGATCACAAAACCGCGCCTACTGGAGGAATATTCTATACCCATCCTATTCTATTAGAACTCGGTGTCAACTGTCCCCGAAGCATGATATCCTGCGAAATTGCGAATGCGGGAAAATATGATTTGCTCATCCCTTTCCCGTTGTGGCACGATGAACACCTCCTGAAAAATATCGCGGACCCAAGTAAATTGGTCTTCGAACTTGCGAAATGCTATGCTGACATAGCAGATGAAGCAGTGGCGGATTTATTTGAGTGGGACAAAACTGTGGCTTATGACGAAGTATCACAGTATGTAGGAAGGATTGGACCAGAAGAGGAAGGGGGAGTTCTGTTAGAGGCCCTACCAATACCATACTAGCAGTACAGGGAGCTTTTTGAAGCGACAAAAGCGGAGATGTTGGCACCTCAAAGAACCTTCAATCATGCTATCAATCTTAAGAAAGGGCCAGAACCCTCATGGAGGCCAATTCACCCAATGTCAGCACACGAGGTGAATGAGTTGGACAAATACATTAAGAAAATGCTGGCACAAGGCAAAATAGTGTGTAGCGAATCCCCCTATGGAGCCCCAATTCTCCTTGTTCCCAAGCCCGATGGAAGTCTACGACTGTGCATAGACTATAGAAACCTGAACAAACTGACGATCCTGAACAAATACCCCCTACCGCTCATCGATGAAGTCCGAGACCGTGTTGATTGAGCTAATGTGTTTACCAAGCTTGACCGAAAAGATGGATACCCTCTTATTCAAATGAGAAAAGGCGATGAACATAAGAGAGCCTTTCGTACGAGATACGGACAGTACGAATATAAAGTTATGCCTTGCGGACACGTAAATGCTCCCGCAACCTTTCAGACAATGATGAATAAAATCCTAAGGGAATTCTTAGACCATGGTATAGTCGTATACCTAGACAATATCCTTATATACTTGGAAAATATAGAAGAGTATATCAAACTAGTTCAGCAGGTCCTTGACTGGCTCGAACAACTTTACTTGGCAGTCTCGGTGAAAAAGTCCGTATTCCACCAGGAACAAGGTGAATTCCTGGGATACATTCTCAAGATGAGCAGAGTCACCATGAGTGATAGAAAAGTGAGAGATGTTCAAAATTGGGCCCACCCGAGATCGGTTAAAGAAGTCCAAATATTCATTGGGTTCGCAAACTTCTATTGATAATTGATCAAAGATTCCTCGAAGGTTTGCAAACGAATAAGCGAGGCGTTAAAAGGGAACCCAAAGGATTTGAAATGGGGGAGGGAGTAGGAGGAGGCGTTTGAGGAATTGAAGAGAAGGTTTACGACGGCACCAATTTTATCGCATTTTTACCCAGGAAGGAAAACGGTGGTAGAGACAGACACAAGCAACTTTGTGCTCCAATCTGTATTATCTCAATACCAATGAAGACGGATTCACCCGGTGGCATTCCATTGTCTAAAATTAAACATCGCCGAAAGAAATTAAGAGAAACTCGATAAAGACTTACTCGCAATAATGGAAGGGTCCAGAGAATGGAGCCGATACCTTACTGGCAAAGACGAGCAGGTCACGGTATATACCGACCACCAAAACCTACAGCCCTTCTTAACTAAAAATATATGGAACCAGCGTCAAATTCGATGGGCACAGGAGTTGACAAATTACAACTTCAAGAGAGTCTGTAGACTGGGAAGCAGAGGCGGGAAGCCCGATGCACTAAGCGGACGGCCGGAGTACCGTCCTGATGAGGGAGCTCATCACACTGAACAGTCAATTTTGAAAACCGAACACATTCAAATTTCTGTAATTCATGAAAAACAAAGTGCAGAGAACACCCTCACACCAGAAAAACGTGATTCCACAAGCCTCAGGATAATGAAACTTTTGGACAAGGGTATAATTCCGACAAAAGGATCACCATTCGCAGCAGGTGATGACATATATGCCCTGACGGACGGACTAGTGCCAGCAAAAGGAAAAGTAAGGGTGGCAACAGGTATTGCATTAGGACTGCTAGAAGGAACCTACAGATAGTGTTTGTTACGGGGCGGGACAGGGTGGGTTTTCACTCGCCAGGCCCCGCCCTTACCCGGGGCCAGGGTGGTATTTTTCTGGTAATCCCCGCCCTGACTCTGTGCGGGGCCAACCCGCACTCATTCCAGGGACGGGCCCCGTTTGTTACCACATATTTTTAATGGGGACCCGTCTGGGGTATGGGTAGGGCAGGGGCCTGAGCGGAGACAGGGGTAGGGAATGCCGAAAAACACACTCCGCCCCAGGCCATTGAGCTGGGCGGGGCACGGAAAAGGGCCTGGGGCCCACGTTTTTCGGGGCCCTGTCCGCCCCGTAACGAACTCTACCTACGGAATGCTAGCCGCAAGAAGTGCAATGGTTAGCAAGATCGGAATAGCAGTCCGCGGTGGTGTAATAGATGTGGATTACACACGAGAAATCAAGGTCATACTTCGAAATCATGGACATGCGGACTGCTCACACAAAAGAGGAGATCGGATATTGCAACTCATAGTTGAGAAAATTGCCGATGCAAATCCCCTGGAAGTAGACAGCCTAGGGTCAACCGAGAGGAGAGGAAGGGGCTTTGTGTCAAGTGATATAAACCCCAAGCAGTCTATCACGGCTAAAGAAGAGGAAATAAAAATGTGCTTCCTCTATGGGGATACAACCGGCAGGGAATTCTTTCGCGCAACCGATATCGGCTGTCGCCCTCGCTTTATGAGAGAAAGAGAAATGTTATCAAGGGCTCATGTCAGAGCGGCCCTGACACGGACGATAAATGATGCATTCCTAGACAAAGTTCTGGCGGCCGGAAAGGAGGAGAAAAGTGGCAAGCAAGTGGCCGTGAACTGATCAGATTAAGAGAAAAGGGTAAGAAGAGGGCAACCGAATGGAGAGAAAAGGTCGGGTTACTATAATACAAAAATTGGTTGTACATCCATGAAAATGAAGCTCTACAAACGGACATAGCTCAAAGGTGTTACGACTCCGTGGTAGCAGGACACTTCGGCCTGGAAAAGACAATTGCGATAGTAACCGGGAATCTTTATTTGAAAGGACTCGCACAGTGGATCAGAGACTATGTACGATCCTGCGACGGATGCCAACACCGTAAATCCCCACGGCAGGCAAAATATAGACTACTTCAACCCTTTGAAGTACCCTATGCCGCTCGGTCCTCAATTGCGACGGACTTCATGACAGAGGTGCCAGAATCTTAGAGTAAGACCTAGAGCATGGTGGTGGTAGCCCAGTTCACAAAGATGGCCGACTTTATTAGCCTCCACGAAAACGCAACCACAAAAGACGTTGCAGACTCCTTCCTTCGGGAAGTTTGGAAACTTCACGGGTTACTTAGTGAAATCATATCGGACAAGGACGCGAAGTTTTCTGGCGAATTTTGGGAATCATTGTACATGATACTAGGAGTTAAACGACGCATGTCAACTGTGTACCACCCTCAGACTGACAGACAAAAACAAATAACCAACCAAGTGCTGGAAGGTTACTTGTGGACATTTGTCAACTAGGATCAGAACAACTGGTACCAACTATTGGAGTGAGCCGAACACGTTTATAATAACCCGGCAACAAACGGACACAAGATGACCCCATTCTTGGCCAACTATGGCTTTCACCTACAGAGAGAATGGATAAAAGAGAGCGAAGCTCATAACCCTGGGGCAACAATATACGCTCACTGGATGCAGGACATACACCGACAAGTGGAACAAACCCTAGAAACCACATGACAATCGATGAAGAAATAAAATGACTGAAAAGGGACGAAATGACCCAAAATCGAGGTCACCGACTTTCTAATGTGGAATGCAAGGAACATATATACCAAACGATCCTCGAAGCAGTCAAGCCAGAAACTGTATGGCCCCTTCAAAGTCTTAGAGAGGAAAGCAGTCAGGTATACAAGTTGGAAATGTGGCCACAGTGGAGGATTCATCCCGTGAATCATGTTGCCCTTCTGGAACACTACTGAGCCACGACCCGACCAAATCGCGAACAACCTCCACGAGATCCTGAGGACGGAGAGGGAGACAGTGAGTGGGAGGTAGAAAGGATCGTCAAAAGTGAGATCATCTCTTATACGCCAAAGGTCCGAGGCAGGAATAAACCAATGAGAGAGCTCCCACTGGTTGTGAAATCGAAAGGCTGCGTGGAGGATGAGAATACTTGGGAACCCCACGAAGGTATGAAGGACGGACAGGAGAAGGTGGAAATGTTTCATAGAGAAAACCCGGATATGCCGGGGTCGCGTGATGTCGCGTAACATTGAAAGGTTTGCAACAGGAGTACAAGCAACCGCTGGTGGTTTTCACGCGAACAGTGTCGAGCTTGAGACGCAAGCTGGATTTGATGAGAAACATAGAGTGTTCAGGACGAACACTTCAAAGAGGGAAGCTGGTGTTAGACACACAAACTCCCCGTTACGTATTTCTGGGTCGGAGTTACCCTACCTTGACACGCACAAACTTGGAAGAATAAAGTGTTAGGCGCACGGACTCCGCGAAAGGACTTACAGGGTGAGGTTACCCTACGTTGATACGCACGAACTTCGAAGGAAAAAGATAACACCCCCCTCCAGCCCCGGTGTTGGGACGGCGCGTCATGACTTGTTGCCTGGGTAGTTGCGTCCCAACACGAAGGACCACTGTCGATAGAACACATCCTATAACACGGTATACGTCGCGGCCGTCCGTCCGACCGGACCCTGTTCGCAGGGTGTATGAGGGGAGGCCTTCGGGCACCTTATGCAGGTAGAGGCAGGTGAATCGGACGACGGCACATAAGGTTACAGACACTTGAAGACCGACAGTCGGAATAGTGGGTTGAAGGTAACGGGACGTTTTGCACGAAAGTTAGTCCCCTCGTACCAACAAAGACGTGTAGAGTATGAAGGAGGTAACTATGCCCAGTAAGTGGATCGGGTGCATCCACAGAGGACAAGTTGGTAAAACATGGAGCCCGAGGGAAAAATCCTATAGGTACGATCCCGAGAACAAGTCTTGTAATACCGGAAGACCAGAATACAACATGTAGTTGCAAGTTGAATTCTCGACGGAACCAACCAAAGAAGATTGGCCATCTTCTGTTCGGCGAGTTACACTACTCTCGACAGACACGAGGGCAAGATAATTCGTAACCATCATTGTCAACGGATAAGCGGATGAGCTGACACCTGACGTGGCCTCCACACTATCAGGAATAACAGAAGCGCAGACCGATAAGTTGGCCATGTGAGCAAAAGGTGTGGTAGAGAGTTTTCAGGGTCTACAAGTGTTCGCACTCAGGAAAGGTTACCAGAGTTGCGAGCAAGATACTTAATTAGTATAGTGTTGGCATATATACCGCGATTGCTCAGATGCGGAATATAAATATCGAAGCATCTTCCCTGCAATTAGACACAATAAGCACGGAGAAGAGATCATATCAATATAATAAGTTGTCTACACTTTTATATCGTTACCAATACTTCTACTATCTATGCCGCCGTAAATTATTATATCTAGCCAACATTACTCATTTCTTCTTAACGAGTTCTCCGATATAATTACGATTAGGGTCCTAGCTGCCGGAATACCTCCACCGGAAGCTACCACCTAACATAAAGACAACAGCCCACTCTACCCCCGGCAGCGGGACGGCGGGTCATCACTGGCCCCCTGGGTAGTTGTGTCCCAATACCAATAGCACAATGAAAGGAACACACCTTGTAACACAGTATACGTCGCTGCCGTCAGTGTGACCGGATACTGTTCGCATCGGATATGAGGAGTGACCTTTGGGCACTAAATGCAAGTGGAGGCAGGTGAGTCGGACGACGGCGCATAAGGTTACAGCCAGTTGAAGACAGCTCATCTGAACAGTGGGTCGGAGGTCACGGGTCCTATTGCACATAAGTTACCCTCATGCCTACAACGGCGCGTAAGGCCTGAAGGAAGTAACTATGCCCAGTAACTGGAGCGGGTGAGTCCAGAATGGACAGGTTGACAAAGGATGGAGTCCGAGAAAATAAACCCATAGGTGCAATCCTGAGGACAAGGCATGTAATGCCGGAAGACAAGAATAGGACATGCGGTTGCAGGTCGAATTCTCTACTGAGCAAATCCAAGAAGAATGGCCATCTTCTGTCTGGCGAGTTTGATGACCTTTGTACAGCACGGGGCACGATAATTGGTAATCATTGTTGTTTATGGATAAACGGATGGGCTGACACCTGACATTGTCCCCACACGATCAGGAATACCAGTAGCCCAGACCGATAAGTTGACCATGGGAGCAAGAAGGCGTGGTAGACTGTTTTCAGGGTCTACGAGTGTTCAGACTTGCAAAGCGTTCGCCCAAAGATTAGCCACATACTTAGTTCGTATATAGATACCATGTATAACCCGCATGCTTAAACGCGGAATATAAATATCAAAGCATCTTCGCTGCTATTAAAAACAACAAGCACCGAGAAGCGATCTTATCAATATAATAAGTTGTCTACATTATCGTTACCAATACTTTGAATATATATACCGCAGTACCCTACTATATCTGGCCTACATTACTTGTGTCTTCTTAATGAGTTCTCTGATATAATAACGATTCTGGTCCTGGCTTTCGGAATACCTCACTCCAATGCTACCACCTAACAGGGCTGCCGGCGATCGCGGCACTTGATGGGAGATGCCTCCACAACCCCCTCTCCGATCCTGGATCGGATTGCTGGAGGTTGTTGGGCTCGATCGCAGCTATGCAACAGTATAACGGATGTCTCTGTCAAATCAAAACTCATGAAATCAAGACCCTCCCAGAGGTAGTCTTTATAGGTATATCAGCCAAGGTATTACCGTGCGTTCTGTGCCTCCTACGCATCTGACGCTGGAAAGCAAATCCGAAATTAGGACGCAATCATCCCGCAACACAATGCACCTGACGCAACCAGATGCAACCCCTAATCCTCGGGACCAAACAGACGGAGCACCTAGTACTCCGGACGCACGGGACGCCCTACCTAATACTCAGGATGCCATCTGACGCCAGACTACATCTGCTTGTGATAAGCAAAGGGTCTCCCCTTTACATCTTTCTTACTTTGGTCACCCTGCTCACAATAAATTTCATTCTCTCAAACTATTAAACTTCCTACAAGAAGACTTCTATTGCTCTACTATAAAGGCAAATTCATATCCAAGCCTCAGACCGGCCTCCCCTGCCTAAGCCCAGCCTCCCCTGCTTGAACCAGTTCTCCCCTGCCTGAGCCCCCCCCTTCCTGGGACCCTATCGTAGCTCCATGGGGAATTGTCACCCAAGGACAAACCTTATACCTCCGTGTAACTGGCGGCGAGCCCAACACCCTCCCGCCATCAGATCCAGGCTCAGAGCAGTGGTTGTGGAGTAATCTGCCATCGACCTCTGGGATCGCCAGCCTCCCACCCTATTTAGACCTGTAACATCATGAATAGAAATCGTGGAGGGATGGATCGTATACTGTTGCGTAGCTGGCGTCGAGCCTAACAACCTCCCGGTATCAGGTCCAGGATTGGTCCAACAGGCATGGAGGAATCTGCCATCGAGTTCTGGGATCGCCAGCACCCTTCATCATCATTCTGCCCGGTAACTTGATGAATAATCGCCCTCTCAGGATGAATCTTATATGGCGGGATTGCTGGAATCGAGTCCAGGAACCTCCAGGTGTCGGATTCAGGATCGATCGTGTGGCTGTGGTGGAGGGTTGAAGCTGTGGCCCTGGAGTGTGGATATTGAGCCTGAGGCCCAGGGTTGTCATGAAAAGACTCTGTTGCATCGTGTCCAGTTTGTGGCTAAGTGCCAAGAAACCACTAGGCATTATGCTAGACTTGAGAGTGTTATGGCCACCACTTGCTTTAAGACTGGAGTGAGCTGGCATTTTTGTTTATTCAAAGATATTCGCAAAATAGAACTCTGAGTGCCAGTCTGACTTGGGGTCTTTAGCGCAAATTTAAGATTAAGCGTATGATGGCTTTCTCACTAGGGAGTAGTAAGTATATTTTCTTTGCCAAGAAATACTCCTTGCTCACATCCGGGCTAGAAGACAAAGAAGGCTGAAAGCAGAATCAGGGGTAGTGGTGAATCCTGATGTGCTATGGTGTTGAGGGTTATGAAAGAATGCATGGGAGGCAGAGTTTCTTCGTTGCATGTGTCCGGATGGAACTCAGTATAGGCAAGGGTCTCCAGATGCACCAGACGCAACCAATTGTGGCGCATGGGTACAGGATGCATAGGGCGCACAGGACATTGAGTCCAGGCTAGAAGAGTCAGGACACAACCTGAGTGTATCTGACACAGGCCGCCTTTATGCTCATGTACCCTGGCGAACCCACAACTCAATTGCAGAGTCCTTTACAACTAAAGCTCCAATCACAAACCTGATTGCGAAAGATCATTTTGCTTGATTCTAGCTACACAGCGGTATCAACGACGCCTCTGTGGTATCAGAGCTCATGAAATCGCTGCCCCTTGTGAGAGTTGTCTTTATTTATACCCTGGCGATCCCAGAACTCAATGGCAGATTCCTCCACAAATGCTGCGCTGATCCTGTATCTGATTGCAGAAGATTGTTGGGCTCGACGCCACCTACGCAGAGGTCAAAAGGACGTATCTGTCACATCAGAACCCCTGCAATCGCCGACCATTATTGGGGATATGTTTATAGGTACCCTGGTGCTCCGAGAGGTCGATGTCAGATTCCTCCATCACAGCGAGGCCGATTCTAGATCCGATTGCGGCCGATGGTTGGGCTCAATGCCTGCTTCACAATCATATAAGGTTCATCTGCCCGCAATCTTTATTCATTAGGTTACAGGGCTGAATGGAGTGCTGACGATCCCAGAGCCTGATGACAGATCCCTCCACAACCACCCCTCATGATCCTGAATCTGATTGCCGGAGGTTGTTGGGCTTGATGCCAGCTACACACAGGTATAAAGGACATCTCTGTCACATCTGGACTCATGAAATCCCTGACCATTATGGGGGTTGTCTTCATAGGTTCCCTAGCCCTCCAAGAGCTTGATATGAGATTCCGACACAATGACTGGGCCGATTCTGGATCTGATTGAGGGAGCTCGTTCGGCTCGACACCCGCAACGCAGCACTATAAGGTATGACCTGAGGTTCCAATTCCACATGAAGCTATAGAGTGCCAGGAGAGGGGGTGCCTGGGCAAGGGAAGGTGAGGCTTAGGCTTGGATGTGAATTTGCGTATTTATTAGAACTATAGAAGCCTTCTTGTCGTGAATTTAATCGTTTGACAGCATGACATCTATTGTGATCCGGGTGACCAAGGTAAGAAAGGAGGAGAGGACAGACTCTTCGTTTATCTCAGGAAGATTTGGTATGGCGTCAGATGGCGTCCTGAGTATTAGGTGCTGGTCCAGTGGGTCCTGAGGATTAGGAGCTGCATCCAGTGGGTTGTGCGGATCAGGCACTGCGTCCGGTTGCGTCATGTGTGTTGTCTGGTATTGTCGTTGCATTCTGATTTGCAATTTGCATTCCAGCGTCAGTGGCGTCCGACGCACAGAACATACAGAATGCAGGTGAATCTTTTTGCTGATGCCTACTCTTCTGAAAGTGGTCTTTTGACCCAAGTGATAAAGACCTCGATAGTGGATATTTCACAACTGCTTGACTGATTCTGGATCTGATTGCGGGATATTGTTGGGCTCAGCACCAGCCACGTGGCGGTATAAGGTACATCTCTGTAGCATCAAAGCTGATGAGCCCACCAACCCTTCTGAGAGTGGTCTTTTGACTAAAGTAATGGAAAGCTCGATGCCAGATTGCTCTACAACTGATTCTCAAATTCTGGATCTGATTGCTGGGGACTGTTGGCCCTTATGCCCGCTTCACAATGGCACAAGGTCCTTCCCCCTGCAACCTTGATTCATTAAGTTACAGTACTGAATAGTGTACTGGCGATCTCCGAGCTCGATGGCACATATCTCCACCACCGCTTGACTGATTGTGAATCCAATTTCGAGAAGTCCTTGGACCTTATCCCAGCTGCACAACAGTATAAGGTAAGTCTCTATCGCATCAAAATCCATCAATCCGCTCACCCTTCTGAGAGTAGTCTCTCAAAGGTTCTCAGAACTCGATGGCTGATTCCTCAACAGCCATTGCTCCAATCCTAACTCTGATTGACCAGCACTGTCAGGCTCGACGCCAGCTACAGGCCTGTATAAGGTACGTCCTCAGGCACCAATTCCCCATAGAGCTAGCGAATCCGAAGATTGGAGTGCCAATAGGGACTTGGAGGAGAGGTCCAGGGGGGAGGCCAGGCTGAGATATGAATATACCTGTTTATTAGAACAATAAAAGTGTGCTTGTAGTAAATTTAATAGTTTGACAGAAGGAAATCTACTATTGTGACGCAGGTGATCAAGGTCAGAAACAGGTAAGGGGGAACCCTTCGCTTTTCGCAGGATGATGTTGTCAAGCCTCCAGTTGCGTCCAGCGTATTAGGCGGTCCGCCCAGTTGCATTCAGTGTATTGCCTGGTAGGGTGATTGCATCCTAATTTGCAATTTGCATGCTGGCGTCCTGTGCATCAGAGGCACAGGACGCTCAGAATTCAAGGCATTATTTTTAGTGATGTTAAACATAAGAGGAAGATGTCGGCCTTGGAAATAGCCTGCTCATCACCCGAGATCAACCCAGTGGCACCAAGAATACCTGATAACTTCCCAGAATAGAACAAGACAGCAGCTGTCAACTCTGTTAAACCACTACTGGTTGGACTTAAACCGAACTAAATGCTGCTTCGAGAGGACCAACATAAGCCGGTTCCCTGAATCTGGTCCCACCTACCCATTGCCACCATTTGTTACCTCCATTACCCAGTGGTACAGCTTGCCACATCCCTCCATCTCCTTTATCCACATCTACTTCCTATTAATGAAAGACGTCCTCTAGACCCACCACCGGGCAAGTCAGATGCTGCACTAAGATCGATACCAAAGGAGCAACTCCTCTGAGACTAGAAGCTACAGACACTGCCCTCTCTCCACTATCCCTACCTACCTATACTGGCCGAACACCCTTTCATCAGAGTGGACAGGTTCACTGTTACCAGGTAGCTAACCTGGTAGGATCCCAAGCCAACCAGGTCGAGGATATTCGAGACAACGGATTTACAGTCAAAAAGCCTTGTAGGCAATCGTTCGGTAAAGGTAATGTAATAAAATGTAGTCAAATATCACAGAGGTAAAATATAACTCGCTAACTTGTTATATTGCTAAGATCTCCTCTTCGTTTCTTGATGATTCTTTAACCACCAAGGGAGAGACCTATTATTTATCCTAATGTTCATGCTACTTTGACCTCTTTTGTTAAGAAGTATCTCCTTAACAATTCAGTTTGTTAGAACAAAGTGCAAACACCATTTGACCCTCAAAACTTGCCCTCCTCAACTCAGAGAATCTCCCAAACTGCTATTTCATCTGAGGGTGTCCTCACTCCACCATTACACAGCGGTTGATGACTTCATCATCATACACTATATATGAATATGTTGTCCAAATACATACATAACAATAATAACATGCAATATGGAGTGATCTGTTCCGATATCTGGCGATCAATACATTGTGCCGCTAATGCATATTCCACCAGAAAATGAGAGGAGTAGTGTTCTCTAAACATCATTCCAATCAGTTAAATATATCTTGAAACATGCTCTCGTTCAGCCTTCCAAATCATCTTCCAGATGCCTCTGAGAAGCTTATAACTTCGGGAGCCTGAGTTCCAATATATGGTCATCCTATGATATCATATACCTCACTTCTTAAATATTTGCGAAGCTATTCCCGCTAGTCTAATCTTAGCTCTCCTCTTATAAGGGTTTGTACTCAAATCCCTTATTTAATAATACATTCAAAGTAATACTCAGGAAACATTCATTCCATGTAGTACTCTACAAGGTAGTGTGAAAACCCTTCCGCTTTTGCGTGGCCACTGCAGGAAACCCTTTCCCAGTAATACTACTTAGCCCATTCTTCAAATATGTTGATTTTCCCTGTAAGAATCTTCTACCAATTCCTGTGAATGTTCTAAGTGCTCAGGTGTTTCCTAGGTGTTCTCATCTTCTGAATACCCTCTCCACCTCACAACATAAAGATGTTGTTCCACTGGCCTGTTCCTGCCACAGACTCTTCGATCATAAGAGATTATTTCACTATTGAGAATTCTTTCCACCACCTATTTAAGATCTCCATTGTTCTCTTCAGGTTCTAGAAGTGGTTGTTCTCAGACCGGTTGAATTGGTGTTGGATAGGGCTCCTGTAGCCATATATGAAATACTTGGTGGATTTTCCAATGTTGCAATATTTGACGTTTGTATCCGAGTTCTCCTTGTTGTTCCGTGATTTCGAAGGGGCCATAGAGCCTAGGCGCCAGTCTCTTGAACGGGGATTTAGTGCAGATATTCTTGTCATTAAGCATAACAATATGGCCTATTTTGCAGTCAGGTTGTGGTTTAGACTTCCGATCCTAATAATGACCCTTGGCTTCCTTTTTCTTTTCTAGAGATTGTCTCGCTTATTGATGTATCATCTGCATCTACTAAGCGTAAAGGTTACCTCCTGGATTTCGCGCTTAAGGTTCCTTTAGCCATTCAGTTTAACGATGATAGTTGTAGTTTGTGAAGAAACGGGTTATGTTCTGTACAGTGGTTACCGCGTGGTAATCAGCGAACACAGCTAGAGGTAAAAGATGATACTAGTCGTCCTGATCGTAGTTGACAACTAAACGTACGTAGCCTCCCAGCACTTGGTTACCTCATTCTGTTTGGCCATCTGTCTGCAAGTGGTATACTGTCAATATTTTTCATTTGATGCCGAGCTTTTTGAACAATCATCCCCAGCATTCTCCTGCAAACTTCACATCCATATCTGAAATGATTTGCAAGGGTAAACTGTGAAGCTTCCACACTGCCATAAGGAAATTTTCTGCCACATCCGAGTCTCTTGCGGTCGCTTTCTGTTCTAATATGATAAAGAAGGTGATTTTTGTGAAATTGTATACTACAACCATGATCAGAGTAGATCCTGCTGATTTGGGTAACTGTGTGATGAAGTTCACCGTGGTTGAGGCCCAGGCAGCATATGATACCTGTAGTGGATTAGGCAACCAAAAGCGAGCATCTTGTGGGACCTTTGCCTGTTGACAGGGGGTGAGGGAACAAACGTAATGGTTTACCCAGTCGGTTGATCCTTTCCAGTAGAAATCCCCTGTGATCACTTTCAGGGTTTTCTCTTGTCCAAAGTGACCTGCTACTTGTGAGTCATGGCAACTCTTAGGGACAGGTATATTCAGGTCCTGGTTTGCAGCTAATCAATAATCAGCCTGTGTAGTAGATCAGGCTATCAGAAATCGACCATTGCTTTGACAATTTCTTTCTTTTCTCCTTTAAGGATTCCCACTCTTCCTTCTGCTTTATCCAATCCAAGTGTTCCTCTGCCAATTCGCAGACCTTAGCGCAAAAGTCAGCTTCAAATCCTTTCAAATTTGCTTCCGCGATAATTGTATTTGATATTAACACTTGTCCTTTGCGTAGAATAGGGTGTTGGTAAATATTGGAGAAATCATAGAATTGGTAGTTGGCATCTCCCTGAAGGAAACATATCGTTGGTTGGGTTTCTTTCAACTTCAGCCCTGTTCTGCTGCTGCTAAAACCCTTTCTGGCTTTCTCAGTCTCATCCAATCCATCCAGCTCAAGGCACTTCTGACAATTAATTCTTTCCATGACCAGCTACGCTATGCATTCTCCTCTCTTGACCTTGTAATCCAACTTTCCATGATTAACAAGTAGGCTATTGACTTTACCTCTGTAATCTGTATGGATATCTCCCGCCTCTACTGTGATATGTATGGTTGCCAAGCCACTCCTTGGTGTTATGCGACCATAGGTTCCTTCAGGTACTGCAATTGCTAAACCAATTGTAACTAGTGCTCAGTTGTTGGTAGGAATAAGTATGTTTTCAATACTGTAGAGGTTGTGTCCTACTGCAAGCGTTGACCCTTTTGTAGAGATTCAAGCATTCTTGTCAAGCCTTTGAATCCAAATACCCATTTCATTTTCAATATGAGGCAATTCCTCTTGGAGCTGTTTGGAATCTCTTCCCCACACAATGCCCCTTTTGAATTTTCTGAAGTGCTGAGGTTTCAGAAATTGTTGTTTGAGATGCATAGCTCCCTCAGCAGGGCAGTACTCTGGCCGCCTGCTTAATGCGCTGGACTTGCCTCCTTTTGTGCCTAGTCTGTAGATCATTTTGAAATTGCAACCGTACAGTTTTTGTGGCCACTGACTCAGGGTATCTGTCCAGGCTGTTGGTAGAATGAAGTATTGTAGGTTCTAATGATTGGTATAGATGGTTATTGGTTTCTCTGTTCCTTCCAAGTAATGTTTCCATCTCCTGAAGGCAACAAAAATAGCCAATCATTCCTTGTTGTGGCCATCATAATTGCGCTCAGGTGGGTTAGGCTTTCGAGAATGGAAGGTGACAGGATGAAGTCTTTCTCCATGAACCTGCGACAAGATACATCCTTGTAGGTAATTGCAGGCATCCGTTTCCACAACCATGTCAAGTTCTGAATAGAAATGACATAGAGTTGGTGCCCATATGAAGTGGCATTTGAGGTCATCGAAGGCCTCTTGTTGTTCTTTGCCCAAAAAGAATTTCTTTTGATGTTCTTTTAACAAATTAGTTCTCTGGGTGCCAATAGCTGAGAAGTTTTTAATAAAACGTTGGTAAAATTTGGCGAACCAGATAATAATCTGGATATCCTTAACCATGGCCGAGGGACCTCCAAGCCTTGATAGATTCCACCTTCTCCTCATTCTTGATTACTCCATCCGTCGCCACAACTTAACTGTTAGGCAAATGGGAAAAGCTGAGCATCTCCATCTGGATTTGTACACCCTGGGGTTATACTACCTTCACATTGTGAAGCTAACACCACCCACATGCCTTGGCAGTGGGACAGGCCGAGAACACCAGTCTGCATTGTAGTTGCGTCATAGCCACAAAGAACATTATTATTGAAACCTATCTCATAACACCATATATGTAGCAGCCATCTGTCGGACCATATGCTGTTTGCAGGATATCTGAGAGGGGACCTTTGGTAAGTTTGTGCAAGTGTTCTGGGCGGAATCAGTCAACCTAGCGTAAGGTTTCCGACCTAGTAGTGCGCCAGTATGACAGGACACTCTATGAGTAAGGTAACAGGACACCTTCGTCGTGTCTACTCTAGAATCAAATAAGAGTATCACCACACTTACACCGATGGTATATTACCACTTAGGACTGTTCAGTAATGGAGGACTATGAGAGAATTGTGCTACTAGTAGGATCGTGAACTTTAATCTAACCAAAGCCTCTACGCATGAAGACAGAGTGATATCTGCAACTGTGATAGGTCCAATTCCGAAGATGGCCACATTGTTCGTCCGATGTTGAGGATACTGTCTAGCATGCACACAAGTGTCAATTCCTCCTAATGGAGGAAGGATTGTGAACACTGACTGGGATGTCGTGCCCCCCCTGAGAAATGAAGAGCCCTCCAGTCCAGATGTCAATGGTGTGGCCATTTTATTCAGGGTCAAGCAGTGTTCACACTACCGTAAAAACTTAATTAATTGAAATCACACTAGAGGGTTGAATTAAGGTGAGGCACCACCAAAAAAGCAAAATACAAGTGACTCTTCAGATAAGATAACAACACAGACCCACAATTTTAACGACATCTAATCAAACAACAAGAATCAGTTGATGCGAAAGGAGGGAAAAAGAATTGTAATATAGAAATTCAAGAAGCATTGATAGCTATAAGTAGAGAAATAAAGAGACAGCAAAAGCATGAAAGATCAGTACCAAACCTCAGAAACTAATCGACATGCCTTGATAGGCCGCCGGATGGGTAAGAACACAGCCAATCCTCAAGCCACTTTCTGCAAGTGGATTCTTTGCTGGAGTAAAGAAGAAACAGGACCAGTTCGAAGAACCCTTGCCGAAAGGCTTCGAGCCCCACCAAAAGGAGTTGATAACTCCTATTGATTATCTAGTATTAGCTGTAAAGTTTGCGTACTTTCTTTTTGGAAAACGCCTTCGATACCTATCAGCCCAACCAAATACCCAAAACCAACTCAAACAGAGGTGATAGAGTGGTTCAAAATACTCAAAAGCAACCTCTATTGCTGGAAAATGGAAGATGAGGGAAAGTTAACAGAATTGCTAAATGGTCAGTATAGGGTAGAGGGAGGATGGAGGAAACAAAAATGAATGATAATGGAAAGTGAGTTATACAATTAATTTTGGATTCAGCGAGTGAGTGGATGGACAGTTGGAAGGGGATGGTTTAGGCTAGTTACCAAGGAGATCTTTGAAACAACAAATAGGGAGAGGTCAATTATTGGGTTTTGATTCTCCAATGAGTTGTTCCGGGAATTGGTCCACAGGCATCATATTTCCCTATGAGTTGTCAGCAATAAATCCGCTCGGCTGCTGGGCAATTTCAGTTAGGCAATAATGAATTGTGTACAGTTCAATCGAAGGAATTTACAGATTACACCGGAGGATACTAGAGGCTTGGGGGACACACCTGCAGATGTTGGTCACTATAGTTTGTCCAACATTTGCACTATCAACTAAACATCCTTGTCCTTTGTGTATCACGAAGGGCAGACCTATCATAGTATCGGCGAGCATACCATTTGGGTTCAGGGAAGTCAGTCAGGTTGGAACAAGTATCAAGGGACAATTCAACTCACAGTATTTGCTGATGGTATCCTGCGTGTCAAATCTCTGATGTTTTTCCGAGGTCAAGGAGTTACCTCTATAATTGCCAAAGAGAAGAAAGAGTATGACTTACCAGTTGTGATCAAGTTCAACCCAAAGGCGTATGCCAATGAGAAGAACTTTCTTGAATGGCTCGATGAGCCGCTGGTACCTGTTCTCAATTGTCAGCCCACTCTCCATGCCTTAGAGCTCTTCGGAGCTCACACAACGCAGCAGGTACAAGACACCTTTCTAGCAAAAGATATTACCGTCAGCTTCATACTTGGCCGATGTCACTCATTGGTACAGCCCCTTGATGTTGGTATAAGTCGTCCATTTAAGAACATATTAAAGGTATTTTAGACTTACGATTCCAGGCCCATATCTTACCGTGAAAACTGAAATAATTGAGAATTCTGCTTGAATGTCCAGAATTCACTGCTGGAAATTAATGGGAGAAAGCAGAGGAAAGATATTCTCCTTCTCCCCTTATATGAGGTTAAAACCATACTGAGAGAGGCAACTCTAACGTCCCTGCGTGATTCGCGATTATTCTAGTTTTTACTGTATCAGAATAGAGCAAAAACCGAAAATGACTGGATATCATGCTAAGATGTTGGAGTTGCCTCTCTTGGTAAGGTCTGTTGTCTCAAGTATGAGCTGAATGAGAATCTTAGAGCTGTATTTTCTCCCCTTAAGCCGGATGCAGAATTCTGCATGTCCTAGCACCATGCCCAATTATTTCAGTTTTAATGGTATCAAGTGGGGGAAACAAAAAATGCATCGTCTGATTTCTAAGATAGCTTTTCTGTTAATAGGGAGTTCTTGAGGAAAGGTCCGAGGACATGGAAAGAGAGAAGAAGGGGATTCTTACAGCAGGTAGTCAGTTGCAGGGGAGTATGGTAGGGAGAAGGCGAATTCTCACGACCTGGGTAGTCAGGGAAGCCTGGGACATTTTGACAAGGTCCGGGAAAGAGGTAATTTACAAATCCTTTCGTATCCTTGGGTTAGCCTTGCCTATTGATGGAAGTTGTGATGAGGAAATGAGCATCCAAGGAATAAATCAGACATACCTGATAGGTCGGATAAACGATTGGGAAAGAGAAGGAAATCTGACAACCGAATCGGCGGATGATCCTGTAGGGTTGGATCAGGTCCATAATGATGAGGAAAATGTATTCTATGAGGAGATGTGTTAGCACTGTATGAAATTGATATTGTGCAATATGCATGGCATGACAAACCTTAAAGCAACCTCCTAGCAGCATTCCCCATTATTCAAGTTGTTAGGGTAAGAGGAAATATTCAAAATGGCTAGCCTGTAGTCAGTTGGTATAGTAGATAGTTGTAGGCTGTGCACTCTACGATGCGGGATATAAATATCGCAGTGCCTCCTGAGCCTGACTGAAATCATCACGCTACAGAGAAGAGATCTTATCAATATAATAAGTTATTACTAGAAATATGTTTATCACTATTTTACGAACGTTTATATTGAGCCTTCCTAGACATATCTCCATCTACGATAAAGTACCTTGGTCGTACGCTTCTCGCTTGTTCTTAAAGATCTGGTACCACGTACCAATATCCCAAAAGGTCCACGGTAGTCAACATGAAGTCTTAGGAGACCATCAGGTTTAGGCACATATAGAATAGGTGTGTAATTCGGTGATGTATCTGGTGAGATCTTTCCCTGTTTGGGCTTATTATCAAGGTATTTGCGCACTGCCTGAAGTTGTTTTTGAGACAAAGGGTATATTGGACCCCTTGGTTGCTGCGTATCCAGTTTCAGGTTGATCGTATGGTCGACCGTACTGCAAGGTGCTAGTTTCTCCGGTGGAGATGGAAGGAATAGGTTGAAGTAGTTGTGGTACCTTTCGGGTAGCTGGTTGATGATGGTAACCTCTCCATCATCAATCTGTATCATTCGATCAATGACAATGGCATTTGTGGCATATAGAACTTCTTCGTCCAATTCTAGTGAGATTCCTTCATCTTCAGAAAGTATGTGCAATCGGCATTCGTTATCGGCAAAGGACCAGTATTTTGTGTTCATGATATTTGTAATTGGGTGTTCCTGATACCAGCATCCAAATGGTATTATCGTATTATATTTTCATTCTGGAGCAATTTCTCATGAAACAAGAGATCGGTATTGATTGTTTCCAATTTCTATGAATGGAGGTTTCGTGTAATTGGTTCCGCCGGAAGAGATAGGTTCTCCTGTGAAACAGTGAATTTGAACTGCATCAGTTCTTATGTGGTATAGAATGTGGGGGTCTTCAACACGTTGCTTGTTGATGAGGAAAATATTTGATTCAGACTCCAAGAGGACTGAGGATTCAATAAGGCTTTCCAAGGATATAGATGTGTGCGTGTCCTTCCGGACAGTTATAGCGTTCAGGTTCTTGTATAAGGTGGTCTACCTGTCGATCCTTCCGCTTAGGATGTAATTGTTGTTGTTGTCTACTTGACTTAGTAGGCATACTGAGAATGATCTAGTTGCCGGTGTTTGTGACAACGCCTGCATTGTTTTGACCACTCAGGTCTCCTCGGACAACCTGTTACAATAATTCATTCTTCTGATACTATTCGGCTACCCACTACCTGTGGTCTTCATCCTCTGCTGTAGGGCTCCCATTTATCACAGCAGTATTCACAGAGTCAGGTTAACATGATCGCGACTAGGCTTTCGCAAGGCAGTATCATTGATTTACTTTCACTGCTTAACGACTCACATGACCAATCAATGGTAGCATCGCCTCCTTCCGTCTCTAGCCGAGAAACCTGATGTGCCGGGTGAAGCGTAGAACCTCAAAAGAGTGTGCACTCTAGCTTCTAGCCACAGCTCAGCTAGATAGCATTGCGTCAGGGCCCTGTGACCTTGAAATTGATCTTTTTGACCACAGAGTTTCCACTCCGAGCATTGCGCCATGTCATCCGTTAATCGTGAAGTCTGAAATTGTCGAGATTTTCAACGTTGGTGGGATAAGGGGCATCGTTAGACCGGGTTTGCATCTGTTGCCGAAAGTCAAGCTATTTGCCAACAGACTTTCTGGAAAATTTGTTGTCTCACTTCATGTTACACCGTTGCCATCCACACCTAGGATCCTCCCTGCGTGTTTTTCCACAATATAAAAGGCAGTGAGTCAGCCCTTTTTCTACTGGTCCCTACTTCTCCTCTTAGGTTCCTCGAAAATTAATTGTCTGAAATGCCCTATGTCTTGTTCTCTTTCCGGTGGCCCTCCAGGTCACACTGCCTTAGGGGGTGGCAGGAAGGAATATAGTAAGAGTATATGTCTGCTACTCGTCCTAGGAATCTCTCCACCTTACTCCAGAGTGGGCTTAGGAATCCAAATCGTAGCCAAATTTCCTGATTGGGTAAGAAATTTCCAAAACAGCAAACCCCTTCGCAAATCATTCAAACATATTTCCTAATTAGGAAAGTGCCTAAATAGGCTATTTTCACTCAGAGGTCGGAAAATCCTACTAGGGACAGGAATTAATAGCTGGTTCCCCTCCTATTTCCCATTGCTCATTGTGGGGAAAAGCAAGTGTGACGAAAACGCAAGTGTGACAGACCCGTTCTTTTTTTTTAATAGAATTACATAATATTATTTGCAACTGCAACTTTTTTTTTATTTCATGGCCAGTACTAGACACTTTGAGCCAAATATTAGTACTTACAATCGAAAGGCGATAACCTTGGTAAACCGGCATGTGTTAGGCGCATGGACTCCCCGTAAGGATTTACAGGGCAAGGTTACCCTACCTTGACGCACTCCAACTTTGAAGGAAAAAGATAACACCCCCCTCCAGCCCCGGCGTTGGGACGGCGCGTCATTACTGGCCGCCTGGGTAGTTGCGTCCCAACACCAGAGACCACTATCAATGGAACACATCTTATAACACCGTATACGTCGCGGCCGTCAGTCCGACCGGATCCTGTTCGCAGGGTATATGATGGGAGACCTCCGGGCACCTTGTGCAAGTGGAGGCAGGTGAATCGGACCACGGCGCATAAGGTTACAGACACTTGAAGACAGACAGTCGGAAGAGTGGGTAGAAGGTAACAGGACGTTTCGCACGAAAGTTAGTCCCCTCGTACCTACTAAGTCGTGTAGAGTATGAAGGCGGTAACTATGCCCAGTAAGTGGATCGGGTGCATCCACAAAGGACAAGTTGGTAAAAGATGGAGTCCGAGGGAAAAAGCCTATAGGTACGATCCTGAGGACAAGTCGTGTAATGCCGGAAGACCAGAATACAACATGCAGTTGCAAGTTGAATTCTCGACGGAACCAACCAAGGAAGATTGGCCATCATCTGTCCCGCGAGTTAGGCTACCCTTGACGAGCACGAGGGCAAGATAATAAGTAGCCATTGTTGTCAACGGATAAACGGATGAGCTAACACCTGACGTGGTCTCCACACCATCAGGAATAATAGAAGCGCAGACCGATAAGTTGACCATGGGAGCAAAAGGTGTGGTAGAGAGTTTTCAGGGTCTACGAGTGTTCGCACTCAGGTGAAGTTCGCAGAGTTGCGGGCAAGGTACTTAGTTAGTATTGAGTTAGCATGTATACCGCGATTGCTCAGACTCGGAATATAAATATCGAAACATCCTCACTGCTATTAGAAAGCACAAGCGCGGAGAAGAGATCTTATCAATATAATAAGTTATCTACACTTTGATATCGTGACCAATACTTTGACTATCTACACCGAAGTGAATATTATATCTAGCCTACATTACTCGTGTCTTCTTAACGAGTTCTTCGATATAATTACGATCCAGGTCCTAGCTGTTGGAATATCTCACGCCGAAGCTACCACCTAACAGTATATTGATACTTCTCATCGTTACCGAGACGAATGTTTGGCAGAGACACTCATACTCCCAAAGCCAATAAACCTTTCGAACCAAGACCACTAAGGACTATCTCGATCAACGAAGTCCTCACTCCTACACCCAAATTAGGGACTCAAGAGCCCTACTACGAATCTTATTTCTGGTGGATAAAGCCAGAAAGCACCATTACCCTCGAAGATATCACCGCACTATACCAATACCAGTCCGGTGAAGACTTTGCCTACCACACACCCTCGGAGAAATCGAACTCCATTTGGTACACCCCCTACCCAGAAAGCGATCAACTCTCAAGTGAGCGTTTTGAGATACCAATAGTTTGGGGAGGAAACAAAATATAAGTTTTCCTTATAGAAACCATAGAGATGGCTTCTGACCCCAAGGTGCCTGAGGCAATGGAATGGCGTTCAGAAGAAACCCCTGAAGGAGAAGGACAAGACGAATTGTCCCCTGACACAGCCCCGAGCGTGGAAACCAACACCACCCGATTAGCTCGGTCACACTCGGGTGGCCCCGCGCCCCGATACCCAAGCCTTGGAATAGGTTTCTTGGTCAAGCAACGAAGCAGACGAACAAGAGGCTCGAAGAGCCCTGCACCTACCCGCGATTCTTTCATGACAGGTCGGATCGAACGCTTGGACAGAATCCTGGGCCGTTTCGATCCCACGCTCAAATAAAGCCGAGATGCACGGCATCTATCCTTCAACTCCCTACCAGCCGAGGTTCTAACCAAGGCCCATGAATTGACGAAAATCCAATCGCAGTTAAGGTCTGGTGCCCAAATTGTTGGGCAGGAACTCAACCGAATTGACGAACAGGTACGGATCCTAGACCAAGAATCCCCGAAGCTCCAGGAAAGCTTTGCTTCTACGGTAGCCGAGGGCTGGGCGAAACCGATAACTGACAAGCCAGACACGAGGCTGTCACATCCCAGCTACACGAGACTGTACAAGGAACGGAAGCTCAGTCAATACACCGAGACCTACTCCTAGACCAGGAAATCATTCGGTTGAATGCGCAGCACAAAAGTGAGCTGGACAATCATGAGATAAGTCTTAACCTCATGAAGCAAGAAATGAGAGAGAGCCAGCGGGGAGAGCAGGCACGAGATGGTGAGATCTCGGAGCTGGAGGCAATGGTGCAGACCGTAATGGGGCAGGTTAAGGGAAAAGGGAAGGTGTCAGATCGGACACCAGAGGCTTCAGGGGCTGGAGGAGGAAGACCACCGCCACCACGACATGGAGCGGCAGGAGCTCCAGGCGGTGGCGGAGGAGGAAACCCAGATGATGACGGAGAAGGGTCTGGTAGGAAACCAGACGAGAGAAGGAAAGGAAGACGGGATGAGAGACCTGCACCCCAGCAAGAAGAAAACGACTATGACGCCAAAAACGACGAACAGTTTAACCTGTTCTCACGGGTCATGGCCAATGCCTTGGGACAACGAACAAGAGTCCCAGCAGAACCCCCCGCCATGTTTCGAAATGAGAAACACCAAGAGATACGCATGTGGCGGATGACATGCAGGGATTATTTTGGTCGCAACAGCTGGTAGTAGGAGGACGAGGCACAACAAATCCCATACGCCATAAGCCAAATGGAGGGAAACGAAGTCGCACCGTTTGCGTTAACCTACCGACGACAAATGACCGGGGAAATAGGTTATACGAGACAAGAAGGATACGAGTTCTGGCACATTTTTGCAGAACAAGCCTTACAACGCTTCGGACCAACCCATGAAGCGGAAAAATCCCGACGAGAAATGGGATCGGTCAAATATCGCGATGATGTCGCCAAATTCTTGATGGAAATGGAAAATCTCAACATCAATGCAAGAGTCCCCGGGATAGCCTGGAGAAAAATGATTGAAGAGGAACTTCCCGTAGAAGCATTGCGATGGCTCTCACATAGAGAATATGTCGACGATGGGGAATGCTTGAAAGCAGTCAGGACCGTAACCCGAGCGGAAGAAGATTTCAAGGAAAGAAAAGATCTTCGAGGAGGCGGTCCCTCTGGTGCGACACGAGGCGAGAAAAGAAAGTTCGAGGATTCGAAACCAACGGTCACCGCCAAGGGTGTAAAAAGGCAATACACGGCTAAGGAAAAGGCGGACGACCAGAAGAAAAAGGCAGGGGAAAGAAAGGTGAAGAAAGAAGGGTCGGTGGCACCGACAGGGGAGGTTAGACATACGGTGTGGTCGGAAGCACACCAGGGTGTCGATCAGAAAGTTGTCGATAAACGAAAATCAGACAACGAATGCACACGATGCGGGATCAGAACCCACGTGTGAAAACAGTGTCGAAAACCTATACAAGTATCTGCGGTGTATCGAGGGCAATCAAAGCCCAAACGACCATCGGCATTCGCGCCAAAACGACGCCCCCAGGTAGCCACTGTTGCCGTTGATGGCAAGGGAGAAAGCTCGAAGCGAGCGGTGCAAAGGCCCC
>Ga0307513_10002193_pt1 | contig 27313 bp, 27 predicted proteins | sample 15_EM_MG_FD_202174 | JGI IMG/M metagenome (GOLD analysis project Ga0307513, IMG submission 202174) | Populus trichocarpa ectomycorrhiza microbial communities from riparian zone in the Pacific Northwest, United States - 15_EM | ecosystem: Host-associated > Plants > Roots > Unclassified | place...
GGAACCAACTCACTGATGACGAGGTCGTAAACCAGATACGGAATCGTAACCTGTAGCTTTGCCTGTTGTAGGGTATCCAATCCCAACAACGTCTCGGGAAGAGATTTAGCCAACAGGTCATCGAGTTGACCGTCGAAATCGTCTAGTAGCTTGTCGAGAGTTGCCACTCGAGCTCGCAGTTTGTTCGTGTCCATGACAAAAGTTTATGATTCGGTGGAATCCCCTTGGGTTGGAGACTCGAGGGAACGGAGAAGTTTATGTTTTGGTACACGTGACGTACGGATCACTTCTTTCGCATCCCACCACCAACGAACTCTTCAAACTTGTCAACGCAATCGTGATGGTAGGGGGAAATGGCGTGTCGGCTTTGCACTGTACTAACCCTCCGCATAGTCTTCAGAACTCAGGTATACAGCCAACACCCAGCTGGAGGCCCGTGAGTCGCTCGTTTTCCCCAGCGGACTTCCGCATAGTTAACCCGTTCTTTGGTTGTGCAGTCCACGCTCGTTATACAGGAACAGGTTTGTTGTCCGATCCATCCGCTGTGAAAGAGACTCTGACAGCAATCGATAGGCCACGCAGATATCACCAAGTAGTAAGTTATAACCGTAGACACACCGTCAGGACGGTTCGCTAACCCGCCCCTGCTTTCAGTGAGTGGTTGATACATCAACACAGGGACACGCTCGCGTCCATCGTCGGACACTCCACTTTGAACTCTTACCTTGCTATCGCGGATGGAGAGTCGATAGGGAGGGTCAAGTTTGAGATGTGTGAGGTGAGCATTCACACTGTTCTGTCTTTGCGACGATGCCTTCGAGAATACTGAACCTTGGGTATAAAGCGTATGTTGCAACCTTGTGGACCGCCACCACAAAAGGATGAGTAGAATGTCCCAGTTTTTCGATGCGAAGACAATACAAATGTGCAATCTGTGACCGTATGGCTAGCAACTTTCGTGATTCCGTATCCTCATCTGGCCGATCCGAACACAGGGATGCCTTCCACCTCCACCGCGGATCGTTCCAGGATGCTCACTTCCGGCACACAGGACTACTAATTTGAATCAAGTGCACCATGCGCCAGTTAATCGAATTCCACATGCAACAAAAGCGAGCACAACGATCTGATCCCTCCCTCCCGAATAACATTTCAAGTAGTTTCATGGCACCCTTGTCTGTATTGAGGATCCCCCCGCACCCACTCGTGTTGTCTACGGGCATGTCTCCGCGGCCAGAGACGATGATTGGCACAGCTTCGTGGCCTCGCTAAAGACTTCCGCGGTTGCATGACCCGCGCCGATGCCATAACCGGGTGCACCTTCATTGACTGTCAATTGGGATATTCCGAGTGCTTGGTGGCGGTGAGTTAGCAACCCAAACCGGTGACAGGAATGACTATTCTAAGATCCACCTTGGCCCCTTGTGTGTCCAGGCCCCGCCCGCTGGATCCGGGACAAGAGAGTTGACAGAGACCCTGGCTCCCCCAATCGGAGGCAGACGGATGGGTGGAAAGGCTCGAAGCGGTGCGGGTCCCTTTGACTGATCTATGCATTGATGTCTCTCGTCGGCAGTCACCATCTTCATCCCTTCGTGACAGAATATTGAGACACCGCCTTCTACATACGTCAAGATCGCGGACTTTGGGTTTCCTTCGTGTTGCGCAAGGAATATATCAATTCTACATCCCTTGCTGGCCCACACCGTCAACACCGGTACCGGGAGCGGAGGTTTGTTATTATGCGTAGTTCTGAGACGTGCAGCGTGAACACAGTTTTTTGTTTGCCTTGGCTTTTTAACTATTCGCTCTGGGTGTTTGCACATCAACGGCGAACCGGCTTAAGTTAGGTGAAACAGAGGCCACTGAGTCGATGTCATCGATCAAAGGGGAGAACGAGATTGAACTGAGGACTCATGGGACACGGTTAATGCCACGCCCATTTCTGCTGAACCTTCCCCGTCGTGAACACGACGATAAATTGATATGATAGAGAGGCTTCCTGATTGAAGATTTGAAGATTCTAAGCATCGTCACCAAGGAGCGGTGCTTCCACAAAACTCACAGACTTGGCTGAGACACGGCCAAACCGATTCGAGCCACGAGGGTCGGAATGACAGGAATGTAACGGTCAGGACCGAGGCACCAGAAGGTCCAGACACGGGATCTGTGGAGGGATGCGACCAAGTCAACGTACATGATATCTGGTGTCCTCCGTGCCCCGAGCTGAGAACGGAAACTGAATAGGCGCAGGAAGTGGCGTGAGAGTCTGCAGGAGCTGGAACAAGCACTCCGGCTTGGAGGGATGACCGTCCGGGAGCGCTTCGACCTTTGGTCCCAACCAAACGAGCCGTCGTCTGTGCCAACGGAGGCTTCAAGCAATCCGTTACCTTTACCCCTCAGTGATGTCGCCATTTCTTACAATGGCCCTCGCCATGATACCGAGCTGCATCAATATTCTGTCCTCGCAAACATGGCAGCTTGGCCACCACTGCTAGCCTCGTCCATCCAGCAGGTTCTTCAAGACCAGGAGGTATAGTCTCGGCGGGAGGTACTGCGCGAAGAGATGACGTTTCCGTCTTCTCACGAGGCAAAGCATTTTATGGGCTTTGCCCTTAGTTTTTCTAGCTATCCACTCAGGATGTTTGGATATCAGCGGTAAGCCAGTTGTTGCTGAAGCGAAGGCTCGTGTGTTGTTATGGTTGATCCACAGGAGGAACCTGAGTGAAAATAGGGTCTAGTAATGCTATGTCCATTCGTACTGTACCCTCCCCGCCTCGAATATTACGCTGGACTAGCCGTTGAATACGATTACAGCGGCTTCTTGATTGAGGAGGTCCAGGACAACCGTCATATTGACGAACCGAATACACAGTAATCATACAAACGCCGATAGCCGAATACATACACAAACAGAAACTCGCAAAAAACACAAGGAACCAACTATGAACAGGAACAACGAGACACAGAACGGTGCATGGGTACAGGAGGCCGGCCAGTGCAGAAGATGATGTCTTGGGATGTGAGGATTGGAACGACGGGGAACGCAATAGTCAGGAAAGGGATGGCGGACCAGACGCTGGGCCTGATTTGTGGGAGGATGCGTCAAAGTCAGTTGGCATGATGACATCCATCTCCCTCGGTACCCGCGGAACTGGGGATGAAGAATGAATATCGAGTAGCAGAAGGTAGCAGTTTTTACGGAAGCTTACTATTGTTCATCCCCTCTTCGATCATGTGGAGAACTCGTCTACAGTCCTCCACATCCTTCGTGGCCCCAATGCTCCCGTAAACATCGGCAGCACGCAAGGCCTCAGATTTCGCATCTTCAAACCTGTCTTGTCGGTACCAAAAAATAGCCTGCAACTCCATTGCACGACCCAGACAGTATGCGTCATTGATCGCGTACGACTTGGCATGTTCAATTTGAGCGTGCGCGTCGTCAAACTTGCTTTGATCGTAGAACAGCCTCGCCAGGCTGTGATGAAGCCAAAAGAGCCGATCGCGCCAGTTGAAGGAAGACGCAATTCCTATGCCGGCCTCGAAATGCTCCATGGCCTTCTCCATCTCACCCCTGGCGTGACATATTTGGCCAAGGGTCTTGTAACATGTGCAGACCTCGAATTGGTAGTCCTGGTGCAAGGGGAGATTGATCGCGCGGGACGCGGCTTCTTCTGCGGCCTCGAGCTGCCCGTCTTCATACAACAACGAAGCGAGTTCTTGTAAAGATCGCCGCTGTCCCACCATGTCATCAAACCGTTCATAGATCCCCAGTGCTTCTCTCGCAAGCGGTATCCCTTCCGTGTATTGACCCAGATCTCGATGTGCGTCAGAGAGGAACCTCAAAGTCTGAGCAACCAGGAGCTCATCCCCCCGTTCTTTCCAGAGCTTTAAGGTGTGAAGGAGGAGTCGTTTGCGCTCTACATCATTCCCAACTGCCTGAAACAACCGTGAGAGCTCAAACAAGCATCGTGGTTTGGAGGCATGACCATCCGGGAGCCGTTCAATCCTTGGCCCCAGCCCAATGAGCCGTCGTTTGTGCCAATAGAGGTGCTCCGCGAAATAAGCACAAGCACTCCAGGCGTCGTCTGAGCCCGCGTCCACTGTTGTGAAGACGTCGAGCAGGTGCTCGACATTCACATCCTCCAACACAATCCATTGTGCTTCCTCGAACCCGGTACTGCTGGGATCAACCTGGACTGACAATCGGGTGAAGTAATGTTCCTTGGTCGAGCAGAGCAGTGGAGCCAACACCGGATCTTTGGGGCGGAGATAATCCCGGAGTGGTGCCAGCATTGTGACAAATCCATTGATCCGGTACGTCAGGGAGAGAATGTAGAATTTGTCAAAGATGCTTGCTCTGTTGGATATGGTGGGGAATAACCAGTTGATGTTGTCCTCATCGATTCCTTGAGGGAAGAAGGCAACAACTCCAAGGAGGTCGCGAGCATCAGGACCAAGTTCCTGAAACATCGGGGAAGCGATCGAAAGTTCGATGGTGGCCGCGAGACTCCTGGTGTGTTGCGCGTGAAGCACACCTGTTCGTTGTCCTTCCCACTCCCTCGTCAGTCGGCCGTCGTTCCATCCGCTGCACTGGGCAACCGTAGCGAGTAAAGTGATTGACAATGGATGGAAGTCCAGTTCTTCCAAGATCCTGCTGACCTGAGCAGACTGCTTGCCGTGTCTGTATATTCCATAGAAGGTGTCGTGCGCAGCCTCCATTGACAATGTCGGAATGTCGAGGGTCTCACAGCTGGGGGGGACGGTCGAGATGCGGGAGGTGATGAAGAGGCAAATGTTGCTAAGCTGACTCAACTCCTCCACCACCGCGTAGATCTCCTGGCCGCTCGTTCCCCGCAGATCGAGAATGGATTCAGCGTTGTCGAGGACTATCACCATCTCCTTCGAGGACAGGAAAGGTCGCAGGGGGGCCAGATCCTCGGGGTTCTCAGCACTCGCACCGATAACCTTGGAGAGCCTGCGGAGGAAGTGGGACGGAGTTGCTGGAAACTGATCACAGCGGATGAATCGACGGTTGTCGCCAAACCGTTGCTTGATCCGGTCGTCATGGAGGACCGTGATAGCGGTGGATGTCTTGCCGATTCCGCCAGCGCCGATGAGAGCGATCGGGGTGAGGTTTACCGTGAGATGAACGATCTTCTCGATCAGCTCGTCTCGTCCGAAACACGCCCTCGGTCGTGGTGGAGGCAGTTCCCCAGGTACGCTACATATGAACATAAGATGCTGGATCCATTGGTAGTTAGGGTCGCTGACCTGGCATGAGTCTAGGTGACGGTGAACGTTAGTTCATCCGGTAGTTGAGCGGGTATGAATGGCACTCACCGATCGATGTTGATCGTCGGCCCCTTCCTGACTTTTCAGTACGTTGCGATAAATATCGGAAACGACAGTGGACATATCCATGACGTCGCGACGAATGTCGGAAACGGTTCCACGCATATTTATTGCAGGATCGGTCTGGGTACGGCCATCACGAACATTCGGTAGAACGGGTAGTGATTCTCCAGGTGCGCTGGATCCACCTGTAGTCGAGATCGCTGGCTTGCTGTGAGCCTGGGCAGTGGTAAATATTTGTTTGGTGACAAGTAGAGTACAAGAGTTACCTACCACCCGATTTTTACTACCCCTGTCTTCGTCACTTTTCAACGCGTGACGATCAACGTCGGAACCAATGGTGGGAGCGTCCACGACGTCATTCCGGGCACCGGAGGGAATCGTCTGAGTGTTCGTGGCGTCGTGGCAAATGACAGGAACAGTGGTATGCGTGTTGGTTCCAAGTTCGCTCTGGAAACGCAGACTTAGCAGCTATCAGACAGAGGTGACAGGACGCACATCGAAGGCCTGAAGAATCCTATCGAGGCCCGACCTCCAGGCAGTGACCGCCTTCTTATCGTCCCTGGCGTGGAAAAGTCGAGAGACCGCATTCCGCTTGCCCCGCTTGCCCAGCTTCTTCTGAATCTCCGTCACAGTCCTGCGATTGAAGATACTTCAGTGGACCATTCGAAATACGCGTCGCTGGTTCAACCCACACTGTCAATTGGTTTATCGCGTCACGCACAGACCGACTGAGCTCCTCTAGCTTCTTTCCTTTCATCCCCCGGTCAAGCGCTCCGCAGATGTCGGCACAGACCAACCCGAGTTCGACGTGATCCAATTCGTCAGCCGCGGAGTCCTAGCTACGTGTGAATCTGGAGTAGATGGTTGGAGAAGAGCCGGAAACATACCTTGATCATTGTGAGAAGATTGGTGACGGAACCAAAAACATTCTTGGCTGGTGGGACATTCGAGATCTTTCCCATGCGATTCAAGGCTTCGATGGCCGCGTCCAACGCTGAGATGGCACCCTCTCGGTCCTTGGGTCGTTGCGGCTTTGGATCCATGATGGTCGAAGCTCGAGCTGCCTGCGAGAAAACGGTCCGGCGCGGAGGCTGAGTCGGGAAGGTCCCGAGCGCTAATAGAGATGGGCGGCATCCCACTGAGTGACGTCCCTGAGCGCACCCATCGGGAGATGCATGTACGCAAAATCCTTAAGACGTTCGAGTGCCGCTACCTTCCGTCAACGGGTGTGCACTATCCCCGCCACAATTTAGAACGACGACCAGCGCGATTTTATAACCCTGATGGACACTTCTGCGGTTACATGACCCACAAGGCCGGTGCCCCAGCCTGGAGCATTTTTCTCGAGTGCTGCTGATCTGAAGGTCCCTATCGGCTCCACCCCTGTGGACCACGTCCCTCATTACAACGGATGTAAATTCGACGACTCCGAAGCAAGAAACTCACCACCTGGTCCAACACGATGTCAACTTTCCTCACCCGCTGTTCCCCGCAAGTCGTGTTCGCCCCTTCTAACCTCGGCTCTCACACTACCGAAGACCGGCCCCGAAAAGCTCAAAAAGATCCCGCAAAGTTCAGACTAGATGCTTCTCTGGTTAGAGGACGTGCATCGGTTTTCGGGAGTTTAGGGTCCGTCCCTCATTCTCAAACGAAGGAATGACATATTTTCTTCGATTTAGCCTCAGTGTAGGTCTATGAGCCAATGCTTACACATACAATGTACTCATTTGAGTCCCCTGACCCTGGTGGCGGCCACCTCGCGGGCTCCACTACGGGCGGACGCTTTCATTCAATGGCGCACAATGGAAGGTCATCTCCTGTCTCCCATTTTAAGTGGCATTCGAAGCCTTAGTGGGACCTGAAGAAACTATCCCAGCGACGAAACTGCAGAGTCATCTCGGCCGTCCTCTTCGGAGGGCATTTGACTTGGTCGATAATCCCGTCAAGCGAAAAGTTGTCGAGAACGACTGGGTTGATGGAATGCGTTTCAGTATGGTATTCGTGGCGTTTACCTTCGATGGACACTGGGATTCAACATTCCGGGATACCGACTTTGATTTCTCGAAAGCTCGGGCGTTTGCCGATCTACCCACTCGACCGCCTTCGCGCAAAGGATGATACAATTTCCGCTCTGTTGCTGTATCGCCTTCACCTCAGATGTTTACACCCCCCTGTATATACCCCGGATGGCCAGGGTTCTCACTCGGGATTTAATGGTGCAGCATGCCTGCTCCCCGCATTATGTTCTGAGGTCGACATACCCTTGCCCAGGTGCACGGCGGATCTGGTCGGAGGCGGGCATTCCTCAACCGGTAGAACAATCAGAATGGACATCAACATCAAGAGAAGCGAGATGATAACGCTGGGGTTCCGCTCTACAGACGCTCCTTCTAAAACGCCAATAGACTCGGGGCCCGCTTTGTCTGGACAGAAGACGGACTCTGTGACGGACTAAAAATCACGGCCGGCTGCTCCTATGACCCGTCGAGAGAGAATTCGGCGCCTTCGATCCATCCAAGGTTGTTGAGATGAAGCGCAGTGTGGGACCCACAGGGGCCGTACCAGCACAGTGCTCTGGGAGCTTTTGAATGACAAATGCGCTGGTGTCAACGAGATTTCTTCTCCGAATCGCATCAGTTGAATGTCCCCCGCGTCCGTTCCATCCACGTACCGAAGGAAGATGTCTTGTAGATGTCCTACAACGGGTCTGGAAACACTAGGAGCAATGCGGACAAATCACGACCAGCCCGGCCAAACCTTCTCGAGAAGAACATCCCTCGGCACGATACCTCGGCGACCAAAGCACCGACACTCCTTTCAGGAGGTTGTCTCGTCTGAAGGACGTTCTGTTTGAGCTCTGTAAACCCCTGTTTCTCCCCGCGATTTTGATCCCCGTTCCTCCTCACCGTTATGCGATAACACGTTACCTGCCCCCCCGTCCACATGGTCAGTACCCGCCCCCGTATGTCCGTCACATTCATTTGGGCATTCATTTGCGAACAGCGGTGAAACTGTTCTTCACCTCGCAATCCGCTTCGGTTTATGGGTCGGCACGGGATCGGCACCACATGCAGACGAACCTTAGGAGTTCCCCGCGTCGGGATTCTCCGAACGCCCCTTGACGCGTGCGCGTGACTCTCCGCCCCACGGAAAATCTCCCGTGTTCACAATACCTCCCGTCCTTGGATCTCTATATATCCACAGCCTCAACATTCAAGAGGCATGGTTCCCTTGTTTGAGAAGGCATAGAAGACCGGAGACATTCCGCGTCTGAAGGTGTGTTCGAGACCGATGTCACGAGTGCTTGATGGCGCCACTCCAGCTTGCCAAGTCTCATCGTAGACAGCCCCGATTTTTTAACATTCGAAGCCTTGTCTCGTGCTTGTTCGCTTACGGAACCCTGTAAGGCAAGAATTTGTCTCAGAGAGGACCTCATACATGCTAGGAGCGACACAATCGTCGCTTGCGCGGTAAACCCACTTGTTGTCCTGGTGCCCTTGGATCATCGGCTGCGTCTTGCAGAAGTGCTGCTTCCGCTCATTGTTCTCTCTCGCCGGGGTACCCACTACGGACCTCCCCCAGTTTTGCTACGCATAACTGATTCTGCCCAACGAGCAATGGAAGCTGCAGTTTGTCTCACTTCACCATTGAAATATTGACTAGGTGTGTCCATCGCCGTGATGTTGCGATGAACGGAAGCTAATTAAATACAAGGTTTTCGCCCTTAATCCATGAGATCTGGAATGGGCTATTCGCCACCTACTAAGATCGCCTGTGGTGTTCGGGCTCCCGATTGCACTGGTCATCAGCCAACGTGGTGCAGTGGCGTCTACATGACCCTGAATGGCATAAAGGAGAAAATTTTCTCCCTCCCACTCATATGTGTTGATTGCCGGACGGGGTACTCTCCGAGTCGCAATCCCGGGCGAATGGTATGACACCCCTACGGCGATCGTGCGGCCACGGTTTTTGGTGATAAGTTTGATTTAATTTACGTAGAAAGTCATCCACCAAACCGCTACGATTCATTACTAGGTTCGCCCGTCAGCCACAGTAACAAGCTTCTTGTTCGATTATCCGCACATCCCGGCAGAGACGCGGGAGTCCCGCATATATCTACCGGCATCTCGATCGAAGTTCAGCGCGAACAAGATTGGTGAGGCAATCCCCCCCTCTTCCCATCCGCCTCCCCATACCCGACCCCAGGACCATGTCCGACGACGTCTCCTCGACCCTTGGCGCTGTCTTTGTTGCTACGACCATCGCCGGAGTGTACGTCCCTCTCCGTACCCACTCACTCCACCGGTGAAGAAACTCACCCCCCGCACACAGACTCACTGGTATTGTGTGTACCCAAGTGTCGATGTATTTCAGACGGTATCAAAGGGACAAGGCTCCCATCAAACTAATGGTGAGTGTCTTCCTGAGGACATGATTCGGTGGTGGTGCTCAATTCCGGAAAGGTGTTTGCTGTCTGGTTGGTGCCTTCCGAGGGTTGTAGCCCCACCGCACCTCAGATTCAGTGATAAAACCTTCCAATAGGCTACTCGATATGTCGCACACAATTCTTATCGTTGCTTCAAGTTGGATATGGCTTATTGCCAACTTCGGTAACACAGACACGGACAGGATTCCTCCGTAGGTCTTTATGCATCCCGCACTTTCCGCGGTTGTGCTAAAGGACCTTTACCCAGTACGGTTGCTGTATGGTCAACGCTGCATTACGACTTTTGTTCCTGCTGAGATTCGTGCCAGGCCTCTGTCGTCATCACAGCCCTCATCACGATCATCGTACACGGGTTTTTCATCACCCGAGTATATCGACGTATGTTCTTGTTTCCTTCCACGGGATTCCCACCTATCCTAATGGCAGGTTTGAAGTCAGCGGTAGCTTGTTGATTACTATCCCATTGGTAAGTCTTTCGCCCACCCTCCCATATGACGGACCTCATCTGGCTTGCCAGATCGTCCTTGGACTCCTCCGTGTCGGTTCTGCGTGTAGTATGTTTGCATCGCCCCGATTCTATCCGTGTTTATAATTTAGAGCCCAGCGACGTGTAGCATGATGCTTGTATATGGCAGATTCTCCCTTTTCCTTGAGAACGTTGCAGTAAGTTTTCGCGCCTTCATCTCGAGATCCGGCCTCACCATATTTGAACCAGTGGATCTTTACCTTAGGACTCTCTACCTCATCCGCTTTGGACATTTTGTTAACCGGGATTGTGCTGTACTACTTAAGGAAGTCGAAGACTGGCTTCGCAACGTAAATTTGTCGCGGAGTATCTGATGCGATGCAGCGACGAAACTGATCTCTCTTCCTAGCATGGATCATGTCATCGATACGTTGTCGTTGTATACCGTACAAAGTGGCCTATTAACGACGTAAGTTCCACCCCAGACCCTTCTCTGCCGTTTCTAAATGCCCAGCCCCTAGTATCGCTATCGTGATATCCTTGGGATTCGTAAGTGTCCAACCCTGGGCTTCGGCGTCGCTAACTCGAAATGTCGAACCAGTGGCTTGGAATGAACGATAATTTGATATTCCTCGGGCTGCATTTCATGATCAGCAAACTTTATGCAAATTCTTTCCTCGCCACGTACGCCTTCTATCTGCTTTTCCAGGAATATTCACTAAATACTTTATGATTCGCAGGTTGAATGCCCGCGATGGTATCCGCGACCTTCACGCCGGCACTCCTCAAGAACCCCCCCTCTCCGTTCTCTCAGGCCCCAACCCCAGCCGTCGACAAGGGGTGGGGTCTACAGCTGTTCGTCCCTTTACTAAATGCACTGCGAAAACTCGTTGATTTTTAGGGAAAGGAACTTCCCATGCAGATCGATCCCGACGAGGACACGGCCGCCACGGCCGATTCCGTTGATCCTATCATAGGAGACATCGATATGACATCTTTCTCGAAGTCATTTAGTCTCGGGGAGCTCTCCTTGGATTTGAGGAGTTCCCGTGATGTCGAGGTAGATTGTAAGTTGTCGGTACAGGCTACCGTGTAGAACTGACCCACGCTGGATGTACTGTATTCCTTACCTCTACCCCGGACTTTCCCAGTATCATTAATGTTAATTATTGTAACTTTGGTGCACCTACCCTTGTCCGACAATCCGTTCGAATTCTGAGATTTACCAGGCCTCGGGTCAGTCCGGGCCGAATATTCCGTCGTCTCATCGGCTTGGCCCGAAGCAGAATACGATCGGTGGCATGTTGCCTCCTGCTCTCGGGTCATCCGCCAACGCCGTCGCGTCCTTGTATCGCGCATTCGCGAGAGAGATTGAAAATCTCCCCACAAGATATCTACGGTAAGCTACAAGTAAGGGTTTCCACGGGTGCTGGTTTTACCGTGCCCCGTTTGTATGCAGGGAGTTCTACAAGATCAAAGTCAAGGATGACATCAGGGCCTTACCCACTCCAGAGTCCCCTACATTCAAGGCGAGGTACAAGCGAGTATCGAAGGTGTGCTTTGACTGTAATCCGCTCGTATTTCTATTACTGAAAGGTCCTCATAGGAGTTGAAGAAACTCGAAGCAGCGAACAACGGAAACACTGCGGCATACAAACACATTCTGTCCCTTGCATACGGGAGAAAAGGGAAGTTACGGTGGGAGCTAATGGAGGTAAGTACGCATATACATCTTCCTTTGAGGCCAACTTACCTTTCCCTAGCCTCTCCTTGGTGACCCATCTGCTCCGCTCCCCCCACCGATCATCCCTTCTGTCGAATCTTCCCGCCCACCAGTGTACTCCCCCGAAGTTGCTGCACTATTGGCATCGGCTTTGTCCCGTCATGGATCGTCTACCCGCACAGCAAAGCAACTGCGACATCCACCTACTCTGCCAGCGCGAGCTGATCCCAAGTCATCCGACGCGAAAATCCTTGGACCTTTGAGTAAGAGGCGGGAGGTCAACCTAAGATGGAGGTTTTTCGAAGAGGAGACTGCGAGGGTACGGCCGCCGATTGAGGTTTCCCGAGTGCACACCATCCAACCATCCGCACCGCTCGACAAACCTGCAGAGACCAAGATAATCGAGCAGACAGATGCTGGGAATGTATGGCAACCCACACCGTTATCCGTAGGGTTCCAAGGGACCTCTGTCTTCCGTGACTTGGAATTAGTTGCCTCCCCGAACCCGAACCCCCCGAAACGCGCCAGTGATCCGTCTCTCCCGAACCCGGCGAACAACACCCTACCCACTCCCACCGTCAACCGCTTCATTCGTCGTCAACACCGAAAACTCCTCAGGAAAATCCCTATTCTGACATACCTCAGGCATCCTAAGAGCCCAGTTGGGAAATACCAGGTCTCTTTGTCGCCTTTGGCGTACTCGCGCTCTTTGATTGGGTTGACCTCTACTGTCCCGATGGCTGATGAAGCCGATTTAGCTTGGTTGAGGCTACCCCCTCCCCCACGGGAACCCGGGGTAGAGCCCGAACCTCAACCGTCACCGGTGTCTAAGGTGAAGGTGAAGCCGATGGCGGAAACGAAGCAAGGGGTGGATAAAAATACCAAAGTCAGCAGGAAACCAAACCATACAGTCCATACGTGGTCCCAGGAGTCGAATCGGGTGGGTTCTTTTAATCTGCCTGGCAAACCCCAGCACCGCCCAAGAAAAGGAGCATCGGAGCTAAAGGTCGAGACGAAACCTAAGGTGGAGGAGCAACCCAAGGTGGAGATAAGGCCAGAGGCGAACCAAAAACCTCACGTTTACGTGAAACTGAAGCGCACGATTCGCTCACCGCCCCCGAGGTCGAATTGGGTGGACGAACCACCTGACCAACTCAACCATCATCCAGGAGACAGACCCCAACGGAACCCTTCTCGTCCTGGACTCGAAGAAACCTAGGTGCTTCAACGAAGTGACTGGCAAAGGATCTCAGAGGAAGCACCCCCCTCGTCTTCATCCGCCTGTACCGAGGGGTACTTATCCGACTTCTCGAGGGGAGCTTGGTCAAGGAAGGAGCTAGCAACCCCCATCCCAAGTCGCGACGGTCTCAAAGGGTCATTCTCCATGATCACCAATCCACTCCCGACACTAATTCTGATCCACTGACCGCGGTACACGGACACGGGATATACATTATACTTTCTGGTGCTCTGCACTGCAACGCGGGTTGTAATAAGATAAAAGTTAATAAATACATCACTAATACGATCACCCTTCAACACGTTTTTACCCCCGGACTGGCGGTTGGATCGAGGACGAGCGCGTCATTGATCATCTTCGTTCGCCGACTCCATCTCCAGCTGCTGTAACTCAATAACATGCATCCCATACGACCTGTCGGCGGCTTGAATAGTGCCTGTGTTCGGGATCGTCTGGTCCACTCCGCACATAAGCTTGAGCATAACGTGGTAATCCTCAAATGCGAACTCCCGCTTGACTTTGATACTCTCAATTAATTCCTATGTACAGACTCAGCACACGAGGGTCAAGGCGCGTCCTCCACTAAGGTCACATACCGCTGGGGTCCTGAAGAACAGCGTGTAATACTTCTTTGCACGATCAAAGTCTGCTCCCCTGGTATCGCTCGTGAGGGTTTTGATGCTCTGCTGGAGCGCCAAGATGTTCCTGATCATCTTCCTGATACCGTTCGCGTTTGCCAAACGAATACGTTTGGCTTCTGAAATCAATAGGTGTTCAAGTAATTGACCTATGCCTTCGAAAGCAAATCTTCGGGGGGAGAGGAATGTAAGGTCGGAGGTCTAAACAAGGTGATGGAGAAGACTGACGCGTGTTCCCTCTCTCCTATGGCTGTCGACAGGTGTCCCTCGCATTTGGTCAGCTCACTGTTCAGATCAACGATGTGTGGATCCGGTTCAGACGCTTCCCGCTCGAGATTATAGTTCCCCTAGGTTTGTGAAAGGAAGAAATTCAGCATCGCTGATTGTACATTGCAAGTCCTCTCTCACGTGTCGCATAGACAGAACCAAGTGGTAAATCGCGCGACACCGTATGTCCATGCGTATCGTGAAGAGTACCCACTCGGCCAATTGCTTGTATGTCTCAAACAAAGAATTGAAACGGCTAGGAGCAAAAATCCGTCACCGCAGACGGGGGAGCCGAAAACCGATGCTTACATTGCCATCTCCTTCGATAATGGCAGCTGAAGTTGTTCCGAAGGGTCGAATGGCCGCAGGAAGGGGACGCCCGCTGTATATGGAGTTACTGCCGACATTGGCATCAACCTGAGTGGAGAAGTCGGCGACAACAGCGAGGTCTTAGGAATAGCTTTGAGAGCGTCCAACGCATCGATAAACCAACGCTGGGGGATGGAGACAGTTCGTCGAGCCGCATGCAGCGAGAAAATTGACGTTCGCTCACCAAACTTGTGTAAAGGCTTCCAAGCGTCGCCAAATTCCTAGTGGACCCGATCAAGTTGTTCTTCTCCACAAAACCGTCTTCGCCAACAAAGTTCAACTCCAGATGCGTTTCCTGTCGATACAACTGATCCTTCTTCGGGGTATTGATCTCAGATATCTTGAATATCTCTGACAGGCAAGGGTGTAAATCCGGTCTCTGCGCCCAATCTGCCGCCAATGCAATTTTCGGGTCAGCATCGGTCATCTTCTGTTCCCCGGTCAAGATGAGCTCCTGGAACCTCGTAGAGCACCTCTGGTAGAACTCCACCACAACTGTGAGGATCAATCGTGAGTAGTTTTCCTTGTGGAACGGTGATGTGCGGAGCATGGCACAGAGAGAGTTGATCAACGCCATTAGCTGCGTCGTAGCCTTGATGAGCGGTTGATGGGAGAGCTTGGAGGTTGCAGTATCCGGTTGGAAAGCGTAGATTCCTGTCAACAAGTAAGTCTCTGTGGACCTACCCCAAATCGGGACGAAGATATTGCCCACCATTGACGGAATGCAAAAACAATTCCGTAACTTTCTCCTGCAACTGCGGAAGATACACCTTCAAGACAAAATCATCCATAACCGCACTCGACGCTCGTGTAGAATCCATCCCACTTGGCAGGATATCCGCGATCCGCTGCAGGAAGGCAAGCGTGGGCTGGAACAGTACACTGACGTGGAAAGCGTCAGGTTTAATTAGTAACCGATGGTGTTGCCCTGGGTTGATCAGGTGATCATCTGTCCCAACCGCGGAAAGCGTGGCTTGAACCGATGCCTCGGCTGAACCTGGGACAAGACCAGGAACAGTGTCTTTCAGAACGCGATTCAGCTCGCCCTCGTGTGCTCGAAGGGCTTTATTCGTCAACTTCACGTCTCCATCGGCGAATCGGAATACGTGCTTGTACGGAAAAGTGAGTCTCAGTGCCTCGATTTTGAGGGCGGCAAAGCTACCTTCGATCTATCCCGCCCAAATTTACCCTCACGTAACACTTCGTTGATAGAGGCTAACGGATTCCTGCTCGATACCGAACCTTGCTCTTCGTCAGTGAGATAGTCGGACAACAATGTTCGGATCTACGACAGCGCATTTAGCGAGCAATGGAAAGTCATCGCGGGACCCCGTACCTCTGTATGTAGAAGAACCGCGATCTCGTTGAGAGGGAATAGTTGCCCAGGCTTAGCACCCGATGAGTCTTTAAAGTCTCGTCGCTGAACTCTAACAATGAGATGCGCTAGCGTCTAACGTAAAGTGATACGCACCGATCCGATCCTATTTGCAACTTCAGAGACAACACCAAGACCCTGAGCGACAGCGTCAAACTTCGAGTACAGCGTCCAGAAGAAGTCTTTTAAAATTTCGTGATCGATCTGTTTCGTTGACGCTTCCAAGGCGGCCAACCTCAACGACGAAGGGCTCAGTAAAGTACCTCGTCCTTTACCGGCGGTCGATAATAAGGTAATCGCAGTCGATGAAAGTAACCCAAGGTTGACGGGGCCCGGCCCAGATGAGACAACGTATATGTCCTCGACACCCGTCCTAAGCTCCCCGGCATCCAAAACAGAGCCTTTCTTGAGATAATCTGCTCGTTCGGAAACCTCATCCAAAGTCGACTCGACTAGCGCATAGATTTCTTGGGGGAGCCGTTGGGCGACAGTATCCAATGCGCTCCCAAGCTTACCCAACACGGCCAGAGATTCTAGCAAGGTCTCCATATATGTGAACGAATCCGACTCCGGACTCTTGTTCTGGGAAGTAGTAATCCCAGCAAGATTCGAGCCTGATCCGAAAGAATTAATGGAGCCGGCCCCAACGATGGGAGATGATGCGGATGCATTATGCCGTAAGCGGTGGTCCTCAATGTCCAATGGAGAGTCGTTGGGTCGTACCGCAAGTTCGGCGAGGAAGTATATGTAGCGGTCCGGTAGGTTTTCCGCAGATTCAGAATCGTTTTTTGAAGCAGCTCGTGCGGATTCCGGGAGTTCCAGGTCATACTCGGTCTTCGGAACTGAGATCGGTTATTCAGCTGGTGCTTTCCACAGATGCGTCTCGGGCTGCACTCACGGGTCTGTTGACTTGGGGTGTATGTAACCCACCTCGGACTCGTGAACACCGACTTCAAATACAGGTGACTGTGAAGTTCATCAATCAGGATCTCGCGTAGTGCCTGCTGAGAGTCAAACTTGATCTATGACGGAAAACTCCTATATACTTACGGGTTCCTGGGATACGAGATAGTTTCGAAGGTCTGAAACCGCTCCAATCTCCAGCATGTCAGAATTCCGGACGGTCTTCAGGCTGCGAACGAGCAGAATTGCGGCCTGCAAAAAGCGCTTCTCGGAGATCAAACTTTCTAGCGCGTCTGGGACAGATTTGAGATGTTCTCTAAGACAGGATCAACGGATGCAAGGTTCCAATGAAGTCGTCGAATCTTACATTTGGTCCAATATCCGTGTCATCTCCTCCAGAGTCTGTCGCCGTGACCACATCTGCAAGAGATCGGCACGTTTGTTACCCAATGACTCCTTGGCTTCCGTCAGAGACTCCCGGGCTTCCTTCATATACAATTGCGTGTTGTTAAGCTGTATCAACATTGATGCGTGGTGAGGTAGTGCTGCAGCAAACGCCTGGTAATTTTCTGCGTAGCAGGTCAGATTACGTCCGAGAATAACCAGGTTGCAAGCATACTGTCAACGGATCCCTTAAGAGCATCGAATAGGAGGCGCTTGGTGGATTGGAAGGAGCGCATGCCTTTTCTTGTGGACGATTCATCAAGAAGTTCGAGCGCAAGATCCACGGGGCTGAACTTTTTGTGACTTTAGTATTATACAACAAGCTCTTTGTCTGGGATGAGTGGTCTTACATCTGGCGATGTGCATGGTTCCCATTCGTCTTGGATTTGATCCAGCACCGCTGGGACGCAGGCGCACTGTGAGGACCACATCCCATGCAGCGAGGATGACCACGGCACACATACCATCAATATCACCAGCTTTTGCCTTTCCCTTTGCACGTCTTTGGGGTACGCGGTCCTTGATACGCTGCTGTAACTGTAGTCCCGCTTCTTGTTCAAGTGTTCGCTGACGTTCCCATTCCGCATCCTCACTCCCGGCAGTCATGGCCCTCCTCCTCTGACCCGCACTTTGTAGTGCCGACAACGCAGCACTCACGGTAGCGGAAGCACTCGGAGAAGCGGTGGAAACTGGGGACATTTCCTCCGGAGATGTGGATATCGGAATTCCGGCCGGTCTTGATCGCGAGCGAGGTGGTGTTAGATGGGTCTCAGAAATGGGGTCGTTTCGCGAGTCTGGAGTCGTGCGCGAGTCTACAGACGAGATTGAAGTTTGTCTCGTCCTCAAACCAGATCTCTGCGGCCGTGATGGTCCATTGGAGAAGGCGGAGTTGGGGGTCAAAGGCCGGGCTGAACGACCAATTTCAAGAGGTCTCGTGGGCTGGGGGTCACCATAATCCGCGACTGGACGCGCACTTCGGGGCCTTGGGGGGTATGGCGAGACGCGAGACATTCAAGAGGGAGAAGAGGTGTAAGTGTAACACGGCAACAGCCGAGACGATCTTCCCTCTCGGCCCGCATCTCCACTTCGTCCTGCTTCTGCAACCGTTCACGCATGCAACGGCGTTGACTCTCCGATATTGCCCTGCTCAGGACTTCGCGGCCCACACTAGAGCATCCAGAGCCTCTATGACCATTCAACGCATGGACCAATTTCAGCCACAACTTTGCTTCATTGAAATAGTGCCGTTGCCGTATACACTGATATTCGGAGACCTCGCGACCTTGCAGGCCCCATTTGACAGAGAGACCCCCAGCGTCGATTACGCCTGACATTCGAGTCCCAGGTCACACCCCGAGAAAACACACAATCATCAGAGTAGTTTACATGAAAACCGAGAAGCAGCCCCTCAGGGCCCCACCAGTCGCCATTCACATTTCAAAGAGGTCCGCTAAAAGGAAAATTGCCAGATATACGTCGATACGCACTCCTCCAGAGGAGTGCAGTAAGGGCTGCGACAAGTATGATAGAGTGTAAACGATGTTCATGCTGAACATCGTGAGTACAGCTACATTGTTGCCGTAGAACAGGAGGCGAAACGGCCATCGTCAGTCCTTTGTCCGCCTGAAACTTGAGAAATAACGATGTGGGGGGATTAATCAGCGGTGTAGCCTGTGGATGCGCGGGCGTTGGTTGTTCACTCGCAATGAGTGTGCTCTGCCAGTGGTTTCGCGAGACTTGCTCGGCATGAGGAGATGGACGCCCGTCCATCTTGGCGCCCGCGTCCTTCCTCACAGCCTCCACGCCGCGCCGCCTCCTCCCAACTACCTCGAGCCCCGACCATGGACGCAAACTCCCAACGGCCGAGGGGGCGGAAAGGTGCCATCTCAGCGTTGAACGCGGCCATCGAAGCCCTGAATCTCGCGGAGAAGGTTTCAACCGTAACGCCAGCCAAGGCTGTTTTTGGTTCCGTTATCATTCTTCTTACGATGGTTAAGGTGTGTCCGGCTCGTCTGAAGCGATCTGTCCCAGGTTCACACGCAGCCAGGACTCGATGGCTAACGAGTTGGACTACGTCGAACTTGGGTTGGCGTGCGCCGACATCTGCAGAGCCCTTGATCGGGGGGTGGGGGGAAAGAAACTAGATGACCTCAGTCAGTCGGTGTGTGATGCAATAAACCAATTGACGGTGTAAGTTGAATCGTCGATATGCATTTCTAACTGCACCCTCAAATGCTCTCGATCACAGGACTGTGGCAGATATTCAGGGCAAGGCCATCAAGGGGGGTAAACGGAACCCGCTCTCTCGACTCTTCCACGCCAAGGCCGATAAAGAGACGATCGCCACCTGGAGGTTGGACCTCAACAGGATCCTTCACGTCTTTAACGTATGTTCCATCGTTTTCGTATGGCAATTGCCAACTGATGACATATAGACCGAGCTCGCAATAAACACCCATGTAATCGTTTCCGATGTCCATCATGGGGTTGTTGACACCCACACCATGGTTTCCGACATTCATCGCAACATGGTGAAAGGTCAGGAAGGAGCTGAGGATCAACGTCAGCCAGTGAGTGTCATTCGTGCTCCGTTCCACCACTGGGTGGCTGAAATTTTTACCGTGCCTAGACTCATGCCAGGTCAGTAATCCTGACTACCATTGCATCCACCATCTTACATTCGTATGTAGCGTGCCTGGGGAACTGCCACCACCACGACCGAGGGCGTGTTTCGGACGTGACGAACTGATCGAGAAGATCGTTCGTCTCGCAGAAAATCTCACCCCGATCGCTCTCATCGGTGCTGGTGGGATCGGCAAGACGTCCATCGCTCTGGCGGTTCTCCACGACGACCGGGTCAAACAACGGTTTGGTGACAACTGTCGATTCATCCGCTGCGATCAGTTCCCGGCAACACCGTCCCATTTCCTCCGTCGACTCTCCAAGGTCATCGGTGCGGGTGCTGAGAACCCCGAGGATTTGGCCCCCTTGCGACCTTTCCTATCCTCGAAGGAGATGATGATAGTCCTCGATAACGCAGAATCCATCCTCGACCTGCGGGGAACGAGCGGTCAGGAGATCTACACGGTGGTGGAGGAGTTGAGTCAACTCAGCAACATTTGCCTTTTCATCACCTCCCGCATCTCGACCATTCCTCCAGGCTGCGAGATTCTCAACATTCCAACGATGTCGATGGAGGCCGCGCACGACACCTTCTATTGGATCTACAAACAGGACGAACGGTCTGCTCAGGTCAGCAGGATCCTGGAAGCACTCGACTTCCATCCGTTGTCGATCACCTTACTTGCTACGGTTGCCCAGTGTAGTGGGTGGAATGACAGTCGACTGACAAGGGAGTGGGAGAGACAACGAACAGCAGTGCTTCACGCGCAGCACATTAGGGGCCTCGCGGCCACCATCGAACTTTCGCTCGCCTCCCCCATGTTTCAGGAACTCGGCTCTGATGCCCGTGACCTTCTCGGCGTTGTTGCCTTTTTCCCCCAAGGAATCGATGAGGACAACATCGACTGGTTATTCCCCACCATATCCAACAGAGCAAGCATCTTCGACAAATTCTACACTCTCTCCCTGACATACCGGATCAATGGATTTGTCACGATGCTGGCACCGCTCCGAGACTATCTCTGCCCCCAAAATCCGGTGTTGGCTCCGCTGCTCCGCTCAACCAAGGAACACTACTTCACCCGATTGTCAGTCTGGGTTGATCCCACCAACCACGGGTTCGAGGAAGCACGATGGATTGTGTCGGAGGATGTGAATGTCGAGCACCTGCTCGATGTCTTCACAACAGTCGACGAAGACCCAGGCGTCTGGAGTGTTTGTGCCCATTTCGCGGAGCACCTCTATTGGCACAAACGACGGCTCATTGGGCTGGGGCCAAGGATTGAACGGCTCCCGGATGGTCATCCCTCCAAACCTCGATGCTTGTTCGAACTCTCACGGTTGTTTCAGGCAGTTGGAAATGACGTAGAGCGCAAACGACTCCTCCTTCATGCCCTGAAGCTATGGAAAGAACAGGGGGATGAGTCTCTGGTTGCCCTGACATTGAGGTTCCTCTCCGACGCACATCGAAATCTGGGTCAATTCACAGAAGGGATACAGCACGCGAGAGAAGCACTGGCGATTTATGAGCGGTTTGATGACACGGTGGGACAAGGAAAATCCCTGCAAGAACTCGCTTCGTTGTTGTATGAAGACGAGCAGCTCGATGCCGCAGAAGAAGCCACGTCCCGCGCGATCAATCTTCCCCTGCCCCAGGACCATCAATTTGACGTTTGTGCATGTTACGAGATTCTTGGCCAAATATGTCACTCCAAGGGTGAGATGGAGAAGGCCATGAAACATTTCGAGGCGGGCCTGGGAATTGCGTCCTCCTTCAAATGGCCCGACCGGCTGTTTTGGCTTCACTACAACATGGCGAAGCTGTTTCGCGATCAAAGCAAGTTTGAAGATGCGCACGCTCATATTGAACGTGCCAAGTCGCACACGGTTAATGACCCATACCGTCTGGGTCGCGCAGTGGAGTTGCAGGCTCGATTCTGGCATCAACAACGCAGGCTTGAAGAGGCTAAGTCCGGAGCTTTGTACGCTGCTGATACGTATGAGAAGCTCGGGGCTACGGGGGATCTGGAGCTCTGCGAGCAGCTCCTCCAGGAGATCGAAAAGGCGATGAGTGATGGTGAGCCCCTGGAAAAGGTGTTATTTCCTGTGCTTATTTCATTCTCCATTCCCAGCCCGGAGTGCCGAAGGAAGCGAACATGGCACCACGCCGGCTGGCTCAAATCCGTCCTTCCGCGATCCAAACCCTACACCTGGCCGGGCGTCCCTTTCCTGACAGCCGTGTTCCCTGTTGTTCCTATCCTCATCCTAGGACACCATTTTCTGTACTAGGTAGTCCCTTGTACCTCATGGACCACTATTTGCCTCATGGTTCTCGCCCGTTGTTGATTTCCCGTGTTGTTTGTAAGTTATCTGTTTTAGGTCATCAGTGCTCGAACGATTGTTGTGCCCCCAGTTTGTCAACGCGAAGGTATCCGAGAGGTAACTGACTGGCATCCCTCACCTTGGTCACCCTTGGCTTCAAGCTATGGCCCCGGCGGGAAACCTTATTGTTGAGGAATTCTCTTCGAGCTCGGCGATTTCACCCCCTGTCTCTCCTCCCACCGATTTCTTGACCTGGTGACCGTCCGGTCCGGAACCAAGACCCGCCCGCCGACTCGCGATTGTCTCCTTGTTTCTGAACCCACTCTGACACAGGATCTGAGACATGGATCTGTCTGCACATATTTTCCAATGCGACCCGGACTAAGTGGCCGGGTCGGTAAGGGGCATTTGTCCCTTCTGCGAGTCGCCCAGCTCCAGAAGCCGGGTACCCCGAATATCCAATTTCCCTGTTTCCATTCTACGGCACCGGCTCTTCGCAGTGACGGTTATTTCTCTTCGTCGGGGGGTTCCATAGTCTGTGCGGTTGCACGACACGGGTACGAACTGGGGGGAGGAGCTTTATATCCAGTGAGTATGACTTGGACATCATGTCTGCCAGCGGCGACCCCTCAGAGAGCTAACTTTTGTTCCAGCTGCGCCAGGTTCCTTGCCTATAGGCCACCCTGCGGTGTTTTGAATTCACACTTGTTCAAACGTTCAAGCACCGCTCCGGATCTACTCCTACCTCCCACGGTTTAATGAGCCATGGCCGGTAGCCTCGTGCTGCGCAACCGCATTGACTATGCATTGACCTTCCTGCTCACCCTCGTCTTTGGCTATATAAACCCCCAGGTTTTGGTCTTACAATGCCCAGGAACCTCGACTCTTAACCGCCTCCTACCCACTCCACGCGAATCAACGTAAACCCCAATGGATTCATTCTACAATGTCTTCTACGATTCTGCTTCCCCCGGTGAGCGCGAGGACGCTCCGGCCGACTTCGAGACCGGAGGGGGTTCCGGGGGAAGCCAATGCACCATCGTCTAATGCCCCTCTTCCCCTCACACCATATTCACTGTCGGTCACACATTCAAACATTTCTTGGGGTATCCACTTTACTGACTCCTTGCACTTCAGAACATCGCAATTCGCGACTTGCCCGTTAACCATCTACCCCCTTGTTATTTGTATTCTCGGCGTGCCCAATTCCGCCTCGTTCTTGTTAAATTTTCTTCCTTCACGAACTTGTTGGTGCTAGGATTTAATAGCGTACAAGTTTGTATTGGTTTGTATTGATTTCATGAGGGTATATAACAAATCATAACTCCGCACATGCTACTCAGCGCATTAAATGATCACACATCGAATAGTCTACTCGTTATGACGCGTAGCGGGTATGTGGTAGCGGATAGATCCAGTCTTTACCGTGCCGCATTTCGGACGGCCTTTGAGGTGCGAGCGAGCAGGATACCGGGAAGCACCTCCCGGGGTCCAGACTTACCGAGATGTCCTCTAAGATACGACCAACGGATACCAAGTTACAATGCAGTTGCCGAATCATATGTTCGGTCCAGTATCCGCATCATCTCCTCCGGTGTTTGTCGTCGTACCCCGTCGGCACGTTTGTTACCCAACGACTCCTCTCGGCTTCTGTCGGAGACGCTCTGGCTCCCTTCAGACGCATTTGCGCGCCGTTAAGCGTGGTTTGTGGTGAGGTAGTTCCGCAGTAGATGCCTGGTAATCCCGGCCCGGGCAACAGGCTGGATCCCATACGAGAGAAGAGTCAGATTGCCGGAGTACTGTCAACGGGGTCCTTGAGATCATCGAACAGCGGACGCTTGACAGATTAGAAAGGACGCATAGCTTTTCCCATGGGTGATTCATCGAGAAGGTCGTGCGCGAGATTTACGAGGCTGAGCTTCGTGCGACTTTAGCATTCTGTGACAGGTTCCTTGGGTGGGATGATGGACCTCACATCTGGCGATGTAAACGTTCCCATAAGGCGGAGTTGGTAAGGATTGAAGGCCGGACTGAATGGCTAATTTCGAGAGACCTCGTAGGCTGAGGATCGGCGTAGTCCACGACCAGGCATGTACTTTGGAGCAGTGTAGGGTGTGGCGAGATACGAGACATTCAATGAGAGAGTCGATCTTCTCTCTTGACCCACATCTCCTATCCAGGCCCTTCAATTTACTTGGAAGTTTGATAATGCGCACGCTCATGTCGAACGCGCTAAGTTGCATACGGGCAATGACCGGTACTGCTTAGGTCGCGCAATGGAGTTGCAGGCTTGGGTTTGGTATCAGCAAGACTGGCTCGAAGAGGCGAAACCCGAGGCTTTGCGTGTTACTGATGTTTGCGAGAGGCATGGGAAGAGCACACCTCGGACAGGCCGCTACCAACAAATCGATCCCCTTGCCGTTTACCCAGCAGAAGGGTGATCAACCTTACGGTTTCCGTCTGATGCGGTTGCCCGACAGACGGGTTGCAGTTATAGCGGAATAACCGGTAACCACTCGGATTGTTCATTCATTATGCATTAACCTCTATCGTCACCACCAGGACCGGACCGAAGCACGGCTTTGTGTCCCAGCATCCTGCAGATTACAGAGTCCACTTTCTGATATAGGGTCTTTTGCATATGAAAGTGGGCGAGAACCCGAGCGTTGCGCTCACTTCTATATGCAAACCGGGAGGCAGGGTAAGATATAGAATTACAGTTGTCGTTATCGTGAAGCCCAGGGATGCAGTACAGATACAATGATTGGCTGTGGATATGAATGAACCGCAAGGTCTGTGGGTCAACCCAGGAGGTTGTTTTGCGTGCTCGAATAAAACTCCAAGCTGAAAGATGTTGTGGCGTCACGTCAGTCTGGGAGAACAAGAGAAACAGTCCAATCACCTCAACCTCAAGCCGGGGCGAGGGTCTGGTGATTCTCCGCAGCTGCGGCTTCCACCTTGGCCACTTCGTCCCTGAGTGCCTTGATGTTCTCCTCCATGAAGCGACAGTAGTCCACCGCCCTGAACAGAATCCCGCTCTTCCCCTGACACTTTCCCTTCCCACGGTTCCCGCTACCTTTGGGGCGGCCACGGGTCGGCATCCCAGTCCCGGGAGGAGCTCCGGCTGGAGCGAGCAACGCCGTGAGCTGAACGTAGCCGTCCCTAATGGCATTCCTCCGCTTCTGCTCTGACATGATGTGATTGAGTCGTTTCTGCGGGGCAGAGAGTTGGCCCTTTGGCCGGCTCGTAGTAACTTTTCCGGTGGAGTTGCCGTTCTGTTTCGTTACGACAAGAGATGTAGCGGCGGTGGCCGTGGGGAGTGGAGGTGGGATGAGAGGGGGGTGCGATAAGGGATTGACGCCGTTCAGGATATTTGCGCCAAGGTTTATGGTGTTGGCTGGTGCGATGGAGGTAACTCTGTCTTCTGTAGCGGTGGTTGCTTGTTCCGATTCATCGAACTCCCAGTTGAAGTTATCGAGGAAGCCGAGGATGTCTGTTGTCTCCGACTGGGTGAACAAGTCTGCAGCGGGTGGTAATGGCGGTGGAGAAGGAAAGAGATGGTGGAGGACGGGGTCGAAGTTGAACTCGAAGTCAGCGAAAGGGACCGGGGGCGAATCCATCGTCACCGTTGCGGGTCAGGTCCGAAAGGGTCCGGACAAGGCCGAGCAAACTCGCCGTCGCCCCCGACCGACACCGCCGTCGATGGCGTCCGAAGAGACCGAGTTCGACCATCTCCAATCCATCTCCGACCAACAGCAGCAAGGCCAGCAGCAGCAACAGCAACCTCAGACTCCCCAGCAGCAACAAAACGGTCAGCCCGGCCAACAGCAACAAGACAACGCTTCTGCTGGCGGAAGGAAAAGTCCGTTCTTTTTCCCCCTGACGTTAGGCTTATCTTCTCATTCGCTCGCGTAGAGGGTCCATCCGTGAGGAGAGCTTGTGCGACGTGTCATGCCGGCAAGACAAGGTGTAGCGAGGTTCTACCTTGCCAGGTCCGTAGTCCTCAATCCATCGACCACCCAAATCCCGAGCATTTGATTCTTCCAGAGCTGCTTGAAACGCGGTTTGGGCGCGACTTGTGCATACCCCGAGCCTGACAACAGCGAACAGCCACCTGGTAAAGCTTTACCAGACTCTGTTAACAACCATCTCGCTGACACCGTTCGACATTTCGAATAGGAATCGTCCCCCCGCAGTCGATAAGCCAGTTCGCTCCCCCACTGCCCTACCCTCCCATCCACCCATCTCTCGCCCAACCTCCGTACTACGACTACAACGCCTTCGCTAACCCTCCCCCACAACCTGCTCCTCCCCCTCCACCACCTTCCGCAAGCGCAACATCCAGCACCACCGCAACAGCCGGCGGAACTCCGAACTTCAGGCCGAACAAACGCCCAAGAATCCTCACCGAGGAAGAAACCGCCGCGATAACCAGAAATTGGACTAGGGGCGATTTCTTCATTGGGAATAGTGGTCCCGTCAGGATCGATCCCAGGTTACCCGTGAAATTGACCCTCGGAGAGGGTGATCATGTACATTTCACGATCGGGGGAGAACCTATCATCTAATCCTCCTTGCTCGCTTTTGTGACCCCTTGTTGTGTTTGCTTCCCTCTCCTTTCTCTCTCCTGACCAGTTGTATTCCCTATGACTTCTCCAGGGATCGCAAGGGGATGGAAGGACGATCATCCACCCCTGCCTTTAGATCATGCGTGCTGTTTTCGTTCATATGTTCAAGATTAGCTGTACGAGTAGGTTACGAAATAGATAGCGGGGAGTGGTATATATACCGTGGCGACCTCTATCCACGACGCACTAATGGATCACGACCTCTGTGTCCGTTGAGTAGGAGCAATTGTTAGGACTTCATCAGCGTCCATCCCAAACATGATCTTCAAATTCTCCATGCTCTCAGCGTCGTGTTTCTCACCGACTCCGCCTTTCCCTTTCCCTTTGAGCGCTTCCTTGATGATCGCGGTTTTGCGTTTTTGGATTTGAAGGATCCTGCCCTCGATTGTGTTTTCGATCTGGGAATGTAAGGTGAGAGTTGTACTTCCTGAGAGTTTGCAACAACTCACAATGAAATGTTTGACGTAGACGGTCCGCTCCTGCGTAACCCGGTGGAGTCGGTCAATGGCTAGAG
>Ga0307513_10002194_pt1 | contig 27308 bp, 19 predicted proteins | sample 15_EM_MG_FD_202174 | JGI IMG/M metagenome (GOLD analysis project Ga0307513, IMG submission 202174) | Populus trichocarpa ectomycorrhiza microbial communities from riparian zone in the Pacific Northwest, United States - 15_EM | ecosystem: Host-associated > Plants > Roots > Unclassified | place...
TGTCATATATCCCCCCCCTTTTTTTACACCCCCATTGAATCCTAAAGGGTTGCTTTTTTCATATATACCTCTCCCCTGGCATAATTCTGGCGCTCAGAACATTCACCTTCACCAATAACATTATTATGAAACCTAATAGCAGCGAGTGAGAGATGATGATCATATCCAAATCTCCCAGCAGCACTTATTCCCCCGGCAGTATGACAAGCATTCCGAGAACGAAGTGGAATCCACCTGTCAGAGTAGCAGCAAATGGGGAATTTCAACGCATACACTCCCGGGAGAACACCACGCGCATTTTCCAAGAAAATGATACATGAACGAATGAACCAAGGGTACATGTACAGACGAACAGAAAGATAGACCACACCCCATCCCATCCGCCATCCCCATTCGCCAAGATCCCGCCAAGCAAACAAAGCAACGGGACCAAACGAAACCTAAAGACCTACAAAAGGATGCAATGACCGCCAGGACATCCCAGACAATCCCTCCCCAAATCTATATATAGCATGGCACACCCCCCACAATATGCTACGCCCATCTCCACTCCAACACCGTAACTCGTTTTCAAGACTCTCACCGTAAGCGACGCCTCCCTTGTGCTGTAAGACAATCTCACGAAGAAGGATATATGCAAGTAGAAAGACATCATGCAATCCGCAGAGCCAATCGTGGGTGAGTGACCCCTCTTTACTTTGCGCCACGGGCTATAACCAAATCACCAGTATACGCACTTTTTTGCAAGGCAGTATACCATAGGTCGATCCCACGCGGCACTCGTAAACTATACTCCGAAACGCGAGAACTTTATTTTGATCCACCCCCCCCGGGTTATAGTGGGGCAGTCTTGATTTATTGGCACTACATTGGTTCGGGATTTACAGCCTCAAGTTTATCCTATCTAGGCGTCCTGCACTAACAAGCAGATCTGGGCACTATCCTGCGATCCACGGCTAGTACACAAGGGCAATCGATCTCGGCTTATGAATTGCCTTTTTTGCACCATAAAATTCGCTACACTGTGCGCGTGCGCTCATCAATCTGAAATGATTGAGGGAGGGGAAAGGATAGAGATAAAAGGTCCGAATACATATTCAAGCTGTCCCGTGTCTCTCATTCTGCTTATCCTTCCAATTAGATATTGTAGGATGGTTCAAAATTCCTAGGCGTGAGAGTCAGTGACTATTAATCCGTTGAGGCAAACCAGGCGATCTCCTACACGGAAGGTTTCCAGCCCCTGACGTCTCTGCACAAAAAGGATCCCTAAAGAAGCAATAGCATCAAAAAACTGGAGGGATGTCATACGTCTGGTGGGAGGGCTGCTAGAATAACACCGCCTATAAATTTTGGGGCCAGTATGGCCCCGATGTGATAAGGCAGATCGTTGACAAAGAGGAAAGGACAAAACATTGCAGTAACTCATGGGGAGGGTATCGCAGGAGAGGAAATGAGCATCTACCAAAGTGATCTAGGGGAAAACAAGACAAAAAAGAAGAAAGGGAGGGAAGTAACTACACTAGCGCTTCATTTAGATCCGGCTCCAATAGAACTTCGCATCGAGTTTAGATAGCGGTAAACCTTCCAGTAGCTAATGGGCCGTGAAGGCACTATCCTTGAACCCTCAAACCTTTAAGCAGTTATATTGATTTGCATGCGTAGATAGGTTAAATTGTTATGGTAAGCCAATCGAACCAAAAACTAAGTTATATGCCTCCACACCATAAACCTTCGGACCTTGCATACCAGACATCATCCACACCAGGGGCCGGGGCCAGCACACCATGCCTCCGCGCTCTACTCACGCATCAACCCTATTACGTAGGCAAGCCACGGCCAGTGAGTCCACGTTGATCCAGTAATCACTATTCGAATGGCATTTCCAGATGGCCTAAGGTCACCTACACAGCTCCAAGCGTCAGTTCAAGCCTGCCCCCACACTGCCAAGAGGGCTAACGAAATATGAGACCCTACTAGATGCCTTCACACGGACATGGCAAAGCGCCCCAGTTATGGTATCACCGACTCCCTCGAAGGATGTACAGAGAGCGGAGCACCAAAGCTAGGAGAAGTGTGACAGCGCAAGAGAAACCTGCAGGTAGCAGTACCAGTTGGATACAATTCCCTTCCACACAAGCGAGATAACATAGCCCGAGGAGAAAGTGCAGGTTAATACTCGACAGAACTAACCAGGGTTTCCCGGGCTTTGGACTCCTTTCACAGAACAGGGATGGGGGCAAGGGGGCGAGGAGGTGAGTGAGGGATATTCAGACCCACCCGCATGACCAGTTATGAGCTTCCTCGATAGGCCACACGAAACTGACAGCCGCTGAGGGGTGGCAGGAAAGACATACCTTTACCGTCGTGTAACATTCGTAGAAATTTCGAGCAAAGTTGCAAAAGAAAAGGCCAGAATGGAGGGAGGGCACCACCTTGGCATATCGGAGCCTATAGACTTCACGACAAAAGCACCAAGTCAGGCCTACCATAAGACAGATTCATGAGGGTCCCGGTGAACATTAAAGTTCAGGATCAAAGATGTTGCATCGGAGCTAAAGAGGTCGACCCTGAGTACCGACCCGGCTTCATTGACAGGCTGGTTAAAGCGTGAGCGAATCCGCAAGCCAAGAGGAGAGAAACAGTGGAGAAAAGAAAGGAAAGATACTCGCCTTGAGGGGTATAATACCAGAGAGAAAGAGAAAAGAAAAAACCAACCCCCATTGCCCACAGCGCGCAGGGGCTCCACCAAAGGTGAGTCCGGCAAACCCTTAGGAGAACAGCTCAGCAAAATAAAGAAAAAAGAAAAAAGATAAGCCCATGGCCAACTCCCCACACGGCACTTAGAAAGGATAACAAGCAAGTGCTATAGGCAAAAGGTGACGTGCCCGGAGCAGAGGGAAGAGGCTTGACGAACATAGACATGCAGCACAGAGACAGGCAAGAGATTATGGCATGTATTGCCCACATGTCGCTCATTACCAGCCCCATTGCAAACTCGCTAGGATTATATCTCGTCTAACACCCGACGAATAGCAATGAGGAGCGGCCCTTGGGCCTGAGACCATATGCCCTGGTTGATTGAGAGTGGTGGATGGGGGGCGAACTAAAAAGCATATACAGCCGAACAGAGCGTTTATACTAGTACTGTACGCCTCACTTTCTAGCCGGAAGGCTTCAACCGTCAAACCAAAGTTCTCGCCATACCCGATATGATCTCCGAAAGGTCGGGTCGATGCCCCGCTGTCGGTACGAGTCATAGAAACGTATTGTATAGAAGTGGATTTCAGTTCTCAATGCTGATTGCGCCCCCTTATCGCCGGCTGCTCTGTAATCACCTGTGTTGGATATAACAGCGCTTGCAACATGCAGAAGGTGAAAAAATTGCCACCTTAACTTACAAGAGCAGCCCTACCCAAAGAATTCCTAGCATAGCGTCAGTGGCTCCATCCCCAAACAACTGACTGAACCAGCACTTTAACTAGTGTGATCTATCCAAGCCGGCGAAATCCCGGCGACTGTCAACTAATTTCAATCAATGCGAGGAAAAATGGTTTCACCTTCGATGATAATTCCATCCAATTCCTTCTAGCCTTCCATCCCCGTTTATCTTTCTGCTATCTTCATGTAGGGAGAGCGGTTGATTCACTTTCTCTCACTCGCTCAACCTCGGGGGTCTGTGCCGCAGCTGAAGCAAGCGTGTCTCAGAGCGGTAATCGCGAAAAAAAGCACCGAGATTATGGCTGGCTGAAGACGTGAAAAGGACCGCCTTGTAGAAATTCGCCATAGCTTGCGAATCCTCCGAAGAGAATATGGGCATATAGAAGATTTTCGTTAGCTGTGGTATGGGGATCGCGTGTAGTAAATTTGCCAATCAAACTGCAGTTGGGGTACGTACTGTACCGTTGCCAGCCCCCAACCAGTACTATACTCGCTACTGTACTGTTCGGCGTCCACAACTTGTGATCCTAGTTCAATAGCAGTCAACAAAGCTCAAGCCAGAAAGGCGAACTCATCTTCCGAACTCACTTTCAGCTGGAAAGTGTCAAGCCTTACCGAAATGACAACCATCGGACGGAGATGGTGGCGTTTCAAACATAAAACATTGCAGATCCGGTCCGAAGTGCCAGGAGGAACCCGGTACGGTACGGTAGTCTGTGGTGATGACAGCTCTTGCAAGTACGTATACTTGTAGTGTTAGCACTTAGTACGCGCCCTCATCACTTCATCTCTCATATCGGTAGTCTTCACCGCAGGGAGAATAAGATGTTTTGCACCTTCAGTATTTTTTGTTTTTTTTTCAGCCGCAAGTGACGCAACCGACATGGGAGCTTCCCAGCTTGATTGCTCGCCTCGATGATAGGGATATGATAGCGAGAGCAAAAGGAAATGGCACTCATCAAGAAGCGATCATCCTACTATCGTCCTTCTGGGCAACAGTTGCAAGGCGCCCGACGCCACACACAACGGTTGGAATGATTGCTATCGTAAATCGCCCTCTATTCAAGGCAACCGAAGCTCGGTTGCCAGGGATTTGGCGGGTTATCAGGCACACCAATAAGCATCCATCGCCTTGGCCATCATCCCCAAGACATCAGAGAAGGCTCGAATTACCGAGATCTCCCGCCCTCGCCACCACAATGAGGGTGATTCGTGGCTCATTGTCGTCAGCTTCGCCCTGCACAATGATCTTCTGCCCTTCTCACCAAGGAACTTTGGGGAAAGAGGCGTTTTAGCCCCACCATCGCCCTTGGTTCGCTGTAGCCCACGGAAAAAGGATAAGATCTATCGCACAATGCCTGGCCATTTTCTTCCAAGTGGGCAAGGAGCCGCACCGATAACTGCCCTCGAATGCCATGTGGCGATTGAGAGCAGATCTAACCAATGAGGTGTTGAGAAAACGTGTCAGTTGATTGGGCGTTCGCAAGGGGGTGTCCTGCGATTGCCACTTCTTTCCCTTTTCTTTTCCTCTCCTCCCCGTCCCGATGGGGGAAGCGAGTCGAGGGGAAAAAGTAAACAAGAGAGGGATCAAGTTAAGCTTATCCATTCGCCACGGTTCTCGAGGATTCGCTTACCGGTGTTTACCGAGAAACTGTGTGGTAGCACACTCGGCCATGATTCAGAAAAAAATCGACATTCGTATCCCTACTACCGCCGCCTGCGGGTCCAAGAGGGAGGCCGTTCGGGAGGGCCGCACACCGCGCATCGAACGCCCGACATGAACGGATCTGCTCTTCTCACTTTTCACTCCCCGAGATGGCAACAATTCCAAGAGACTGACTAACTAGATCGCCAGGGATTTGATTTGATAGTCCGTTATACCCGGTGCTGGTATTCAGGACATCAATTCCTCCCCGATCCAAAAATGAATTTCAACTACTCGAGTACCGGTAGGTAATTGAGTTTCGAAGCTCTCTCTCTAACATTACCTTTTTTTTCTTCACTCAGACAAGCTATCGCTTAAGGATCTCTGCCGACGGCCACGAATTGATCACCTGCTCACTCACTCACAACCTTTACAACGGCTAACATAGACCGGGTGAGTGTTCAGCGAGGCAATAACCTCAGGGAGGCGTGGCATGGCTTGACACCAAATTTCGGCACGCATCAAACCAAACTTCTAACAAATCTTTGCCAAGCCTCGCTGAGGGTGTCGCCTCGCTGAACGCTCACCCGGTCCAGTTTCCCTACGGTATGTTTCCCCATCACGAGCACAAAATGCACATCTAATATTTCTGCTCAAACTCCCTCGAAATTCCGGGACAAATAGTCCACCACTCGGATCAGCACCCAACTGGCCTACCCTGCCGGTACATACCGCACAACGGAAGTCAGATCAAAAAAGAAGCAAAGTGCTAAAAATACAATGTCACAAAGCACAGAGAAGAGAATACGGAATGTAGAAAACCAAGGAAAGAAAAAAAGCAAGAACCCGCAGATCTCAAGAGGACGAATCCCCATCCCAAGATTCCCGTTTCACATCCCCCTTTCCTCTCTCTGGGGATTCTACTAGTACGGTACTCGAGTGTTAGCACACATCCGATAGTCTCCTGTATCTCATACCATAGCAAAAGTTTTAAGCGGCACTTTCCGGGCACCCAGGTCCTACGTGGGTCAAGTAATTCAAGTTTCGGTTACCCGGCTGGTTCCTAACAAACTCCCTACAGTACTTCTACCCTACAATGGATGGCAGGTAAAATGAGAGAAAAGGTGAAGCTTCCCATGTCGGCGCCTCAGTGGGATTTCAAGAATTTGCCACTTTTTTGAAAGGGGGCAAAAGTGAGGTTGGTACTTTTCTGATAAAATTCCTTGACCTGCGGGAGTATCGGTAGCACACCAGGCCACCCTTGAATGGATGGACTGGCTGCATTTGGGATGTGATGGGGGCATGGGGCGGATCTCGAGTCCGGGCGCGGGTGGGGGGATTTGTACCGTAAGTACCGGTACTTGTGAGTACTAGTAGGCCATGCTTGTGCGTTTTTGGGGGGGAGGGGTGTAAGAAGGGAGGGATATTTCCTTCAATCAATAACTTCACTGTAGGTTTCCAATAATGTCTGTACTGTACTACACCGGAGATGTCGTAGGATGGGAGGGTCAAGTTATTTCGATGGAGATACCATAAAATCTCGTATAATCTACACTCTCCGCCAGACCTCTAAGTTAATCTATGTGCTCTGAGACAGGGACCCTTAGGAGGGATTAGAGTTTTCCCCACATGGCAAAGCCTGAGCATTCTAGAAGTGTTGGATTTCGTTAACTGATATTCGCAATTCTAATAACCTGTCAAACTAACCCATCACGGGCTAACGCCACAATTCCCGCTGATAATCTGATAGTGGACCGACGAAGACTCCACGGTATTTACCTTCACATTCCCAGCCCGGTGAGGAATTTGCTCTTTCCTTTTCTCCCACCGTATCACATTTTACGAAACAAATTATCACGATGCCCTCTAAAACGGGCAGAATTGGCAGGTGCGTAACCCCTACTACAGGATACTTCTTCAGCACTTGCACAGCAACTTAAACTTTTGTGAGGAACTTTTTATTTTTTATTTTTTATTTGTTCGTTTCTATTATGATGCGTTTGCCAGACAGACTCCCCCGTGCCCCTTTTGTCCCGTTTTTTCCTCCTCCCCCCCCAATGTGCTCTCCCAGCCAATCCCTTCTTCGAGGCTCTGGAGATGCCCGCTGCCCCACTAAAAAAAAATGAGAGTCATGGCTTTGAGTTGTTTCCTATCTATCCACCGCTCTACCGAACTCGCGAGGGATTCAGCGGTGAGATTTAATTGTTTCCCCTTATCTCTCCCCCTCAACTACTAGTAGACGGTACTTGACCTAACTTTCTGCCCGTATCATTCTAGCTACTGTCCGTAGGATAACTTCCAGAGCTCCCGTGCTGCACCATAGCCTACGAATACGCATTTTTATCAACACACCGCGGATAAACTACTACGGCAGTTTAATGGTTGGTTACCAGGAAAGAAATGTCTAAGAAGAGGGTGTGGGGGGGGGGAAGAATGAATCCGGGGCACCCTGCTCGGTTGGTATCGCGATATTTGTCTTCTAGAAGGACTGCTCTTTTGTTGGGATAGATTTACGTGATATTGCGCTCCCGGAACTTTCCTCGATTGATTGTGCAGACGGGGTGTTTTTTTGTCGGTAACGTTCCTCTTCCTTCCCCCCCTCCTTGGGATCATGTTTTATGAATCCCGTAGGGGGTTGCCCCAAAAGAATCTCCTCCCCTGATGCTTTTCACGGAGGTTGGGGTATATATTGCACCACGGCCATAACCCTATCGAATTGAATCGGGGCCATCGGGTCTGCGGTAGATAACCTCTCACGATCCGGACTTTGAAAGGGGAAGCGGCCAAGTGTGGTACCGGTGCTGTAGCGGTATGTGTGTCGACATCACCCTTCATATCATACAAGGACACCCCCTCCTTTTCTGTGCGTCCCACGCCACAGCGTGTTCCTCTTACCCCAACAGGCTTTGTTCGGATCGTGCTGTCAATTTTTAATTGATCCAGAAGCATGCATCGTGCCCCCGACAGTACTAGTACCGGCACACCTTCATGCAGGGGGTGGGATTGGATTCTTGGGATCTGCTCGGCTCGATGTGTGGGTACTGTACGCGTGGGGTCTTTCCTTTCTGCAGGAAACGCCACCTGTGGGGATTCAGCCAGCCTCACTCTCCTCAGGATATGGTCTGGGACAGATGGGGCAGGGGTTGCACCTTCTCTACGAGTAAAGGACAACTATCGGTACGAGTATTTTAACCAACCCGTACGGTAAGCGGCCACTCCGCAGCCCGCAGATTGCAGAGCAACTCTTCTGAGCCCCTTGGTCTGGTGTATTGTGCATTAGGTTGTATGGGAACTACTGTACGGTACTCCAATTATTGTTAGGTTAACCATTTAGTGATCATAAATAATTATAATAGCACATCATGCTCCAAACGAATGCCGCAGGGATGTAGACGGAGAATTATTTTTTCTTAATTTTCCCTCCTTTCACTTTTTTAATTTTTCTTCTATCTTTTCTTTTGTCTATATCTTCTATCCCTTCCGATCGCAACCCGGATATCATACTATAGGCCACAAGTCCAATGCCCCCCCAATCGTTATGACTATTGACCGACCAGATCAAAGACAGTACTACCGGTAGCACACATCAAAACCAAGCGATTTTCTTTGGCTCTTCATTGTTGACGCCTTCGAAGGGCCCGCAGAAACCCTGCTCGCGGGAATTTAAAAAGGTCTTAGCGCCACACCCCCGATTCCCGCTTGTGAGTCAGACTAGTCCTTTTTTGGAGTGCCACGGGCGGTGGGACAATCAGAGAGTGTAACAGTCTATGTTAACATTTTTATTTGAGTCGCTTTTAGGCTGTCTATGGAGTATCATACTCGCACAGTGCTTGCAGAGTACGGTACCCTATGCTTTTTTACCACAGAACGTGCCATGTTTCCTGTAGAGTAAGCTTGCCACACATATCATACTTAACACCTCCACTAGACGCACACCTACCGTACCCCGTGTGCCTAAATCTAGATCAACACACTCTCTCAACTTTGGCACATCCACACCTGAAAACGATCCCCAGCTCTATCGTAATCTCCCATCCCGCTCTCGAGATATTTGCACGTTTGAGCATAAGGCAAGCCGCGCAATCAATGCCTGTCTCTCTCTCTTCTCCTCCTCCTATTGTCGCCTCTTATACTATCACTTTACTTGAGTCTCTTCTTCTTGCTTCTTATCCACCGTGCATGGCGATTCAACACTCGCGCAAACTTTGAACACAAGTTACGAATCAGAGGTATGCGAGCTGGTACAGTAGACCTATTTCACGCAATCTTTTTTTTTTTCAGCCTCACCCCCGTGAAATCAAGGAATTCGCAATACCATATGGTGCTCCACTCAATTTCTTCCCCCCAATTCAATCTAAAGCTTATTCTCTGCGTATTCCGGCCCCGTTCAACATCTGGGTTTGCTACTTATAATCTCCGCTAGCTTCTTCCTTTCCTCCCCTCATCGAGTGCCCTACTCATGCCCGGGATTCTCCAATTCCCACTACAAGTACCTTATCACCATCATCATCATTATCATCATTACTTTTACTAACACCACCATCTTCTTTGCGCTCGAGTGCCAAAAACACACCTTCTCTAACATTATCCCGCTGCATCTTTTTTCTTCCCGCAGGCTCCGTACCTGATTGTCTAAAAGGTTCCCTAGAAAGCTCGTACCACCTACCTTCTTTCCCGGTCCCCCCCCCCACCCACCCAACCGGGGACTTGGGCTTCGATTTCGCCACTGCGGGCACTCCTTATACCCCTCCCTTCCCCCACCCCTCGACCCATCCATCCCCCGTGACGCGGCTGCGTGGGAGATTCCAACCCTCCCAAAGTTACCACGGTAGTCGTACCAAGTCCCAAGGGCTTCCCGAACCACTTTCCTGGCTCCACTATCCATCTTCTCCAGAATTTTCCGCCATCTCGTTTTAGGGCACCTCACAAGGACTACCTCATCTATCAATTCTATTACTTTCTTCTTTTCTCTTGGCCATTCCCTCGCACACTTTTCATCCTTTACTATCACTGCCCGCACACTTTATCCAAATATTATATCACCCCCACGCTTTCCCAACCACACCCTAGTTAAAATTCGTCCTTTCAACCTCGACATTAGCCCTAGCTCTACTTCGAGGTTCCTAATCTTGCTGCGGGCGGAAGGCAAGATCCCTAGGGCTGGCCTGGATAAATAAATATATATAAAAAAAGGAGAAGAAGAAAAAAAGGGGAGGAAAGAAGGGTAGGGAAAAAGTGAGTATTGCACCAGAGTTTGCTATCCCCGGGAACATAGGATAGTCCTATCTTAGTATTGTGTTGATGCCTCTTGAGACACGTCCTCTCGTGCTTCTCCTTTCCCGTCCTACAGCTCAGCTCGGTCAACTGGCTTAGGAGGAAAATCGTATCTGGATCACTACCTATAAGTCGCCGCTGGTGCTCGCCGGTGGGGAGAAAATTTAAGCTTAACAGAGTTTGGTTGACTACCGGCTCAATACCACAACGATTGCCACATATACAACCCCCCCAATTCCTGCCGTTGGAATAGGGACACGGAACATACATTGCAAGCAGCCTCTTGTGATAAATTCCGGTAAGCTCGGTACGTGCGCCAAATATCTCCCCGTCCTCTTGTTTTACGCATTTTCCCATAGAAGCAATATTCTGTACATATATCGCCCACCTTGATCCCCATTACCGGTGACTGATTTTTTTCTTCTTTCCCTTCTTCAATCCCATTCCCGTGATCTCGAGTTTCCTTATATTTCTCAAGATTATTATTTCTCCCAATCCGTCCCTATGCTCTAAACCCTCCTCCCCTGCCCCCCCCCAGCGGCAGCTATGTACTAATCGACCTCTTGATCTTGCTTTTTTTCTTTATTTTTTCTTCTTCAACAAATAGATCCAGCATTTTGTATGCAAGACGCGTATTTGTCTAACTAATACCCTTTGCAGATACTCAAGAGATACCCAATGGGCGATGCGCAACAGCCTAGTGGACCCATGCGCAATCTAATAGTATCATCCACACCCCAAGGAGGACACGAGGGGCATGAACAGAGCGTTGCACCCGAACAGCAAATTCCTGTGACTTTCTCCATTAGCCCAGATCCATATGTTACATCTCATCCTGTAGCAGGAGATTTAGGTATGGCAGTTCAGTTGGTTCAGCATCCCCAAGGATACCACTTCAATCAACCACAATACGTACAAGGTCCCCCATTCTTGCCACAACGATCACACTCCACCCCACATTACCAGCCTACTCAAACCGTGCGCAATGCTGCCAATGTTCCACGGGCTTTGCCCCTCCATCCTCAAATACAACAAGTGGTTCATATCCCTCCTAATAGCCGAGGATTTCAAGCCGGGCACCCTCCACCAGGAATAGCGTATCAGTTATCTCATCAGGTGCACCAGTACCAGGGAGGCTCGGTATCTCCGAATGGCCAATATTTCGTCCCTGGACACCAACATACTCTTGTCGGCTCCTATGGCCAGCAATATACACAGGTCTTCACCCAACATCGGGATCCACAAGCTCAGGCTCAGTCGGGCTCCTACGCAGTTTCCTATTCTAGCTACCCTCCCCATTACCCACCATCTGCAGGCCCTACACAAGAACAATTCCCGCCTTGGTGCGCGGTTGAGATCAATCCGCATTACCTCGTGCCCCCGCAGTACGTTGCGCACCAGATTCCGGCCCAGCAACTGCCGCGGCCACACCAGGGCCAAGCTCCACCAGGTCCTTATGTTAGGCGCCATAGTTTCCCGCCACGACAGTTACCACCTAAACGGCAGGTGTCAGGCTCGGAAACGACTGGAGCCACCCAGTTTGTCGGGTATCCGGGAGTGCCGCGTTGGGACGGCAGAGCAGCAAACGCTACGGCCGCGGGCCCCGGGATCGGAGCTGGTGGTGGAGGAGGGGGAGATGCTGCAACAGGTGGATACTCTGAGCTTTCCGTAAGAGGCCCCGGTCAGAGATACCGCCCCTCGACACTCCCTCCTCCACAGCTTGAGCTGTCCCAGCCTAACAGCTCGGCGGAAACTTCAGGTGTCCTAGCAAGTGCAAAGACACCCGGAACATTATATTCTCCTTTGCCTTCCTCATCTTCATTACCCCACCCAGCTCTCCCACGAGGGCCTCCTCGAAAGCCGAAACAATCAGGTCACGCACTCTGGGTAGGCAATCTTCCGACTGGGGCCAGGGTAGTGGACTTGAAGGAATACTTCTCAAAGGATGCGAAGAATGACATCGAGAGTGTCTTTTTAATATCGAGGAGTAACTGCGCTTTCGTGAACTACCGGACCGAGGAGGCCTGCAGTGCGGCAATGATCAGATTCCACGACTCGAGGTTCCAGAACACAAAGCTAGTTTGCAGATTGAGAAGGAATTCAGCGCCCTCTGCTGCTGCCGGTGTAGTGGCGCCTATACTATCGTTGGGTCCATCCGCTCACCCCGCTCGAGATAGTGGCGATGAGGGAACTGGTGTTGGTGAGGCAGAAGAGGACAAAGCTGGCGGGGCTAAAAGTCCGCCAGCTGGGCCAAAAGTTACTGCCAGGAACGTGGGGAAAGATCGCATATTCATCGTTAAAAGCCTGACAGTGGAGGATCTGGACATGAGCGTGCGAACCGGGATCTGGGCAACTCAAGGCCATAACGAATCCACCTTAAACCAGGCGTTCGAGGTGACTCCCCGCCCCAATCCTGATTTTTTCAATCCCCACCTAGCTAATCACAATCTCATTTTAGACAACAGACAACGTCTATCTTATATTCTCAGCAAACAAGTCTGGTGAATACTACGGCTATGCGAGAATGACTTCCCCGATCCTTGACGATCCAACAGATATAGAATGGTCTCCATCTTCTCAATCTCAAGAAGACTCAGATCTACCGCGGGCAATATACACACCAGAAACTGCGCTGGCACCCCAGGGCCGGATAATCGACGACTCCGCAAGAGGTACTATATTCTGGGAGGCGATATCAGACGACGAAGTTCCCGACCCAATTGTCACTACCAGTGAAGGGGATGGTAACCACCAGAAGAGTCCTGTTGCTGTCGCAAGAGCTTTTGGCAAGCCTTTTAGAGTTGAATGGATTTCTACCACGCGAGTGCCGTTTTATCGAACTAAGGGCTTGAGGAATATCTGGAATGCGAATAGGGAGGTAAAGATCGCCCGTGATGGGACTGAGTTGGAGGAGAATGTGGGGAAGAAGCTTATTCAGATTTTCCATCGAAATGGGAATGGGGCCGTGCCCGGGAATCAGAACACTCCTGCGACCATCTTGCCGCATGAAGGAAATTAGCTACTAGGCGATTTTTAAAGCAATCGGAACAGTTATCTGACCGAAGGCTACGACTATTTCAAAAAAGAAAAATCGGTTCCTTCTCTACCATAACCATTTCCGAGTACTTAAAAAAAATAGCCTAGCGGTGCTTTGGATCTTCGTGCCTCTGTTGATGCCTCCCCCGTTTCTTTTTCCCGATAGGGGCACTCTCAGCCCTACCCTATCGTTCTATCTCTGCTTGGGCCTGGACTTTTCGGGGGCCGGGTTTTTTTGAAGGCCAGCCGCCTTCTTTTTCTTTTATGTCTTTCGTGTCTTTTTTCATTTTTCATTTTTCATTTTTTCTTTCAAAAAATGGTGAGGGCGTGTTTCGAGGTACGGCACTGGTTTGGTCATGGAGCATTGAAGGTCATGTTTGGGTGTTTTTGCCATTTTGATACCACTTGTTTCTTGCTGCTCTTGGTTAATGAGGGGATGTGACTACGACATTGTGTTTTTGCTCGTTTTCTTCTGCCGAGCCTCCTAATCATGGCATTTCTCTCGGTCTGATACCCCGGGTGGCATCTCATGCTAGGGTTACCACTGCGATTCTAGGAGTGTGTACAGTACAGTACCGTAACGATGATACAGTTTATCCGGAGTGAAGAACTCCGGGCGTTGAACAAGCCTCGCGCGAGATTGGGCATAACTCCACAGCTGGGGTATGGCATCACCAGCGATATTGCATACGGGGGACAAAAATACGTTCACATTTTTTCAACTGCTGGGGCTTATCAAAAATGTGAACGTATCATATCCCCCCCGATGCACAGTACTGTACCTTAGCCCTGGGATTACACCTCAGGAGATAGGTAAATTAGAATCCCGATGCCAAACTTACCCCAAACCCTCCCCTTCATCTATAGGAATGCCATTCTTTCTAGCCTTCCATCTAGCACAACTCATCGCGTGAGTTATGTAAGAGTCGTGTGTTGCACATTGCATTATGCGCAACTGAGAGCCCCCATAAGTCTAGAAATCGAGTAGCGGTATGTGAATGAATGAACGAATAAGGGACAGAAGTTCTGCTCGATCTATTTCGCCCCCCAGGGATATCTCGGCTGTTTATTCCACGAATGCGCACGTGGAAGTGGTATGTGGCGTGTTCGAGCTAGTTATCCAGGAACGATGGGATACGGTGCTCTGCCGGCACAGTAAAAATAACTGGCAAACCAACCCCCTCCAACATTTCCCTGTTTTTTTCGCAGACAGCTGTGGCCACGGAGCCTTGGTCGGAGGAAACCTGTTGTTGTGCCTTGATCGTCACTTCCTCCGTTCGTCATGTTCCTGGTGATCTGCTGCAGCTTGCGCAGTTCCTTACCGTAGCACAAACCTCCGGGAGAGTTGGATGTGATACAAGTACTCGTACAGCAACGGTACTATGCCGCACAGCACAACGCAGCAGCTTGCCTTACCATCCCGGCCGCCCGGAGGTTTTCTCTAGGCGTAACTTAACTGCGGTGACTTATTTCTACTATTCTTACGGGTTGGTGGATGATGGGGGTGATCATAGCCGGCATAACCCTTGTAGGCGAGCATGCCATCTGTTTGCTCGCACTCTTACAATATAATGCCTGCACCTTCGTTGGTGACTTTTTTTTTTTTTTACTCACCATTCTATTCGTTATCGGATTGGAAGCTGGTGGGTGGGCGGGCGGTGTCTGGAATCCAATGGGTGCTCTTTAAGGTTCTATCTGCTGGGCGTAACCGGGAGAGAGAGAGAGAACATTTTCGGATCTTTCTCTTTCTCTCCCCTTCTCCCCTTCTATTTTCTCCACTTCCTGTGCTATCCGGCTGACCTACCTTCTTCACCCTTCTCTCACGGTACATACGCATACTCAGGGTGCGGCATGGTTGGTGGTTGGCAGACTTTCAGCTCACCTCGCATTTGACGGAGCCTCGTGGAAACCCGTGGAATTCTGGCTGGGTCGGGGATGCTGGTGAAAAGCGAAGAGGTGTGAATCAGTAAGGGAACCCTGGATGGCCCTAATTTCTTCTGGAAGGATCCATTGGTAAAAAAAAGCATCATAATATGAGGGAACGCGAGGTTTTCTATAGTACCCCATCGTTTCTCTCTCGTGCTTTTGTGGTGTTTGTTTCTATCGATTGACACTATCCACACCCCCTCCCTTACCTCTGATGGCTTGATCGAGGATTCGGACTTTGAGCGCAGACGACCACCTAAACGAGCGGCGGCCATCACGGTAATCTCCATGATAGAATTTCGGGTGTCCTAGTCTCCAGGGCTGGAGGAAAACGGCAGGTAGTGTGGGTCTTAGGCTCAAACAAACCTACCGGTACTGAGCTAATGACAACCTACTGTAAAAGGAGCTTAGGTTTTCGAGAACGCCCTCCCCGAGCAACCCTTTACCAAAGGCGAGGCTCTCGAATCCTCGCTTTAATCCTGAGATTTACCTCCCTCTTCCAGAATACGCGATATCGACGGGCGGGCTTTTTGGTTTCCGGGGGCTCCTGCTGTGTTTGCTCACGATCCACTTGAGGTAATTCCCTTCTCCGGAGATGTTTCACCCTGGAATCTGCCATGTTCCCAGGAGGTTGTCATTTCGTTGATTAGTATACCTTGACTGACGCCCGAAAGATCAATAGCCATACAGCGGTTCAGGCAGCGTTCGGCTCCCAACTTTCGTAACCAGCTCTAGAAGTTATATGTCCCAACGCATCAAAGCTGAGCCCCCGCCCGATGCTCTGTTACTGGGCGACGGGCGCCACTGATATTACGGCGGGGTCTGTCCTACGCCAGCATCTGAGACATTTTTTTCCCGTTGTCTCAAGGCTTGTTTGGACTGATGCGTAGGCCGTTCCGTCCTGAATTGCTGAGCCGGGAGAATATTAGCGAGGTCTTACAGAAACGCGTGTGCGAGTTTCGGGAGATTTATGGTGTTATTAGTAGTTGGGGCTTTATACCAATTTATCGTGGTTGAACTCCTTCGCTTCGGTGAAACGCAGACCTTCAGGAGATGCCCCGGGTTCCATATGATACGGTCAACCTGTGTAAAGTGTCGGGCAACTTGCAGGTAGCATATGATTTATGGGTCCAAAATTTCTCCTCAAAATAGGACCGAAGCGGAAACCACCTCAGGCGACGTGGGATTAAAGTTCTCAAGCTCGGCCAGCCCTGGGCGCCGGCTCCGGAGGGTTCGTGGGTATTTAATGTTGGATTGGCCTGCGGCGTGGAAGTAGGCTCGGCCAATCACAGTGCTCAACCAGGCTGCGCATGTTGACTTGTCCGATGGATCGCGTGTGACCTCCCACTATTTCTCGGGTGGGAGAATGGAAAAGCGATGCAAGAACCACGGTATCTTCTTAGGAATCGGAGGACCATGGCCTGAGTTCAAGGGCTAAATTGGTTTCGCTCGTGTTTTTAGGTTGGCTTGTTAGTACGAATAAACGGGTTTGATGGCCCGGCGCGAATCCGGAATATACGGTGGTAGAGGGGTTCTCGTCTGCCTTACGCTGTTCGTCTGAGGTAGCCCATAGGCTGTGACGCTTCAGTTTGGCGTCTGACGAGAAACTTCACTGACTTGAGCGCTGAGGTAGAAGACTATGAAATCGTGTACCAGTTTCAGGGCAGGGGGGAGGATTCCAAGCCAGGCGGGTGCGAATCGATGAAGCTCCGAGCATGATGGGAAAGATTGTCGCGGGGTTCGCGTCTTAACCAGCGGAAAAAAAGCTGGCGTCCCCCTATTGACAGGAAGTCCTTTGTGTGATTCTCCCAATTTGGTGAGATGAATTTCTTGTGCGAAAGGGGTCAGTACCATCAGAGAAGTTCCGGGTCGCCATCGGGTTGCCATCAATGGAGAAGATCGACCATAAAATGGACGTTCAAACAAAGTTTTTCCCCATAACTGGAAGGTATCCCACTCTTCCGGAAGATTACACAGTGGAAAACTCTCCCAACTCTGTTTGAAGCGCTTGCTTATTTATTGGCTGACTCGGCGAGTTGTCCGACCCACCGGTCGCATTTATGACGCGTGGCCTGATATTTGAACTTGCTTTTGTTGCTCCAAGTCGCCAACATCGACCGATGTCTTTGGAGAGGAGAGCAGGCTTAGCAAATGAGCCTTTAGGTCTTATTAGCAGTATAAGACTCAAACGGAAAACTAGCTCTATTTGCACGCCATTGGCTGAAATGTTCACGGTTTCTCACTCGAGGAGCGGTTTGTGGTGAGTAACCCATCAGCCAGGATCATTGGAAAAGAAAAGTGACACCACTTGGGAGGTTGTGGTTAGGCTAATTCCACCAGAGCGGTTGATCGGTACTAAATGGCAAATCCCGGTACTAATAAATGCTATTGCATATATCGAAGTACCGTGCGAACGTGTGCTCCCTTCCATAGCGGAAAAATGGTATAATAATAACCCGGCGGGATGGATAGCGGGATGGCGTCATCCGCGACGGGTAATATGGCGCTGGAAGGGAGATAAATAAGGGGGAAGAGGTTTTGCTTAAGATTTAAATAATGCATTATAGTGAAGGATGGTTTATTAGCCGACTTACAGAGGACTTTCCTTTCCCATGTTTTGGGCCTTTTTTTTTAGTATCATAGTCTGGTGGTAGATGTGAAGCCGAAAGAGTGAGCATCAAATGTGTGCATCTATGCCAAAACGCTATCTACCTACCAACTATCCGGTAAACTAAAGATAACGCAGACGCCCCTCACCTCCGGCTCGGATAGAGTATAATGCAAACTTGAAATTGTGGCTGATAACCCACTACCCACGGGGCGCAGCTCCTGCTTGTTTAGCTCGCCCACCACCACCCTTCCCGAGCCCGACAGTCTAACCCAGAAGACCACCACAGGACCTCCCCGCTCAACTGGTAAATACCTGCCGGTTCCAGCTGCTGACTATGATCTAGGATAGGTCATCTAGCCAGCAGAAGACATCACACTAATACACCGACAAGCAGAGCAGAAGAGTGCTGCCGGTGATATTTGCCATGTAGATTCCCTATCTCAATCTATCGTAGTTCGAGCTATCCCATCCGACTTTCAAGCTAAGCTTTACGTATTTCCGATCCGCGTCCGGAGGAGCATCACGCACGGTCACTCACCATCTACACTTGCTACTATATGATACTTGCTTGTCGACGGACAATCCCATGGTAACCCCCGACAACTAAATACCCAAATCGCGAGAGATGTGATTGGCTAGTTGGCCGCTGAGACTTGTATAGCGAGTGATTCTGAATGAATTATGTTTGTCCGACGGGGTAGGTGTGGTCTTGTTAGTATAAGTTAATACCGTGTGTGGGGTGATGCGGCGCCTCTCCTTTTTGTCACTGGATGGCTGGATTCGTAATTGCCCGAAGGTCTATATTGTTTTGCATTCTGGTGTTTCTTGGTTACTGTTAGTGGTTGGGCATTGCTGTTTGCTACTGGGGGTGGTAGCGTGCTTTGCGGTGCTGGGTGTATGTAATCCCGGATGCGAGAAGCCTAGATGAGTGCTTATGCAAGCTCTCAGTCCCAGCGCAAGTCTGCACCCGCGATCTGAAGATGTTGGAGTATTGGAGTGTGCTCCGTGACTTTTTTGGGCCCTGTACATACAGTAGTAGGTTCAGAGATATATATAGCTAGCTAGCTAGCCAACCGGCCACTATGGGCCATGCCATTTGATTGCTTTTCGCAGGGCAGAAATGAGGTATTGGCAAGGTATGATACTTTACCCGAGTTTCTCGTTTCCTGGAGGGGGGAATGGACTATCTGACCACACTTCCCTCCCCCGTGATCCGGATCTGAGATTTTATTGTCAATTCTATCTATCATAGCATTAAACCCTGAAAGTAATAGATTCCGATAAGAACTCCTTTCCCGTGCCAAAGAATGGCCACACCGGGGATACAAACCAAGGCGAACATTTCCCCTCCGACAAAGAAACTAAATAATTTCAGAGGCACAGCCCAGAAATCCCCCCCTCGCCCGCCGTCCCTCCCCATTCCAATAATATCACGAGAGAGCACCACCATTGATCATTTTTTACCAAAGACAAAGTATCATATTATCAAGCCCCCGAAATATCTACAGTATATTCCAAAGAAGGCAACAGTCAAAAGACCAAGAAGAAACAGCAATTACCGGCCAGTTCCTATGGTCTAGTGGCTTAGGAGAAACTGGTCGGCTAATTTGAAACAGGGAACCATCATAAGTTCGAATCCGGGGGGCAGTGGAGTGAGTAGTCGAGCATTAAAGAAAAAGAAATGCTCGGCGAACTACTTTTTTGCTGGGGGGTAGGTTGTAGGGTTGTTACAAACCTAAGAGCCTGTTCGTTTAGGGTGTGCTGTACAGCGCTTTCGTGGGGGTGTTGGGGGTAGACGTGGAGGAGTGGTCGGGGAATTATTATAGGAGCGCTCAGTGGAGTTACTAAGAAGCGGAAAGCAGCACACTTGTCGCTATAGAGATTTATATAGTGTAGGATTTGGTAGAAATAGTTTTTCCCCGTGAACCGGGTTTGGTGCGGCGGTATTTATGGGCTGGTGTCTGGGAGTCAATTGGTTGGAAAACATGGCTGAAGATAGTGAATGGGGTGATATTCCGGTCGCGGGATACTCACCCCGCGCAAATATTAATAGGTAGTCGCTACTAATCGGTCGAATCGTAGAGATTCAGGCTTACTATCTAAGCGGTGGGGGGGTGGGGTTAGTGGTGCATTTGAGAACTCCCGCCTTGAAGGCGTTCAGAGGTAAGTTACTCGAGTACTCTACTGTACAATAAAGTGTGGTATGATATATATCTTCCGTGTCCAGAAGCGGCGGTGGGTCTAGACGGTCACTTGGGGGGTTTTTTTTCTTTTCTTGAAATTAGAAATACTTTTATAATATCTAGAATCTCTTATAGTTGTTTAATTTAGCACTTTCGTTGAAGAGAGTTATTATAGGTTGCTCTGTGATACCGGTTGGGTTTATGCCACTATGATATTAGTACTAGTGATACTGTACTTGGTGCGCAATTCTCCAGTTCTGGTATTTTTCTTTCGGAGGTTGACTAGTGGTGTGAGGGGCGGGATGGATGGATGATTGGAAGCTCTGGGATTCCCATCTTTGGATAGACAGTGGGGAGGGAGGAATTTCTTTTTGGCTCTTTGGTGAGGTGGGATAGTATGTAAGGTATATGGGTCAGCGCCTTGGTCGACTTAAACTACCAGTATGATACATACTTCCCCGATCGTAAAGTTTGCATTTACTTCAAACTTCATAGACCGCTATCTCAGAAGGGGGAGCGGAGCGGCTTGGTGGATTTTGAAAATAAATGAATAACGGTAAAAAGAGGAAAGTATATTTCCTATGGTGGGCTTAGCGCTAGTGTTATTCGGAGATCCTATAGCAGTAGATAGATTTTGGTTTGTGTTATATATGTGCTGTGGGAGAATTGTTGCCATCGAGGTTTACCATAGTAATACTAGAGAGATTTCCAGAGAGGTAGAAGTCATTTGCTTTTATAGGATTTACTATGTTCCAGTCATGCTGTGGTAGCTTTTTGCTGATCTTCAGGCTGGCTGCCATTTTGTTCCCCTTCAATTCCACTTGGGATAGTTCCGCCATTAGTTGGTAGGAGGGACTAGGGCAGAAGAAAAGAAGGAAGGGAGCGGAACCCAGTTAGGTCTTGTAGACCACGAAATCCACCGCTCCCCAATCAGTCACAAAAAATGCTCAACCCACACCGGACCAAAACCAACCCTTCCGCAACGAAGCGTTTCCCAAAACTCACTACCACCTCGCTTCACCCTTCCCAACCCGGATCATACTTCCATTTCCAATGGCAGACCAACCCGAGCAGACCGAACCTGAGCAGGCCGAACTTGAGCAGGCCGAACTTGAGCAGGCCGAACTTCAGCAGGCCGAACTTCAGCAGGCCGAACTTGAGCTGGCCGAACTTGAGCTGGCCGAACTTGAGCAGGCCGAACCCGAGCAGGCTGAACCCGACCCCCAAGTTTCTCCCCAACGCTGGCATTGGCTAGCCTCTCCCCTCCGCCTCCTCAAAAGGCTCCCAGGCTTCACCCGCATGGCCCAACTATTCTCCACACGGCCAAAGCAAAGCTCGGGACTCGAGGAGGTGTTCGACGCTGTGCACAACCAACTCATGAACCACATCCAGAACATCGAGCAGAATATTCACGCGGTCCAGCAGCAGCTCCTCGAGCACGTCCCGGAATTTGCAGAATCTTATCCGCAGCATACTCCCGGGACCCTGCACCAGTTTCAGCAATTCGCTCTGATCCTTCTCGATATCCAGGCGCAGGAGGAGGGGCGTCCCCCTGGAACTCTCCAGCCTCTATCTTTGCAAGAGCGCAGGCAATTCCGGCGTGACAACCGGTTGCAGTGAGTCCGCATTCTAACTATTATTTAGTCACAAGTAAATCGACTGATAATACTGTCTCACCTTAGTGATAAGAACAATCTCGCTCGTCTCATGAACAGCAAGATCACCGTTACAACTATGGTTCTCAGTCCGCTCTACGGCGCCGATGGCAAACCTATCCCTCACTTCCCCGCAACTGGCGCGGACATTAAGAAACTTAAGGGTGAGAGATCTGATCTTGTGTAGCAATGCGAGGAATGTTTTGGCTTCTAAATGGAATAATACAGGCAAGGAAATCAATAACCTCCTTCTGGCCCTTGGTTTGCCGGTCGGTGGGGCGTTGGCGGATCGCAGAGAACGGTTCATGAAGTATATCGGCTTCACCATGCTTCTGTATTAACATGCCCTCTTGCGCGCAGTTAGACTACTGGTTTGGGACCTTTCCGTCCCCGTTTGAGACTAGTATTTTCGTGGAGTCCATAGCCCCCGCCCCCCCCCAAAAAACAAGCTTCTAGGAGCTCATAACCCTTTCCTCTGGTGGTTTTTGTCCCTTTGTTTTCCCAAAGCGCTTAAGTACCTCGGGCGCACCCAGCAGCTCTAGAGATACTTTTTTTCTAGTACTGTACAAACAAACAGAAAAACAGAAAAAAAAAGGAGCCGTGCAGCACCATGCCTGATAGAACGCCATCCCGCTCGCCCGGAGCCTACCCACAAACACAACCTACCATCCTAACACACGTCGAAAAACACTACACTGATCTACGAGTGATAATACATGAGGATAGTAACCACACCGCCAGTATCAGCCCAATGTTCCCCCACGTAAAACCACACATATTCGCATAACGGCGCCTAAACAACCCAAAGATACAGAGAGCACTGGGTAGCCTCGCCTTGGCTGAAGGGAAAACAATTGTTTCCCAAGGCTGATGTTTGCTGCCGTCTACCGCCGTTTCGTGGAACGGCATAGCGCAGATGGAGCGATAGGCAGGGTTAGGGTTCTAGAGGCTCAAATGGGCGCTAAATCTATTCAGGTCTAGTGCGGCTCAAATTTTTTCGAGCGAAAAAGCGCTTGACGATTTCATCCATCCCATCCCATCGATTTCGTCCCCATCTACTGTACCGGCACCCCCCCCCCCCCCCACTATCTATTCTTTTTACTAAAGTGCGGAATAAGGCCTCAATTGCACTCGTACTCGTACGCCCTTTCTTTCTTTCCCCCCTCTCACCTTTCCGCGACTAACAAATTACACTTTTTTTTCTTTTCTTTTCCCCTCACAGCGCGAAAAAAAAAAAAAAATGTTTACCGCCCGCCGCCTCCCCACAACGCTCCACCTCCCCTCCCTCCTCACCCGCCGCTACCTCCACGACTCCCTCCCGCCACCACACATACCGGCGAAATCCGCGAGGACACCGGACGTGACCAAGTTCCTCGAGCAGATCGGTCGCAACACGATCCAGCACGCGCCAAAGTTCGAGACGTGGGAGCAGTTCTTCTCGCTGACGTCGAGGCAGCTGCGCGATCTGGGCGTCGAGCCGCCGAGGGATCGGAGGTACATCCTGCACTGGAGGGAGCGGTATCGCGTGCTCGATGGCGATCTCGTGCTCAAGGAGCATAAGCGGGGGGTTAAGGTTGATGGGGGGGAGAGGAGACGGGCGTCTGTGGTGGCCAAGAGGAGGGCGGAGGAGCGGAAGGAGCAGAGGAAGAGTGCGAGGGAGGGGGTCGAGTCTGAGAAGGGGAAGTATCTTTGAGGATTTGCGTGTTCAATTCTAGATGGGGTGTTTTTCTTGTATAGTACAGTACCGCTGAATTCAGTGCTTGGTTGTTGCATTGCTTGCTTGCCTGGAGGGGGTGGGGAGTTTAGGTGTGTGTGGTCAGTGCTCGGGGTACGGTCTCAGCTGGCGATAACAAGGTCGCGATCGCGAGGTATCAATAACAATCAGAGATGATGGCCCGGGGGAGGTGAAACCGATGATTGTGGAACTCTGCACCTCTAAAACCTGCAGCGCCAACTCCCGTATCTGGCGGTGTTTGGGGGGGTGTATTTAGAGTGTGAGGCCAGAATCATTTATGGTCTCGCAGATAGGGGCTTGGAATGCGGATCTGGCCGAGGTATTACTGGTGCCGGAGGATGCGGTAGTCTACTAGTTATATGGAAATTCTGCAGACTGTGTGATAGCTGTCGTGAACGCCGGAGCACAGCAGTATTTTAGAATACGAGCGGCGGTATAACCCATCTCACGTCGCTTAGAGTGATCGCCCCCTTTTATCCGAAGCTTCTCCGCTGAGAAAACAGTCCAAATTCCTCACAGACATCGTCCGTCCACACTGGCTGTTGTTTGTCCGCTTGCTTGCTTGAGTGTCGCACTTAGTATTATGCCAATTCCTTCTCCCTCAAGGACAGAACGCGAGTGTTCCTTTTAGGTAATATTACTCCGCTCCTCCTTCCCACCCCACTTTCCCCACTTTGGCGCCGCAGTGCTTTTAGGGCGGGGTCGCCCTCACCTCACGGGCTTATCTGGACCTGCTTTACACGTGTACTTGTATGACTTATCATCGGGCGGGCGTGGGATTTTGAAGCTGGGCGCCTCTGCGGAATCATGCCCTCACGGTCTCACAGTTGGCGAATGTAACCATGAGCATTCACCAATCCTAGGCTACCGATCGAAGATAAGATGAGATTGTAGCTGAGCGTGGGCTAAAAGCTCTTGGCGGGCTAGCCAGGGCGGGAAGGAGGAGAGGGAAGGGGGGACTGCCCTAAGCGGAACTCGCAGCGCGGTGGTCAAGCAAGTGCTTCGCGAGCACTGTGTTTCGAATCGCCTTAGTGGTTCCCGGGTGAGAGCTTACTTTCTTTCCCAGACGAATAATTAATCTGGGGAGCAGCCAGTCAGAGGCTGTTCATCGCGATACTCATCTCGATAAACTTTGTGGGCATTTATTTTAACTCGAGGAGCATTTCCTCAGGGCTTGTTGCTGCTGGATATTGGCTTTAGGGCGCTAGCGAATCATTTTGGTCGGGCGCTTGCCAAGACTGGCCTATGCTGAGGATTTTCTATTGTGAGAGGAAATTAGGGAGTATTTTACCGCTTTTGGCTTCTGGAAGATCTGGTTGACGGGATTGGGTTTGTCGCTGTAGCACATACTCTGTTGGTCATTAGGGCATCTCGGGTGCTTTGTCTCATCTCGCGTTTCAAAGCAGCAGATACCACATCAAAATGCAGGCCAGGCACTCGGGAATTTCATTGGGTGTTGCATCGAGATGCAATCCCTCCCCCGTTGGAGAGTAAGACCTCAGCATCATATATTCCTCACATTATGGCTCAGGCCTCTCCTTTTAAACTTTCTTTTCCACCCTTTCGACCGCTATGGTATCCCCCCCACCCCACCCCGTTTGACTCCTGGTGACGTTTGGGGCTGGGTATGGTACTCGAGCTCAATATCGTTCTACGGTGCATCAAGCCTCCATGTGGGTCGATTTACCATCTTTGAGACACCTACGGAGGCTAGGGTAGCATTGGGCCCATGACTTGAATGAAAACTTTCTCCCCGGGATTTTTTTCTCAGCCGAAGGCTCGCCTTCTCTTCCCCTCCTCATTCCACTGCTTTCGCTTCATCGTTGCGGGCTGCGGGCATCCCTCTTATTTTTAACTTTTTAATCACCTACAGCGTAGGTGGTGGTAGTTTGATAGCAATACTTTAATACTTGCTATAACTGATACCCGGGGGCGATATCCCGTTTCTCTCCCTACCTGGCCCCGCCTCGTCAATTCACCAGAAGCCGCCCTGCTCCCGTTTGCTTTTACATACGATTCTGGGCTGGCTGTCAATACCTCAGTGTCCGGGCGACACTGCTGACAGAGGCAAACATGCTCAAACCGAAGCCCACGGCGCCACTACGCAGAACGGCGGATAACAGTAATCCGCCAACACTTGGAGAGAATGAGTTTAGCCTTCCCCGCCCTCCATTCGTCAGGCGTCACTCGTCCACGCCGTCGGGCGAGTCTTTAGGGAAGAAGATACAAAGACATCTCGATGCCGGAAACCCTTTGTATATCGGGTTCGATCCAGCGGATCCACCCAGAGATAGTACTTTGGTGGCGGGCCCGGCCGGAGGAGGAGATACGGGGGGATGTACGGGTGAGGAGAAGCATACTACTGCTGGGAGGGGAAAAGGTTGGGGTAGGAAGGTGGTGAAGGTGCTATGTTGGGGGATTCCGCTGGACGTTTGCGCGAGGACAACCTTGACGATAGGGATGATGGCGGCCCTGTTGTCGCTACTGTATTCCGTCAACCGGCTGATACGTATGCTTTCCCCGCGAGATCTAAATTGTTCGATTTTGCCACGAATTCTAATTTTAAAAATATCAGAGCTAAAGGCAATTACGGATCCCGATAGCTTAACGTTTACCTCCTGTCTGATAGTATACCAATGCTGTTGGGGCGTCTTCTTCGGCGCAACCTGCTTCTTTGGCTTCATCTTGATGTGGGGGAAATGGCGCCGCTCACCGACCGCAGCCTTATTCTTCACAGTCACTTGGATCCTAGTAACCACACTCCAGCTGGTGACATCGATCTTGTGGTTCTACTTCTACTTCTTCTTTCGCCGCAAATACTTTACCAAATGCCATGAAAAAACCACGAGCGCCGGCCCGGAATTCGGCCGCGACGCTCCCGTTCGCCAGGCAACACAGGACCAGATAGATTTCTGCATGATGATAGCCCAAAAGGAAGGGGGTGGGGTGCTATTCTGGGGGGTCGTATACATCATAATGTTCTACTTTGGTATAATAATCGCTGTTTGGGGCAGGGACTACAGGAGGCGACTACTGGAGATTCGGGAATGCGAGAAGCTAACGAAGGGCCCCGGCGCCGAAGGCGAGAAGGTGGGATTACTATTGGGGACCGCACCACTTGGCCGATTGGCGCATAGTAGGAGAATGACTATCGGGCCAACAAAGTCCGAACTGGAGGGGTCGCGGGCGGAAGAGGAACCCAGACCGAAGGATACAATAGTGCGCTTCTCTGGCACGGTACGAGTGGGGAAAGCAGTGCCCACTTCGTCGTCCTCCTCCTCATCATCACGCGAGCAGCATCGGGGTCGAAAAGGGAGCAATTCATCTACGGAAAGTTTAGGACTGGGGATCTCGGTTGAGGGGCAGAGTTTCGTAGGGGGTAGTCCGCAGGCAAGAAGCGTGGCGTATTGAGCACAAATTGCTAGTGAATTCCGCTTTGTGTAAATAATCTCATTCATTCTTTTTCTTTCCTTTTTTCTTTCCCCCCCCTTCTCCACGAGTCCTAGTACTTGTCCATTCCAATATTCTCTTCTATTACCCCCTGTTGTTGCGGTATTCAGATAGGGCATTTAGTCATCTAATTCCCCCATCCCGATCCCTCCCCTACTTTACTTTACTTTCTTTCCTTCCCTTTAACATACCCGAGTATGGCTACTCCTTACTTCATTTCTAACCCCCCCTACCGAAAAGACAATGCATCGTACCCGTACTCTGTAACTACATCCCGATGAACGGCTGAGCCTTTTGTTCGCCCCCCCCCCCCCCCCCCCGCGACCCCACAACCCGACCCAAACACAAGACACCC
>Ga0307513_10002195_pt1 | contig 27301 bp, 14 predicted proteins | sample 15_EM_MG_FD_202174 | JGI IMG/M metagenome (GOLD analysis project Ga0307513, IMG submission 202174) | Populus trichocarpa ectomycorrhiza microbial communities from riparian zone in the Pacific Northwest, United States - 15_EM | ecosystem: Host-associated > Plants > Roots > Unclassified | place...
GGAAATATGCATAGGAAAACAATCATACTCATTCATAACATAAACTGAAAATAAAAGGAAGAATAAATCTCACGGTTCTTGAAATCCGAAGGTTTTTGCGTCCTTGCAACCAAGAAAAGAGCTTAGCCTTGCATAACTATTGAACAACTACTTCTAAAGATTGAAGAGAGCATGATTTTTGGGTTTGTAGAGAAGAGAATTTGTGTTTATTCTCTACTGGCTGCTGCCTCCTTTCTACCCTCTTTCTCTTCTCTCTTTCTTTTTATATGCTAAGAAACCCTAGTCCCTAATTTACAAAATAGTCCTCCCTTGAGTTGATAGTTTACATTTAAGTACTTCAATAACTATTTTCCTAAAAAGGAGAAATAGCCTTGCATTAAATCTTCAAGCTTTGACTTAGAGGAGATAAATTGCTGAAATAAAAACTTGGACGCCGGTTTAGATGCTTCGAAACGTAATTTGGACATGTTCCTTCACGAAACCTATTTGCTGGCAGAATTCAGCTGTCATCTTTGGAAAATCATATCTCCCTCATATGACATTGTTTTTGGCTGAAAGTTTGAGCGTTTATAGTACTGTTAGTCAGGAATCCAAAAAAATTGAGATTGCATCAATTGGACTTTTGTAGCTCCAGATATTCAAGTCAGAATGGCCGAAGGTCAACATTGGCAGATTGCGAGATTTGACTTTGAAAGCTGCGATTTCCATGATCTTCCTTATTTTATTTTCTTTCCTTAAATTTCCAGAAAGGTATGGATGTTATCTTTTTAGTGCCACTAGAATCACTTCATTTCGACCTCTACAACTCACGCTCTGCACAAAACATCGATTGAACATCAAATCTGCTAGTTGCCTCCAATTTACTCATTTTTGCATCTTTCATCCAAAAGTACCTTCAAAACATAAAACAAAGAATTTCAAGGTATTTTATAGATATAACATAGGCAAAACATTAGTTAAATGTGGGTGAAACTATCGAATAATATGGTTGCATCACATTCCCTCTATCTTCAATATGATTCATCTTCAAATTACCAATAGGTATAATGGATGTTTTATATGCCTCTTGTTTAAGCATTCAGAGCTCTTTTCTTACCAACACTCACCTCAAACAACTTTGTATGAAAGTAACATCCCTTCTTTTTTGTCTTTCATTCTTTTTGCATTGTTGCTCCGCTATCTTTGAATCTTTCCGAGTCTAATACTAACTAATACAGATCTTTTGATCACGTGGTCAAACAACCCCCAATGAAATTGAAATACAACTTGGAAAGCTGAAAACCAGGTTTGATAGAACTCTATCTTAAAGGTAATTATGTACCTAAGAAATAAATATATTAAAATAAACTTGAACTGAAAGATAACCATGTACCTAAGAATCATAAGTATGTGAATGACACCACGAAACCAATTAATCTTCAATAAGTCAGTTGAACGATCTTTGTCCCTGCAAAAAAAAGATATTTTACCACAAACAATAAAAAAAATCATGTTTATTATCACCAAGTTGTGAAAATTTGCAACTCCAAAAACATTATATAGTCTCCTCTAAATAACCCTAATGGACATTTTTTGGGTTGCAAGCCAATGAGTCCAAACTAGGAATCAACTAATTTAAGTCTAATAATGAATTAAACACCTAAAAATATCTAATAGGCCAGAACAAACTCAAATTGAAAAAAATAGTTTAACATCAAATAAAGAATATAGGATAATAAAAACAAAATATTCCTAATAGAATTCCTCTATGTAGCTGAAATCTCCAAGCTCTACTGAGTGGTGTTTTGGCCAAACTTTTAGTGTAAGAATTAAAATAGAAAACTTTGTTTTGATTGATAGAATTTCCTTCCTTATATTGCCTCTTCTTTGTCTCCTTGATGTGCTAGGAATACCTGTAAAATAAGAAAAGTAAATCCAAGATAAAGAACTCCTTAGATGTTGCCACATCAAGTCCACGTGGAATTTGAAATCCTTACAAAGTATGGACTCCAATTCTTCAATGAATCCAAGCCATATTAGAAACCCTTGTATCCCAAGCCCATGTACAAGTTTAGGGCCAAAATAAGCCTCATTTAATCTCCCTTTTCTATCCAAAATTAACCCATTACAAGTCTAGACTAATTGGATTGAAAATAGCCAAGAAAGAATACTTTATTGACGAATCTGTCAAGACAATAATAACAACTTTAACCAATTTAAATAATATGTTCCTAAACTTCAATTGACCTGGAAGTCTAGAATAATAGATTTCTATGTGTCTAGCATCTTCTTGTAAAATGTTAGATTGATTCGATGTACGATTTGAAAAATATGCCTGATTTCGCAACACTTATCAGTAACCGTTTTTTAAAAAAAAAATTAAACCTAACTTGGCTCATAATCACACATCTTGGAAATGAATTTTGAGATAAAAATAAAACTTTGTCATCTTCCAAACATATTTATATGATAGGACTCCAACGGTACAGTCATATCTGACAATCTCATTTTTGTTCTCTATATGTTAAAAAGCAATCTGCTAACACTTTGCAACATTAATTAGTAACCAAATAAATAAAGTATGAAAAACTTAAATGAACAAATTACTTATTTACAAAGAGAAAAACTTTTGAAGAAGTTTTCAAAAGATAAAAAACCCTTTGAGGCAGCCAAACCTCAAATAGACAACTTTCACTATTTTAGAAGATTACAAGAGGAGTATTTTTTACTACAAACTCTTTATAACTATATTACCTTACTTTTTAAGACAAACACTCTATTTTGTCTTCTACTGCAGTAGTTTGCCAAAACACCTAACAATCTTTAAATTATTGTCATCCTAACTAAAACATCCAATTGCTAACAATTAACACATGAACTTCCTATATGTTGTGAAACTTTGTATAACTTCTTAGCTGTCTGGGAACTTTTGCTCCGCTCTGGTTTACTAGTGCTGCTCTCACTTCTATTTTAATGCTTATGATTGTCCTTCCTTGTATACAACCATGTGATAAAAATAAAAACTTTCCATAAACATTTTCTTTAAACTTCTTAGTTTATTATTTTCTTAAAAGATTGTTATTCGTGTTTCATAAAAAATATTTATTTGATAATTATCTTTAGATAACTTGTATTTATCTTCTTTTGATAAAACCCATCTAAACTTCTTGTATAATTTATCCAAACAAACTAGATAATGATAGAAATAATCGTGTTATATCCTATAATGTGAACTTGACTAATTCTTTATCTAATTTGGATAAACTGATAATCTAAACAAATTTATCCTTAACAACACAAATAATCATTAAGTAATTGAAACCAAACATTTCAACATTTACAAGGTCAAAACTTGTGTCTTTTAAAGTTAGGCTTCCAGTTTGTTCTTACATAACTTCCATTTGTCTGGTTAGTCCATATATTTCTATGTAAGAGTATATGAAGTAAAAACAAAAGTATCATAATATACCTATCTAAAGTTTCATAACAAGAAATGAAATCATTATTTATAGATTAAAAAATTATTTATTTTTCATAAATAAAAAAATTAAAAGAAAGATGAGCGGTGCTAATTAAATTTGAAAGAGAAAAAATAAAATTATCATTGATTCTTTAACAATCATTACAATAATGTTTAAGATACATCAAATTCAATTATAATTATAAATAAAATTATCATTATTTCTCTATTTATAATTTCATAATTTTTTACATATGATTCATTATATTGATTTATTAGTGTTGATTTTTACTTATTTTAAAAAAACATTGTTTGTATAATATATAAAATAATTTAAAAAATAACATACCAAAAGAAGTGGGATGCAACAAACAATGAAGTAGGTGCTCCTTTTTTCTTTTTCATTTTTTTCTTTCAATTTCATTCATTTTTTTTAAATTCCATTCTCATTTTTTTAACGGTCATTTGAGTTATTTTTAGACCAGTCAAGTTGACTAAGTCACAACTGACCAACTCCCACATAATTTAATTTTAAACATGGGCTAGGCAATAAATTAGGCTGAAATATTTTTTTTTGTCAATTTCCTCTTCAAGTTTTTTTATTATTATTTTTTATCGAACGACCAGGTTACTTTTGAATCAACCAAGTCAATTGGTTCACGTCAAGGCAACTTTCACATGATTTAATTTTAAACCTAAGTTAGGCAAATAGTTGGCTCAATAGGATTTTTCTGTCGATTTTGACATTTTTTCCCAATTTCTTCCTTCGAATTTTTTCACCAGTCAATCGAGTTGCATTTGAACTAACCAAGTTGATTAGGTCATGTTAGGGTAACTTCCACGTTGTTTAATTTTAAACCCGGATTAGGCAAATTGTTGGGTCAAAAGGTTTCAAGGTTGACTTGCTAAATGAGTTTAATAACAATGTCAAATAGTTATTTACTATATCATTGACCTGCGCTCTGCTGCGTCATAGCGGGTCTGGTCAAATGTTTCTTGAACATAAAAAAAATATTCAAATATTACTACAATTGTTTTTAGAGAAAAAAAAATTAAACTGTGTGGGGGTTGGCTTGATGTGATCCAGTTGACTTTGCAAGTCAAAAGCAACCTGGACGACCTGTAAAAACATAGTTTGACTCAATTTTATTTTAAGATGACATCTTTTTTTTTTAATATTAAGATAACAACATATAGGATTGACTTAGGTCAACCTAGGTTAGCATGTCAAATCTGTAACTCGGGCTACAAGACTATGATAACCTATAGAAAACAAATAAAAATAAATTATAAAGCCTAATTTTCAATCAACCCAATGTTTAATTATGAAATAGAAAAAAATCAATTAAAAAAAACCGAAAAAAGTGACCCGAGTTAACTTGTCAAACTCACGACTCGATTCATAAGACCAAGATAACCCCATAGAAAAAAAATCAAAACAAATTACAAAGTTCAATTCCCAATCAGTCAAATGTTGAAGGATGAGTTTGGAAAAAAATCAGTTTCCCAATCAGTCCAATGTTGAAGGGTGTGTCTGGAAAAAAAAATCAGTTAAAAAACAAACATAAAAAATGATCAAATTCAATCTGTCAAACCTATAACCCGAGTCATGAGACCGAGATAACCTCATAGAAAAAAATTACGACCAAATTTAACCTGAATTAACTAGCTAAATCCACGACTCTGATCATGAGACTAAGATAACCCTATAAAGAGAAAATAAATAATAATAATAAAATTCAATTCTCAATCGATCTTATTGGATCCAATATTGAACGATGAAATTTGAAAAAAAATTAATTAAAAAGATAATACAAAAAATGAGATAAGTCAATATGGGTTAACCCATTAAGTACTATTCTAAGGCATAAAGTCGAGATAACTTGCAAAACCCACAACCGAAATAACCTGCCAATTAAAAATAATCAAAATAAATCATGAACCCTAATTCTCAATCAAACACAATATTAAATGATGAAATTGAAAAAAAAATCAATTAAAAAAAAAGAGTAAACTAGAATAACCTGTCAAACCTGCAACTCGGGTAATGAGATAGGGATAACCCAATAAAAAAAAATGCAATGTTAAAGGATATGAAACTGAGATAACCTCTTACAAATAAAATAACAAAACAAGGACCTGATTTAACTAGGGTTAAAATATCAAAACTTGCGACTCTAATCATAAGACCAAGATATCTCCATAGAAAACAAATCAAAATAGATTATGAAACTCAATTCTCAATCAACCCAATATTGAATGATAAAATTGTAAAAAGTTTCAATTAAAAAAAAAACAATCCGAGTCAACTCGAGTTAACCCATTAAGTACTATTCCCAAGTCTTCAGACCAGGTTAACCTAATTGAAACAAAAAAAAATCATGAAACCTAATTCACAATTAACCCAATATTAAAGGATGAAATTGGAAAAAAAAATCAATAAAAAAAAAATAACCCTAGCCAACCGAGTTAACTTGCAAAACCTGCGATCCGTGTTATGAGAGTGAGATAATCAAATAAAAAAATCTAATATTAAATGATATAAAAAAATTAATTAAAAAAATCAAAGAAGAAAGGAAAAAACAAAGGCAAATGTTTTTTTATAGGACCACACCAAAACATGTTGTGACAACACTTTCCCCATGTGTTTTAGTGTATTGTTAATAATAACCTGGATAATTTTTTTATGTTAAAAAAAAACATTTGATTATATCGTAGCATAGCAAGAACTAATGGTATCTTGAATGTTTTAATTTTTTTTGTTCAGTATCTCGTATTTGTACTCGTATATATTTTTATCCTATATCTTTCCAATGTTTGCGTTTGTTTTTGGTTTTTGTAATTTTAAAAAGGTAGTAAAAAAGGGTACGTTAAGCTCCTATCTTCACCGCTTTTGTTTTCAGTCAAAGAATGATTTTTTAATATTATTGTTATAGAAAAGGACAAACACAACATCAAATTTGATGGTTTTCATTTCAAGCATAGTTTCAGAAATAATGTTAACAAAGGACAAACACAACATCAAATTTGATGGTTTTCATTTCAAGCATAGTTTCAGAAATAATGTTAACAATTGGTTTATATAGTAGAAAGATAATTCTAATTTGACTTAATGGACCCAAACTTGATAAATAGGTTTTAACATATTAAAAGCCTGAAATAACAAAAATAATAAAATAAAACCTATCCCAAATAAACCTTTAAATTTCTCAGGCCCTAAAATAAACTAAAAGGTAAATAAATAATAGCCCAACTAACTAAAACAAAACTAAAGTCGAATTTCATAATCTGCTAGTATAATCAAATCTCAACTTTAAACAAATGGTTCTCCCTTATCTTGATGAATTAAAAGATCTACCACATGAAACTAGAAATATATGGATGTCTACTTTCCAACACAACTAAAACTACATTAAAATTCATTTTATAGGTTCAGTTATGACCAAAATAGTAGTTAAAGGTCAAAATTAGCAAATTTGAATCTTTTTATTCCAATCTTTCTGTAATGTCCGGATGCTCCCCTACAAGACCTTCTTGGATATGAATCAAATTAATCAAGGTTTGATCTTAATTATTTGATATCCTTTTGAAGTTCACCTTATCTCATGTATCTTGAAGATATTCATTAATTGTCTTCTTGAACCTCTTTGCTTTAAGTCTTGTGACTGGACCCAATGAAACATCTAATGGATCTCTTGGTGTTGAATTTAGGATCACATCATTCCTTCTCTCGAAAGGATTCGCCCTTTAATCATCACCTACATCAAACAAAGAAAGATCAAATACATTAAATGTAGCACTAATATCATACTCACTTGGTAATTCCACTTTGTAGGCTTATCAATGATCTTCTCAAGAATTTGAAATGGTCTGTCTCCTCTCAACATCAACTTAGATCTCCTTTGAGTAGGAAATATTTATTTTCTCATATGCATCCAAACTCAATTTCCTAGTTTAAATACCGTCCTTTTTCTTCCTTTATTGGTTTTAGATACATATTGCTCATTCATCTTTTCGATTTGTTGTTGTACCTTAATATACAAAACTTTGACAACCTATGCTACAATTCCCATAAAAAATAACTCTTTCATCAACAAGTAAAGACAATAAATCCCAGGGATCATTAAATATAACATGTTTTAGGTTGGCTTTTAGCTTCATTAAATAGTTCAAACACAAATTTCTACCTATTTGGCAGAAATGTTTTATCAAAGAGGAGGAATGAATTTATCTTTAATTCTTTCAATTGAGTTGTTACCCAATCATTTTCACATAAAATAACATCATTCAACAATTAAAGTATATAATCCAACACCCTAACATACAATTTCAAACATACATATACACTAAAACATTATATTTAACACACCACATAAAACTAGTTCAATCAAACATTTTGGAGGAGTCTCTTACCCTTACTTTTCTGCATCCCCTCTAAGAAACTCCTTTAGCTGAATTTTCTTCAAGGATTTAAACCTTTAATCTTTCAATTTTCCTTGTTCAAATATCTTCCTAACACATTTTGATTACTTAATCTATTTCTTTTTTGTGTTTTTATGGTGAATTAGCTAGGGTTTCCTCATAAACTTTGTCTCCTCTTTTTCTTCTTCCTTAGCTGGCCACTTGAGTGTTCTTAAAAAACATTGTTCATGCTTATATAGTTGCGATTTTTCATTATTTATACTAATGACCCAAGATCCTTTTATTTGCACATTGAACCCCACAAGTTTCCTTTTATTTTGACTAGTGTTACTAGCTTTCCAACTCTTTCAGTTCCATCCCTACTGTCATAACCTAATTTGGGTTTCCCCCAAAATTACTATATTCTTTTAAAATGAAAAGCAAAAAAAAAAACTATGAAAAGGATTGGCAACTTGGCAAGAATAAGCTGAGAAGCTTTTCAAATGCATGGATGAACCAAGCTGGAGTTTTAGACAAAATTAGAAGCCTATTTGTACCCCATTACACTCAAGATTAATGGAGAATGCAGATTCAATATCAAATTAAATAATTATTTGATGAATCTAAATAAAAATTAAGTTTGATGGCTTAATGAAATTTTTATATGCTAATTTGATTTAATCATAGTCCTAATTACAGGTTTAATTGAGTTTAAGAATTAATTTGAGTCAAATTAAAATATTTAATTAAGTGCAAGGACTTAATTAAACTTTTAACGGGTCAAATTAATTTTATTAAGGATTTAATTGGTGAAACATTAAGTTTGAAAACTTAATTTGAGCTTAATTAAAAAGATTGAAATTTTAAATGATCAAATTTATTTTTTACAAAGTCAATTGGGTAAAAATAGAAAAACAATTGCAAGAAAAATAAAGTTTCGAGGTCAAGTAAAAGCAAAATCAAAATTGACAAGACCAAGAACTTAATAAAAAAACAAATTTGGGAATCAACCCAAATCAATTGAATGGAATGAAATTAAAAAATTAAGGAATACATTGCAAATAAAGAAATAATGAATTAAAATGTACCTTTTGATACCACTATTCATTTTTTTCTTCATAAAAAGCTGGTTGAAGACCCTTTTGTATGTGTTTCTGGATGGGAGTTGTGGTGATATTTTTCAAAAATATAACCCTTTTAAAATACACATCACACTTTCTAAAAACAAAATATACATAAAGCACGACACCTCCCACTCAAACATACTACTAAAGCCATTAAATACACTGTCACGCCTTATTTGAGACAAAAGGAGATACTCCTCTGATAAACTTGACGTTGTACTGTGTCCCCAGCATGATTCCTATCAAAGTGTCGTTTGAGAGTTGCTGCAATGAGCGTCCAAAGCCTCTAACTTGGTCAGCCTTTAACAGTTTGGTAAGAAGGTACAAAATCTGTTGGCTTGTAAAGATTGATCAAAGGAGGGGCAGAAAGGTGCAAAGAGGGAGGTTTACATCCCTCCAGGGATTCAAATATAAATTGGGGCTGGATAAAAAAAAAAAAAAAAAAGATGGAAAAAAACGCTCTCTTTCTCTTTAAGAAAAAAAAAAAAGACACGTCAAACCCAATCAGTCTACACCCTAACTCCAGCTCATGGCCAGCCACTGTCAAGCTTTCATCTGAGCTTCATCACCATAGCTCACCTGTAAACTACAAATCTAACAATACCATACAACACCCTCCTTATTCTCACATTGTCAGCCAACATACATCCCCCTTTTACCATTAACAAACACAACTTCTCCACGCCTGATCCTGCACTAGCCACAGCAGCACCAACTTCACCTTCTTTAAAACTTCCAACTAAAGACACCATAAATAACAGCCTTTCCCCTCGTGACCATCACTGCCACTAGTAGTGGAAGAGGAATGGCAGCTCAACCTTCATCTCTTTCCTCCTTGTCGTTGCCTCCTCTCATCATCAACAAACATCACTTCTCTTCTAGACCTCGTGGCGCAGCCATGGGTGACAGCAGCCTTCCGCAACAGCCTGAGCAAAGTCATAACATCCAACAGTATTTTCACCAACCACAGCAGCTTGGCTCTCCAGCATTAGTAGCCTCCTGCACCAGCTACAACAGCTTTAACTTCCAGTTGCAGCAGCACCAAGCTCCCAACAGCAGCTGCACTTCCTCAACCCAACCACGAGCAAGTCTTCTACACCGTGATAGCCTCAGCAACTTCTTCCTCCTCTGCAGCGCCAACAGCCCAACCACAACAACTTCAGCCCCTGCAACGAGACCAGCAATAGTAGCAGCACCGCAAGCTTCTTTCAGCAACAGTCGCGATGCTTTCCTCTCCTGCGCCAGGTAACCTCATTCCTCAGTAACTAGCGCTTCGTGTTTTCTTTTCCTTTGAAAGAGGCAAGATGTGAAATAATTCATGGCCTGCAGCCTCTGTTTTTCTTTCAATAATTCAATAATTCATGGCCATCTCTCTTTCATTCAATAATTCATGGCCTGCAGCCTCTGTTTTTCTTTCAAATGAAAGAGAGATGGGTTGGACCCTCATCCTATGTTTTAAAACAAATTTTAGGTCCACAATCGACACAATAACCAAATCAGGTTAGGCTTGGGAGTCGAGCCTAACTAGCCAGTCCCCAAGGCTAACAGCAGTATGTTTAACAAACACACCCATATATATTTCTTTTAGTTTTTAACTTGTTTTTATTTTAATGTTCAACCAAACAAACTTTTAATTTTTTTAAAAAAAAAATCCTTTCATTTGAAAAACATAAAAATATGTTTATTTTCAAGGATTTCATTTAATATCGAGGTTGTAGATTTATATTGTAAGATACTGATCCGGTATTAAAAAAATTCGTCTTTCGCTAATTTTTTTCAAAAATTCCAAAAACTTCTAAAAACATTTCTTCATTTCAAAAATACAAAAAAATATATTTTATTTTGTGTGCATACAAAAAAATTCTAAAAATTTCATGCATATTTCATTCAAAAAGTAAACATTACATTTTCATCATACTTTGAAAAATACAAAAAATCAGTTAAAGGGTATCACAAAAAGTTTGCGATTATCCACTAAGATTTGGCCAAAACTTCAAATAAAAACCTTTTTATTTCTTGACCTTTAGAATAGTTAGGTTTTAATCCGATAATATAATAATCTCCTTACCGTTGAGAACTTTTCTTAAACCTTAGATGAACTATTTTGGACTTTAGAATGACTAGGATTTTATCTGATAAAATAAGGATCTCCTTACTGAAAATGACTTTTCTTGAACCTTTGATAAACTAATGAATAGAAATACGACTTAGAGCAAAAAACAAAGCAGCTTACCATAAATAGGGTGCACTAGGGGTGATATGTCTTCCCTTTGCACTTCTTATCGCCTTACTTAGACTCTCGTAGACCCTTAGGTTTCCTAGTGACCATAATAATGGGTGGCCACTCCCTTTTCCTTTTTACCAATAAAAGACAAGATTGCTTGTCATTTTCACCCGCATCTATCTCGATAACTTTGATCCAGGAGGATGATCACCACAATGCCGCACACGTGTGACTGAATGATGACTCTACTGGGGACACTCATGGACCAAGCTTTATTTGTTTGTCTGATTATTGTGTTTTATTTTTTGATTGGCTATACTTTTTTATTCTTTTTATGCTTTAAATTTTAATGCTTTTTGTTCATCTTTATTATCAACATGCTTTCTTTTGTACATATGGCATGTGCATTTATATATTGGATATGGACTAATGCCTCATGCATCACCTACTATTTGGAAGCACACATAAACTTCTAAGTTAGATGGGGAATTAACGATTTGCCCTATGACTATCAGTTAGGGTTCAAATGCGTGAAACACCCAACTCATATATGAGTTTCTGCTTGGTAATGGTGGGCATATTTGATCAGGAAAATTTAATGACACTACTTACCTCCTTATGAAAGTTGTAGGCCCATGTCTTAAATTTCCAAAACAGTAAACCAAACATCAATCCAAGGTCCACAACTCCAGATATGATCAAATGACTGAATGGTGTTCCAATTTGATCCAGCATCTCTTCTCTAACCTTAGCCCTTCCTTTTTCCTTTTATTTTCAATAGTTAATCACATCAATCAATCCTTTGAATTGTAAGATTTGCCTGCATTTAAAATGAGCATTTACCATAAATTAAAGCTACCTTATATTATCAGAATTGTTATTATAAAACATGCTTAAGTTAGGGAATTTAATGATACTAAAAGTACAATATGATGATATAAAGCTTTAATAACAATGCACTTTTAAGAACTAATCACACCCCTAACCAGCTTAGTAATTAAAGCGTTAAAGTAGAAAAATAATTTACGAAATCCAGAAAGCAAGGCATTCATCATTTAACTTCCATTAATCTATCCATATAAACAAAGTCTTATTAAATTTATATATCTGCTTCATACTTCTAAATCAAGATATTAATAAACCTTCATTTTATGCTCAATTTATCAAAACATAGCTATGGGGCTTTTCTTGGAAGAAAACAAAATTTTGTTCTAATGTCTAAGGTTAACTTCCTTGGGTTGGGATTATTATCTTCTTCTTTTTTTTTCTTTTTTTTTAGTAATAACTTAAAACACAATGAATCATGAACTCATGTAACGAGCTTTAGGCTCATGACTCTCAGACTGGTTGGTCTTGCGGCATTAGGTGTTGAGACACCCCTTAGAGCTTAGTAACTCGAGTTGCAGATACTAAAATATAGATAGTGCAATGTTTGATTCCCTTAAGCTTTCTCCTCAACCTATGTAACAAGCATTGGGCCAATAGCTCCCAAGTCAGTTGACTTTAGGGTATTATATGTTAAAACACCCATTCGGACTTAATTGCTTAGGTTAGGGAGGTTACGAAACCAAACTTATCTATATTTTTATTTTATTATATTTATTACCATTTTTTTTGCCAATTATATATTATCCATTTTCCTTAGTTGTTACCTTTAACAAAAGAACATAAATAATTTAGTAATCTAATGTGCAACCCACAATCATATGTTAAAGTGTGTGTGTGTGAAAATAAAGGTTTATGAATACTTGTTAAATGAGTATATGAGCAAAATCAAGTGATAACAATGTAAGAGTTTGTAAACCTGAATATTTCAAGAAGTGTTGTGATAAACCTTGTTATGAATGTTTACTAAGATGTGTCTCAAGATTCAATACTCCTTACTCTGTCATCCTAATAATAACAGTTATGTCAAATGGTTTTAATAACAAAAAAAAAACAAATTAGTTTTTTTTTGTCAACTACTACCCTCCCCCCCAACCAAAATGAGTCCTCAATGTCCTAAGATAGAAAGATAGAGTAAAGAAGACATCACCTGAAACAACGACTATTGAAAAACCTAAAACACACTTAAGCAAATATAAGAAACAACAAAAAATAACATGCTACGTAATAAAACCAAAAGACATAAGTCATTACAAATTAAGGCTCAAATCCAATCCAAACTTTTTTACGACTTTCCTTTTTTGACTAGTCTATTCGACTCATGGAGGAATCAATTACAGGAATGAAAGATGGCAATTGATCAATCAGTTTTTCAATAGTAGCAACAGAGATTATGATTTGTCGTGTCGAAAATGTTAGAAAATTTTGTTCCACAACATGATCAAGAAAAGACAACAAATTATCATAAAAACCATTAACATTTAACAAACCTATAGGTTTCTGGTGAATGTTCAGTTGAGTTCAAGAGAAAATATGAAATATCTCTTCTAATGTGCCCAAACCACCTGGTAAAGCAATGAAGGCGTCAGCATGTTTAAACATTGCAGTCATTCGTTCAAACATTGTGGAGACCTGTAGTTCCTCTCCAACTGTTTTTCCAATGAGATCCATTTTGGCTAAAGCTTTTGGAACTACACCCAGAACTTGATTGCCGCCTAATAATGTAGCTGTTGACACACTCCCCATTAACCCAAGGCTGCCTTCCCCATACACTAAATGAATCTTTCTATCAGCGAGTACCTGACCAAGATGATTTGCTGATTCTAAAAACTATTTTTTGGATCCACAAAAAACAGAAATATTTTTTATTTTAAGAGCTGAGGATCCTGTCATTTCTAAACTTGTCTATGCTTGTATAATGTATGGGTTGAGTAGAAATAAAGGGAAGAAGAAGAAGGTTTTATAGATGAGAAAAAGAAAATGTAATCATATCACCTATATGGAGGCCAGCTGGAGTCTCTCTCTCTCTCTCTCTCTCTCTGTTTTTTTTTTAAGAACATGTGTATGTACAAGTAGTTGTGATTGTGGCTCACATCTTCCCCTGGTTTTACATCTAAGAATGGCTTAAACGCCCTTTATAGGTCGGGGATAACCTTCCCATTCAGTTTTCTTAAAAACTGACAAACAGGGTCTTTTTTAGTCAGATTCCCAAGACTATGTCGATCATGTTCTTTATGAAAATAGGGTCATAAATCCTAACTTTTGACAATTTTCACAGATTTTGTAGAATGCATGGTGTCCTTGAATATGGTGAGCTAATAGAATCCACAATATAAGATTTTTTCAATCATCCTTTTTGACGAGAAATGACCACCACATGCCTAGGAATGACAAAAATTAATGACACTACTTACCTCATTGTCGAGAATACATCTTCAAAATATTTGATCAGGATAATATTTGAATACTGGTTTGAAATATTTGATCAGGACATTGACCTCATTGTCGGCTAAAAAGTTCTTCACTTCGTTCAAAAACTTTCTTTTATCTTGGGTATTCCAATGAACTGGCAAATATCTTGAAGCAAGAAAATAGATAGTATTAAGAACCAAGGCATTTTAGCAATAGAAAGTAAAGATTCATTAGGAAAGTAATCATCGATTGGTGTGATGTCAAATGTTGAATCTATTGTCAATCTTGACAAAAGATCCACCTTAATATTTTCGATGCCTTTCTTGTCCATGATTTCTTCCTGAAAATAAATCATTTGCAAGTCTTTAGATTCATTAAACTCAATTTTACTCAAAGTAGATTCAAATTGATCATAAACTAATTCTTCAATAACATCTACTTCTTGTAAATCATTATCATCTCTAGGTTGCTTGCAAATGTTAAAAACATTCATCTACAATGTCATGTTTCCAAGAGATAACTTCATCAGTCCATTCCTAAAATTAATCAATGCGTTAGAAGTTGCAAGAAATCGACGTCCTAAAATAACAGGAATTGAATTACATAATTCAATAGGTTGTGTATCCAAGACAACAAAATCCACAGGATAAATGAATTTATCAACTTGTACTAACACATCTTCAACTATTCCTCTAGGCACTTTATAGATCTATCAGCAAGTAACAAAGTTATAGAAGTTGGTTTTAACTCACCTATATTGCGACTTTGAAAAACCGAATATGGAAGTAAATTCACACTAGCTCCAAAATCAAGTAAAGCTCTTTTAATTTTATGTTCTCCAATAAAGTATGAAATTGTAGGACAACCAGGGTCTTTATATTTCAAAGAATTATTGTTTTGAAGAATGACACTTACTTGTTCGGCCAAAAATGTTTTCTTTTTCACATTCAGTTTTCTCTTCACGGTGCACAAGTCTTTCAAAAAATTAGCATAAGAATGTACCTGTTTAATAGCATCCAACAAAGGTATATTAATCCTTACCTATTTGAAAGTTTCAAAGATTTCAAAATTGTGATTGACTTTCCTTTGTTTGGTCATGGCATGAGGAAATGAAAGTCCTGATGGAGAATCAGTCTTTTCTTTGTAATGTTCAAGTTCAACCCCTTCCTTACCCTCAAAGACTAACTCATCTTCTTTCTTACAAGGTTCAAGAATGGATTTTTCAATAACCTTACCACTACGGAGAGTAATGACTGATTTGAGTTGATCCATGTGTTGGCTTCCGGAGCTGCTTGCACTTAGATTGTATTGCCCTTTGGGATTTTGCTGTGGTTGAGACGGAAACTTACCTTTCTCCTGAAAACTGAGAGCATATGTGAATTTTGCAAGAGTATCTTTTAAATCTGTCATGGTTTGAGCATGTTGAGTGTTGATTGTCTCTTGCTTTTCAATGAATGCATGCAATATTTCCTCATGATTTCTTCTAGGAGGGGGAGCATAAGGAAGTGTATATCCTTGAGAATTTTAAAAATTATGGTAGGCTTGAAATGGTGGCTGTGAAGTTTGTGCATTATTGTTACCACTCTTCCAACTGAAAATTTGGATGATTTTTTCAACCAGGGTTGTACATTTGCGAGTATGGGTTATGATTTGGCATTTGGAAACTATTTAAAGCATTGGCTTGTTCATGGAGACATTTCTTAAAAGAAGGAAAAGTTGGACAATCATTGGTTGCATGTTCGTTAGTTTCACAGATTTGATACACAATGTCTTGAATAGATTTTAATTGACCACTCTTTTTAAATTCAAGTGCCTCGACTTTTCTAGCTAAAGATGCAAATTTAGCTTGGAGGTCATGATCTTCTCTAAGGTTGTACATTCCTCCACTAGATGTATGAGGTTGGGTTTTACCTGGTGCCTTTCAAGTGTCTGTAGTGTCCTAATTTTGAGCATTTTCAGCTAACAAGTCAAGGTACTCCATTGCTTCATCAGGGTCTTTATTTTCAAAAGTTCCATTGCATATCAATTCCACTATTTGCTTATCTTTCGGTGTTAACACTTCATAAAAATATAAAACCAATCTCCATGTTTCAAAACCATGATGAGGACATGTATTAAGCAAATCTCTATACCTATCCCAACACTGGTAAAATGTTTCTCCTGGTTTTTGAGTGAAAGTGGTGATTTGTCTTTTGAAATAGTTTGTTCTATGAGAAGGAAAAAACTTCTTCAAAAACTGTTGTTGCATTTCATCCCAAACAAGTTTTTCTTGATAATTAACCTTGACTGCGATCATATCCCATATTGGGGGCAAGTGTGAGAATTAAAAAAGCAATCTAACCTCACGAATATATGAAATAATCCTCAATGACCAAAGGTGCCCAAACAAAGCTGGGGGAATGAAGAAATTCAAATAATTCAAAAGGTTTGAGTATACCATGCAAAATAGTGAATATGATGATAGTGCTCAAAACTAAATGATGAAAACAAAGACAAGAAGCCCATGCTCGACACTAGGGGGCATAGCAGACCTTTTTGCAAGTCAATCCTTAGGTCTAGGAATCCCTCAACCAAAAGAAGGTATCAGAATGAGCACTAGTGATTTTTAGCCTTGAAATCCTTTAAACACCTTTTGAGCCTATAAATACCATTTTTTCTTTCATAACCAAGAGTCAAAGCCTATGTTATGTGCACAATCAAGCCTTTTTCTAATCAAAGATAGGTAATGCTTTCTCATGCAAAACGAGCTTTTAACGAAACTTCGGTTACACTTTATTATTCATACAAGTAAAATGAACGCTTTAAAGACTTGTTCTTTTCTCTAAAACCCTGAAGTCAAAACTTGAACCCTTCTAACCAACAAAACATGAAACAAAAGGTCACTTCACATTTTAACCAAAAAACAAAACAAAAAATTTTGAACTCACACGAAACCTTGTCCATAGGAATCGCTTGAATTCTTTTCAAAACAAGTTTGCTTTAAACTGACATCAAAATGGTTTTTGCATTTGGAAATGGCTTTGAAATTCCAAAATTTTCCTATGAAAACAACCCTATGTAAATAACCAAACCCTCTTCCACATGACAACATCCCTAAGAAAACTTAAAATAAACAAAATTGGATGAAATACTTGGGGAAATGATTAGGCTGGGGCAATTCAAGAAATATAATAGGGTTGAATCCATTATTCCTCTTTGAATAAAACAGAGAATGGGAAGCAAGTATGCTCAAATTCTCTAATAACTTTTAAAGAAAGTCATCATAGAGGAGGTTACAATCTTTAAGATAAAGGTTTTCAAATAATGGGGTATGCTGATATCATCTAAGCTCAAAGGTTTAGTCCACGAATTAAGTAAGAAAAAGTGAAAGAGCCATGAAAACTTGCTATGAGGATCAGAGATTCAAATGGCAGAGTCTATAAAGAAAACGAAACTATATTTCTTAGGTAAAAAACCACATGCATATATCAACACATTGCATTATAACCTTTGCAGGAAGTCCATAAAAAGAATCCTTGATAGACTTGAACGCCAACAAAAAAAAAAGAACCTAGTAAATTCTAAGCACAACAAGGCTCCCGCTCTTTAAAAATAGTGAGGTTTTTAAAGACAACATTTTTGACACATTTCGAGTGCATTTTCATGCCCTCGCCCATTAGATAGTGCACTTTTAAGCCCTATCTCTTTCCTTTTGAGTGCACTTTTAGGCCCCCATCCTTCAAATAAAGCACTTTCAGGCCCTATCTCTTCCCTTTCGAGTGCGCTTTCATGCCCTCATCCTTTAGATATTGTACTTTCAGGCCTTATCTCTTTCATTTAGAGTGCTCTTCTATGCCATCACCTATCAGATATTGTGCTTTTAGGCCCTATCATTTTCCTTTCGAGTGCGCTTTCATGCCCTCGCCCATTAGATAATGCGCTTTCAGGCCCTGTCTCTTTCTTTTCGAGTGCATTTCCATGCCCTCATCCATTAGATAATACGCTTTCTAGACCTATCTATCTTCTTTCAAGTGTGCTTTCATCTTTACAAGATTACTATCTAAAAGCTTTTACAAGACCTTTTGTCGTAAGCATTGTAAATAATGGGCAATATTTGGTTGCACGTGTGCGGCGTCACAATGGTCATTCTCCTTGATCAGGGATTATTATGATAGATGTGGGTGGAAAGAACAAGGAATTTTTTTTATTTATCAGTAAAAAAGAAAAGGGAATCGTCACCTGGTATTATGGTCACTAGGAAACCTAAGGGTCTGCAAGAGTCTGGGTGAAGGGATAAGTTATGCAAAGAGAAGACATATCACCCATAATACACCCTACCTATGGTAAGCCATTTTATTGTTTGCTCTAAGTTTTGTTTATATTCATCAGTCTATCTAAGCTTCAAGAAAAGTCTTCCTTAGTAAGGAGATTCTTATCTCATCAGGTAAAAACCTAGTCATTCTAAAGTCCAAAATAGTTCATCCAATGTTTTAAGAAAAATCCTCCTCGATAAGGAAATTCTTATCTTATTGGGTTAAAACCTAACTATTCTAAAGGTCTAGAAATAAAAAGGTTTTTATTTGAAATTTTAGCTAAAGCCTAGTGGATAATTGTTGTAACACCCTGAGATTTCCTCATGATAAATGCAATTTCCATGAGCCTTGAACTCAGGAAAAATGAGGATTTTTTTTTCAATATCTATAACGTCTTAATTCCACACACAATGTACCATAATAAATAATAAATGGTTAAGGAAATAAATTAGCATTTGATGTAATAAAAACATAATGACTAAGAAATGAGACAAACATGAATACTTTTTTCTGTTTGGTTACAACTCCTAAAATTTAATAATATCCGAACTACTCCTAAAACAATTGTCTCGTAATGGAAAACTTCTTCTTGTTGTTCATGGTAGGAGTCCTGCATAGAACTAATATTTATATAAATCTGAACAACTATAATTACATAAAAGTAGAACCACTGATTCCCTACACTTTTATGATATTGTTAGGTCATAAGTCACAACATGCTCTTTATCTGCAAGACCTCGACATGTTCTGTCCACAAGATCTTAGTTCATTGAAGTATACTAAACCTCTGTATTTTTGCAACTTCACTCACTCTTACTCATGTTAATTGGGTATACCACCCCACCTTTTTGAAACAGTTATATGTTATCTTTATGCAGAATCACCCCTTTATTTCACATTTTCTAGTAGTGAAATCAACTAATCACTTTAGTCCAGTCATCGTTATGCCAATGCCCATCTCAATTACTTTGTTCGGCATCATCTCGAATATCCATCTTGAGATCTACGCATTCATCCATTCGATCACGTCATCCTGCTAACCAAAATCATAAACCTGTTTTACTATCTGTCATATTTAACGAGAGTACTCCCCATTACTGATACCCCATACTATCACATCACATCTTCCAGTTTAAAAATTTCATTTCTAACACTGAATAAACACTAGTTCCTATGAAAGGAACTAGGTTCCCCTTCGGTTCCTTTCTCCATGTCCGAGTCACTAATGCCTTACAACAATTTTATAGACTAAGGCACCAACCCTTCAATCTAAACCTTCAATTAGAATTTATGTTTTAAGCCTCGATCTCTAGTGCCCTTCTATTAATATCTTTAGTAATTCCTGGACACTAATCAACAGTATCACTCTAGTAAATAGTTCTATGTACTAGCATTAATTGATCAATACCAAGTAATAACTCCTCATCCAGGATCACCCTAACCTTCGGTTCCTTTCTTCATGTCCGAGTCACTAATACCTTACAACAACTTTATAGACTAAGGCATCAACCCTTCAATCTAAACCTTCAATTATAATTTATGTTTTAAGCCTCGATCATTGGTGCCCTTCCATTAACATCTTCAGTAATTCCTGGACACTAATCAACAGTATCACTCCAGTAAATAGTTCTATGTACTAGCATTAATTGATCAATACCAAGTAATAACTCCTCGTCCAGGATCACCCTAACAATTCTATTTGGCCCGACCCAACCATTTAGAAACATTTTTTTTCTTAATCCAAGCCAGAAAATAATTTCTCAATCAGACAACCACTCTCATGCCCCCTCACCAAGCATTCGCCCCTCACCAGGTAGTAATGCTCATCGCCCAGAACGGGTTATAATGCTGCTATAGTTTGAAAATAAGAATTATCATGGCATCCCAATCATTTTCACGTATTCAATCACAATACACGTTTTCTTTCTCCGATAAAATGTTTTTCCAATTTTTTTAAGATTTCACGTTAACATTATATCGTGTATACCAATTATCCACTCGATAATTGCTTCTATTAGTAACCCTTTAACCAGGACACTAGTCTCAAACATCCAGACAACTAGTTCCTCCTATTATGCCCATTTACCAGGCATCATCACATTTACCTAAACTCGGCACTGACTCCAGGTCCAATATATTACTTCTGACAGTCCAAAAATCCAATCATCCAACATCTGACATTAACCCCATTATCAGGTTATTAATCCATTCACCCGATTTCCGGGCACCGACTCCATCACTAGATCTTGTATTTATCTACTCAATTCCCGAGCATTGACCCCATCACCAGATCTCTTATTTATTCACCCAATTATCGAGCATCGACCCATTTAACGGGCCATTAATTCATATGCCTAATTTACCAGGCACTGACCCCCTTTACCGGGTCACTAATTTATCAGCCCAATTTTTCGGGCACTGACCCCTTTACCGGGTCACTAATTCATCCGTCCAATTCCTCTGGACACTGACCCTTTACCAGGTCATTATTCCTTCGGGCACTAACCCCTTTACCGGGTCACTAATTCATCTGTCCATTTTTCGGGGCACTAATTCAACATATAAATTTGTCTACAATTAGCACAACCATAATATACATAATAATATCACAAAATTACTTTATTATCAACTTTAAAAGCATAACGCACTACAATCTTTTTCCGAAAATATATAATACAGTTCGTACCAATCATTACAATCCTTTAATTAGTTCCGCCGCCACCAATTCCTCACTGGGAAACTAGAACTTTTCAATTTTTTTAATAATAATATCAGATCAATGTTCATATTTACAATGGCATTATAAGAAAAATTACAATATCTTAACATTTGTAAAAATTGCTAAATAAATTAGGTGTCGGGTACCTACCTGCAGTCTGGTCACTAAATGCACAGCCCTGATGTTGTCCTCCCATATGCAACTTTCATGTACTAACATGAATTACTAAATCACTTGTACAATTATTTCTTTCTGAAATTATTTAAATTTATTTCGCCATCATGAAATTAAATTTAAACTTCACATTCATAAATCACTAATAAACTACTTCCAATCCATATAGCTATAATAAATTATTTTATTTATAATTCATTTTTTACCATGGTTTATCCAACTAATAAATTGGTTGTATTATCCATTCAATGACTTGAATTCCACCATTTTCCATAATCCTTATATATTACAACAATAAGATTAAATAAGGATTTTGTCACAATTTAACAACTAACTTTAACAACCCAATTCATTTATTTTCATGAACTCGGCCAAACCTTAATAAGATGGAAAATTAAGATTTTCCTTCCATCCTACTTAATTTGCAATTCAATCCCTCTCACCATGTTTCTTAATATATTTCAACACTAATTTTATCATTACCCACATCCGTATTCTATCCTTTTATTTATTTCCTCACTTTGTCAAATTTCTTAGTTTAGTAAGGATGATATTTTTTTGTTCCCGTTTACATCCTACTTGTTTATGCATTACTTAACCCTATTAAATATATTTCCACCCAAACTAAAATCCTAACTTAGTCAAATACAATTTTCCTCTTCTTCCATTTAGCCTTGCCGATTTATTTATTTTTTAACATCCAATGAGGGATTAATTCTTCTTTAATTCTAGTTTTCAAAACCTTATCTAAGGTTAATTTTATTCATTTGAGTATGGTAATTTTTTATTTCATCAATCACATACATTTCCTATATTTTTCTACCAATGCCAAAATTTCAAGTAAGGGTAGCATGGAATTTCAACTTTTTACTCAATTAAACACTAACCCATTCAATTCTCATGCCAACAAACAAAATTTCATAACAATATCACAAATTACTACAACCAATATGCTAATCACAAAGTTCCATAATCAAGCACATCATCACCCAAGCATACATGTATGAAATTTCTACAATCAATACAATAGAATCATACTTATTACTAAGATAACAAGGAATTTAATTAGAAGAAATCTCAAGGTGAAACCATCCTTTATCTCCCTCCTTCTTCTTCCTTTCTTCACACTTCATTCTTCCTCCACAAGCTTTAAAACCATTAGATCACTCAAATATTTAGTGTAGCTCACCATAAACCTTCTTAATTATCTTAATTCTCCATAATCATGTATTATTTTCAAGAATTGATGAGAGAATTGTAGAGAAGAAGTAAGAAAATCCCTAACTCCCCTATCTCTCCCTATAATCCACTGGACACCCCAAGCAAATTGGGGTTTATATAGTAAAATTTTTATTATTTGCATTTAAGCTCTTGCCTTTCATATTTAAATTTATCTAGTCCCCATGAGTCATTTTCTTTTCTTCTTTTCTTTTTCCTTTTGGTCGGCTAGAAACAACCCTTTAAAGGCTGACATTTCAAATAATTAATACCATCTTTCTTTTAATTATATTACCATGTGTCTCTAGTATATTTTTTTTTTACCTGGTTACCGGTATATTTTCGTGTAAATTTTAAAAATCACCAGACATAATTTCTAAAAATTCTAAAACTTTACCCCATGATAAAATAATATATTATAATGCTCCACACAAAGTTTCAACTCCATTTGTCAATCATATTAAAAGTTATGCGAAATAGCGCAAAAATGATCAAATTATAATTTTCTAAAAACAATCTCATTTTCTCCGAAAATTCTGAAATTTTAACCAAAGCTAAGAAAATATATTAGAAGTTTCCACGCAAATTTTCAGATTTTTTCTGACAACCCGATCGAGAGTTATGAATTTTTAACATAAAACTAGTTGATTTATGATTTTTCGCCCAAAAATCAAAATCTCCTTATTTCATCATTGCGTAAAGCACCCAATCATTTTACTGTCTCATCGGAGCCACTTTACTATATTTATTCTCTATTTTTAGTCATTTACGGCTTATTCTCATGCCACAACAACATTACCGATTTCTCATCGATGTTTACTCCAGCACTTTTCGTACCATTCTTTTCTTTTTTACTAAGGGTTTGCAATTGTAAACTTATTGTGATACCTATTAACTAATTCTTTGTATTTTCCAAAGTATGATGAAAACATAATGTTTACTTTTTATGTTGCTATCCAATTTTTGATAATTTTTTTAAAAAAAACCAAAATAGCCAACAAAAAAAAACTCTCAAAAATATGTTTTTGATGTATTTGCATCGTTTACGGTGTCTTTTCCAAAGAATTTAAAAAAAAAGAGAAAAAGAAAAAAAATGCATTTAATTTTTTAGTGATCTAATTGTAATTGTGGAAAGGAGAGGACCAATTTGAAAATTGAAACCCTCTCACCAAGCAACCCATCTTTTTTAATCAAATGTTCTATAATCATTCTCTTGATCCAATGGTCTATTTTTCCTTGCTTTGTCTCCAAGTTAGTAAATGAATGGTTGTGATTTATTCTTAAAATTCAATGATTGATCTTAGTTTGCTTTGTCTTCGAGCCAAAGAAACTTTTCACCTCTAAATAGGTGATTAGACATACACATAAAAACGGGGGCAAAAATTTAAGGGAGGAATCAGAGGAAAGAATTAGTTAGAGGAAGAAAAAATCTCACACACACACACCTAAACACTCTCCCACTAGCACAAAAAAAAATAGAAAAAAGCAGAAAACCTAGAGAGCAAGAGAGAAATTAATTCACTTCTCTCCTAGCTGCTGGTGACTTCTTCTGCTCCAGCAACAGATGTTTGGTCACGTACCAGCGCAGCCACTGTAATCTCAGTCGTGAATAGTTTCCAACTTCAGCAGCAAAGAGCATCTGTCAACCGTAAGTGTCAATCATGCCAATAGCAGTAGGAGCCCATCCTCAAGCATCAATAACTTTGCTTCCAGCTAAGAGTCTCGTCCACAACATTGGTTTCGGTCAAGATTAGCAGCAGCTCAGCCCCAACCATATCTGTCAACCATGAGCCTTAGTCAGCCATGACAACCACCTTTCCAATAGTAGCAACAAGCCATGACAATTTCTTCTTCATGCAGCTTCTCTCTCATCTTCTCAAGTAATAGTGGTTGTGTTCCTCAACCACTTCAGTACTTCAGATGTGAGTAGAACCTCCTGAGTAGTAGCAAAATTTTGCAAGCAACAAGGATTCAACCAGCTCAATAACACTTCGATAGGTTGGCTTCAACAATATCAGACAAACAACGACAGCTCCAGCAACCACGAGCATCTCTACCGTGAGCTACCATCCTCATGACAACGCCACCAGCTAAGCCATACCCCCCCAGTCAGCGACTATCATTTCATTCCATTTTTTGATTTCTCTAGTGGGGTCTAAAAAGACTTTGGGGTCACCAACAACACTTGTAAGCAGTATTAAAGGTGATGAGGAGGGTTCAATAACAGCAACAACAACAACTTGGTTGATTTCTTTATAAGAGATTTCGTAGTAGTCCAACCATACCCGACCGTTTGATATTGCAACAACAACTACAATAGCTTTTAGCATCTATAGCTCCTTAGGATCCCAACAGCTGTGATTTGTCCTTTGTTTCCTTCAAGAGCAATAGCAACAGTCTCTCCTCAGAAGCTGTGAGCACCTCTACAGTGGTCTTCCAACTCCAACACTTCAGCACAACAACGCTACAAACAATACTCATTTAATCATCAATCAACTACAACAATGAAGGATTTTCCTATAGTAGCTTACCTCACGAGCAGTGGCACTAACAACCAACTGTGAAGAAAACAAACAGGAGCATACATTGAAATTTCAACGCAGCAAACCCTTTCTATAGAAATTTGTTTGTGGCTCTACTAGTGAGAAAACCAAGAGGAGATGTAATAGTTTCAGGCCATCTATAATTTTCTCCCACCAGTGTCAGCACTAAAATACAGCAGTAGGGAAAAGAGACATACTTAGACTGAAAAACATGAAGAAGACTAAAATTTCACCATAGTAAAGCTCCTTCTACAGGTGTCTGTTTGTTGCATCATCAGTGAGAAATCAAAGAGGAGACGGAGGAGTTTCAGATTTACCAGGTTCTCCTCCTCCAGTCGAGACAACGCATAATTCCACGTGTCGGTAATGGCGATGTTGTGTGGTTTCGCGTACTGTCAGGATTACCTAATAACCTTAGAAGGTTTTTAACAGTCCCTAGACAATCACAACAACCTTGGAAGGTCAACTCCTAACCCCATACCATTTATTTGATAAATTATTAGTTTTGGGGATAAATTATTAATCATGCGTATGGTTTTGGGATTGTTTAATGATGATTTGTGATTGATTGATATTTAAGATAAAAATCATCAATTTGTTTTCATTGTATACGGTCAAATCTCTCAAAAATATGAAAAAAATATCATATTGTTAGTATTTCCATATGAAAATTTGAAAATACATATTTGCATGCATTTTAGGATTTAATAACCAATGTATTAAATCCATGAGAATTTGGCCAATATTTCAGTAATCACCATATTTTAATTCATGAGAATTAATGGTTAAAAATCTTGGTACAGAACATTGGACTTACAAGTGAGGCTAGTATTTGAAATATCAGGAGTTGATCAGAAAATTCTCAAAGTTATTTTAAATATTCATCAATTTTAATTGAGAGTATTTTTCATCATAATACATAAATTACAAATAACTTTTTCCTAAGAATTTATTTGGGTACTCGAGTTTATAATAAATTCTTAAACACCGAATTTATTCATACGAGTAAATCTCAATCATAAACCATAGGTAAACCACCGATTAGAAAACCACCAAAACCTCTATACCACATCAAACTACACAAAATAACTTACCTTAGGTAGGGTGCGCTAAGGGTGTTAATACTTCTCTAGCCACGACCAGTCCCTTACCCTCAAATTAATGATAAGAACAGTACACCTAGGTTTCCTGGCGACCATGAACCAAACATCTAGGTGGCGACCAACAACCCCCCAACACCACGCGTCCAAATGCGATATTTTGTATGAAATATGCATGAAAATTTTAGAATTTGATTATATGCACACAAAATAAAATATATTTTTTGTATTTTTGAAATGAGAAATTTTTCTAGAAATGTGTTGGAATTTTTGAGAAATTTCAGCGGAAAACAAATATTTTTAATATCGAATCAGTATCTTACAATATAATTCTACAGCCTTAATTTTAAGTGAAATCCTTGAAAAGAAACATATTTTTATGTTTTTGAAATGAAAGGATTATTTTTTTGAAGTTTTTAAGAATCTATTTGGTTAGAAATTAAAATAAAAACAAGTTAAAAACTATGGGAAATGTATAAGGATGAGTTTGCCAAACACAATCTTAGCCTGAAGGCTAGGCAAATTAGACTCAAGTTCCAAGCCTAGCCCGGTTTGGTTTTTGGGCTGTTAATCGGCCCACAATTTTTTTTTTAATACATGGTGGTTGGACCAAACTCAACCACATGAGCTGGGCTGAGAGTCCAGCCCATCCCTCTTTCATTTGAAAGAAAAACAGAGGCAGCATGAAGTGATAGTTATTGAGGAATAAAGGTTACCTGGAGCAGGGGAGGAAAGCATCGTGACGGTTGCTGAAAGAAGCTTGCGGTGCT
>Ga0307513_10002196_pt1 | contig 27279 bp, 26 predicted proteins | sample 15_EM_MG_FD_202174 | JGI IMG/M metagenome (GOLD analysis project Ga0307513, IMG submission 202174) | Populus trichocarpa ectomycorrhiza microbial communities from riparian zone in the Pacific Northwest, United States - 15_EM | ecosystem: Host-associated > Plants > Roots > Unclassified | place...
CTCCCCGTCCCCCCCCCCCCCCCCCCCCCCCCCCCCCCCCCCCCCCCCCCACCCCCCCCCCCCCCCCCCCCCCGCGCGGGGGCCCCCCCCCAAGCCAACTCAGTCCACCTATCCCCCAGTGGATCTGGGGAGTACCGTCTGCACAATTCGTGGTAAGGAACCGGCCGGAACAAGGCTATCTGCCAAATAATTCAAACACTATCATGGGCATCCCATCTCGCATCCCCCCTCCCAAACGAAAATTCATAAATCCCTACCATGGGCAATCCCATCCCGCGCCCCTCCGGACATGAATCCACAGATCACGACCACGGGCAACCCCACTGTCACGGCCGACGGTGGGACCGATAACCCAGCCTCCCCAAGAAAAAAAAAAACCGTCGGCAAACCTGAGATACCAACGAAACCAGCGAACCAGCAATTGTCTGACGTAATAACTTAGTTCGTAGTGTTCCAATTGTTCAAGAAAATGTTTCTTAAGTTTTTTAGGTGTTTTTGAGAGGTACTGGATTTCGATGTCAAAGCCGCACTTGTGCAGCTTTTCGTTGCATCCTCTACTCGAGTAGTCTATATATCTGAGTTATTAGGCTCGACACTAACAAGTACGATCCCGGCGACAAAACAAACCGACCCCCACTGGGCTTTCCATGCAAAATGCCCATTCCCAACAGGTGACTACTTACCACCATAACATCAGAAATTCCTGAATTTTTTAAGTGGCACTATTGGACATAGAGATTCACATAATTGAAAACCAGGTATCATAACAGAAAACATGCTAGGGATTCCAAGTATCATACCAGAGTTCTAAGAGAAGAGCCAAAACATTGCCAAGACAGTCAGTTTGTACTTGTATGAGATTTCTGCATTGCAACCATCCTAACTGGCTTTACTTACCCCTGGTGGTGGTTGGCGGGATGAAAAAAATAGGCAATTTTATGATATATGATATGTTAAATTCTGTGGTTCCCTTCCATTAAATTTTGATTACTTTTTGGAACAGGATTTGTTGTGCGCCTTTGTGATGGTTAGCTAAATATGTGTATTTGTATCAAAGCCTAGGTGGGGGTCGATTTCTTTTGTCGTCAGGTTCATACTGTTGTGCGATCGTACTATGCCTTTAAGAGACTACGGTATCTGATCCGCTGGCGCTTACTGTTAGCGATTAGCTGATCCACGGCATACGGTACGGAGGTACAGCCCATAAGTATTGTATATTTTACTAGCAGGGGTGTTCGGCTAGCGTTAGGTAAGAGTAATGAATTGGGTATAAGCGGAGCGAATGGAGTATGGTAACTACCTAATTCACCCCGTCACCCTTGCTAGCACAAACACCCCCTGCTAGTAAAATATACAATACTTATGGGCTGTACCTCCGTACTGTAGGTTGAATATGATCATTGAATGGACAATTCACAGGCAGAATAAGCGCCCTATGAGAATCGTGAGAATTCTCATAAAGCCACCGATACTAATTCCACGCTGCGTCTGATTGTTTAATTGTAGGGCTGAAGACAATTACCGAGAGTTTATACTGTACCTTCATATCGTGCTGGTATCAGATGCGATACCGATGTTTTTCTCTCTCTACCTGCCGGTAGTGCCACGTCGGGATGTCCCGAACTTTAGTTCGCGTGGAGGGGGCTCAACAAAGGTTGTCGTCTAACAAGGACCACACGTCCCTTCTTTTTTTCGAAAGGGGGAATTTCCCCTGCATGAAATTTCCCTTGACCGAATGATAATGCACTGGTAGCTTTCATTGGGTAGGGGTTTTTTTGTTTTCCCTCGGGAAAAATAACAATAACAACAAAACAGCGGTACAGCACTTGTACTTAGAAAGGAGCTCACCTAAAGTAAACACTCTTGAGAGATCAACTATCAAAATTAATCGAACACGGAAGGGGTGTTTGCCGGGGACTGTCTTTACCCACAATCCCGCAGGAGTTGTTGTCACCCCATCATCAACTCACAGACACCACCGGTTGTTCCGAACCTCATCATCCAATCTTGCTCTACCCCTTTGTAGCATCATATCGCCCAGGATCGTGCTTTTCGAAATACACCTGGTTCAAAAATCTTCTCTCCCCATCTCTCCACATATTTAAATACTTCGCATCTACACAATCGTTTCCTCCTTTTGCCCTCTTTCCTTCCGCTCCGAAGAGTGGTCTATTCATCCCTATCTTATCGTTAGCAGCTCCAACTCTTACCCACCATGGCGCGGCTAGCAGCCAAGATGCTGTCGAGAAGACAGGTTGAAGGATTGATTGCCGAAGGGAAAACTGTCTTCATCTTTGACGGGAATGTTGTGCGGGCTGATTCTTGGTTGAAGTTTCATCCTGGGGGTGACATATCTATTTTACACATGGTCGGCAGAGATGCTACTGATGAGGTTAATGCGTACGTGTCATTTTCCCCTCCCAAGCCCACCCCGGCACGTTATGAGGAATTGAGTCATTTGGGAACTGATAACGGTTGTAGTTTACATTCAGTTGAAGCTCGGGCTCGGATGAGAAGCTTTATAATTGGAAAAGTCCAACAACCTTGGGAAAGCTTTACGCCGCCTCTGCATGGCGGTAAGTTTCGTCCGTACATTGAGGGTGAGGAAGATGAAGAATTATCGGAACCCGAATGCCCACAAAGCAGGGAAGCCCGATCCTCGTCATCATCGTCCATCAGCAGTGAGGACAATAGTTTTCTATTGGATCCCAGCCTTCGTCGTAGGCGCCAGGGGTCTGTTGTTGTTGCTTCATCGTCGTCTTCAATGACTTCGGTATCCGTCTATGATGAAACAAGCATGGAGGAATTGACGAGGAGTGGAGTGGAGCACGATCTTGCGACGTACCCAGCTCTTGATCCAGAGACGCAAGGTAAAATTGTCGATCTTTATCGGGAGCTGGACAAGCAGGTACGAGCAGCTGGGCTTTACGATTGCAACTATGTTCGGTATATGAGGGAAGTTGTGCGTTACCTGACGTATCTCTCAATTTCCTTGATATTCTTGCATTATGGATGGTACAAGATGTCAGCATTCTTTCTGGGAGTGTTCTGGCATCAGATTACGTTCACTGCTCACGATGCTGGTCATATGGGAATAACACACCACTTTCATACCGATACATGTATCGGTATCTTTATTGCAGATTTTTGCGGGGGTCTCTCGTTGGGATGGTGGAAGAGAAGTCATAATGTAAAGTTCCCCTTATCCTACGGCACTTGCCAATTCGTGGGGTGTCTGGAGATAGAGATTCCAAGGTCCTCGAGCTTGAGCTTAAAGCACCTATTTTTCTTAGCATTTTTATGTCCGGATACTTGATGAATCAGCGAGCGCAGCCCCCCGAGTGTATTTTCTAATATACTTTAATTCTTAGGTACACCATATTGTCACAAACGATCCGGAACATGATCCCGATATCGAGCTTCTTCCTTTCTTTGCCGTTACCCATCGCTTATTCAGCAATCTATACTCAACGTACTACGATCGAGTGATGCAATTTGATGCGGCCGCTAGGGTATTCGTTAAGTTTCAAAATTATCTTTATTACCCGATCCTCTGCTTTGGCAGATTCAATTTATACCGCCTTTCCTGGGAGCACCTTATTCTCGGGCTTGGTCCTCGTAAGGGAATTGCAGCATACCAAAGGTGGCTCGAAATTACTGGAATGGCGGTCTTCTGGTATTGGTTTGGGTACCAGCTTCTATATAAGTCTATACCCACCAATTGGGATCGGTTCCTGTTTGTCATGATCAGCCATGCAGTGACGATGCCTCTACATGTGCAGATTACGTTGTCACATTTTGCTATGTCGACGGCCGATTTGGGGGTCAAAGAGAGCTTCGCACAGAGAATGTTGAGAACTACTATGGATGTCGACTGCCCGCGGTGGTTGGATTTCGTGCATGGGGGGTTGCAATTCCAGGTATGTTCTCATTTAATTGGCCCGTGGACTGAAGAATTGCACACTAACTTTGTCCTAAAGGCGATTCACCACCTTTTCCCACGCATCCCGAGACACAATCTCCGAACGGCCCAGAAACTTGTCATGGAATTCTGCAAGAGATCAGGTGTGCCGTATGCCCTTTACGGATTCTATGATGGCAATAAGAAAGTAATAGGCCATCTGGGCGAAGTTGGCAGACAAGCTAAGATCTTGGCCGAATGTCAGGCAGCGATCGTTAATAAAGGGTGACCTTAGTCATATGTGAGGCGCAGATTTGCAGAGTGGTTTCCTACTTGACGGATTTATCTATACTTCGTTTAATTGTTCGGTTGGTTTCATCTGCGGCCAAAAAGTTATTGCGGACGTGGCAGGAGCATGTTCAAAGGTATTTTCAAAGGCATTATACTCTGGCTATGGGTTTCCGGGTTCTGTTTAATTTCTGTTTCGGCATAAAGTTCCTTTTGCTTGTAATTAGTTGCGTTGGGGTTGTTTAAAGTTAAGTTTTTCGGGCTTGAGGCAGGTAACAAATTAGGTCGGTATAGAGTATTGTACTTGTAATTTCATCGCGTATTCGGAATCTGGTATTAATAAACATTTATAGCTTAGTGCTATGTCCAAATATGGCTAGGAGGAGCCACTATTACACGTATTATTCAGTCTCGTCTGGGTCAAGCTTCTGCTCAGTTCCCTACATTTGACAGGGCCCCTACCATGTGCTCCTACAGTTTTTCCTCACAGCTTTTACCCGGGTATCGGCTCACGATAGTTGTAATAAAAACTCTGCAGGTTTTTATTACAACTATCGTGAGCTGGAAAATGGCATTGAAACAGCGTGGACCTACTACTTCTCTTGCGAAGCGTGGCCAAATTGTGGGGCTAGCGAACCATAAGGGAAATCGGCGACTATCTTTGAAAGAGATTGCTGCAATTACTAAGATTTCTCTTTCTACCTGCTCCGATATCATTCGTTTGTCAGTTCTCCGTATATCCGCAACTCATATCCTCGACCCTTGCTCAGAAGAGAACCTACTCGAGTACGTCCTAGGCCAAAAGGTTCAAACCAAGACCCAGACGAGACTAGATGATACATGTAATAGTGGCTCCTCCTAGCCATATTTGGACATAGCACTAAGCTATAGATGTTTATTAATACCAGATTCCGAATACGCGATGAAATTACAAGTAGATAAGAGCTGTAAATATTTTTTTTATAAAAAGAAATCTGGTATAATAGCAGCGTCAGAGTACCATAATAATAATTGTTATCATACTGCTATGATATCATATCATACAATTTTTAGTGATGCTTGGGGCTAGGGCCTTATTAGCCTGTATGGGCTTGAGGTGTTGTGGCCGAAGATGACCAAAGTTTGTTGTTGCCAAGACTTAAGGAACAAAGAAGCTGTTCCTGGTCGAGACTCGAGAAGTAAACAAAAACAACACCTCGGCCGCCAGGGCCTTTTCCTTCTCCATATATCATATCTACCCAACCGGCCACAACATTATTAAGTTACAACAATACGAAGCTATCAAGCGCGACCTAAAGGCAATCTCAAACTCTATTGACATAACTGAGAAAATAAAACTCAAGTCCTCGTGGTAGAAAAGGCTCTGAGTACATTATTTTGAAACCAACTTTCATCATGGGCGCGGTGGGAGCAATCGATACTCCACGGACGGAGTACCCAACCGAATCCTCAATAGAGATGGAAGCAGACTTCGGGTCACGAATGGAATCCTTCGCATCACCGGGCGGCGACGACATCCTCCAAGCCGTGACCGGCAAGCGACGAAACCGTCGAAGCGAGATAACGCCCCGCCAGATCTTCGGGAGTTTATCAAACAGAGGCGGTGCCGGGAAGAACGAGTTCACGCCTCTGCTCAAGAGCGTGCAACGATCCAACCTCACCCGGAAAGTCAACAACAATGGGGTACCACCGACACCAGCGTTTTTGAAAGGTGGGAAGCTCAACATTACGGACAGCCCTGCTCTGCCACAGGCTGGCAGCTCGGATGTTGGCGACTCCACCTACCAGACTCGCGGGGATGAGACCACGATTGGACCTGCTGGGATTCCGTCTTCGAGTGTGAATTCTACTCCCCTTGCGCCAATTCCTCGGGGGAAGGGTGGGGTGTTGGAACATGATGGGCAGATGACTTTGAGGGAGCAGGAGAAGGTATGGGCAAAATGCTATGGGTTTGAAGCTTCTAACATTGGGATAGATCATCGATGAGATAAAAAAAGAAAACTTCGGTCTGAAACTTAAGATTGTGTTCATGGAGCAACGGTTACAAAAGTTGGGACCTGAGCATCACGAGGAAGCTATTAAGGAGGTACGCAAGTGCCTCATACATAACTATCTCGAGTGAGAATCGTAACTAATGTGCAACCTTTCTTTAAAAACGCAGAATATCGAGATCAAGGTCGAACGAGCAACTCTCAAGGCAGAGTTGAAGCGTTACCGGAAATCCCTCACAGATTCCGAGAAAGCTATTGCCGAACTTCGGGACCAAATGATCAAAATGCAGAGCGGTAAACAGGCGAGGTATACTGATGATCGGAGGAGTGAAGAACAAGCTCGGGTTTTGCAGGAGGCCCAGGAAAAGCTTGATGCAAAGGAGCAGGAGACTCAACAAATCCTTGAGGAGAACGAGAGACTTCGGGAAGAAGTGGAAGAGTATAAGTCTCGATTAGAGAGCATTGAGGATGAAGACAATGATGAGTTGGAAAAGCTGAGGAAGGAGGTCGACAAGCTTGAAGGCGAGAAGGTTGACTTAGAAGCTGAATTGAATGAGAAAGAAAGGGCCCTGGACGAACGGAAGGAGCAGATGGAAGGTGTTGAAGAACACATTGAAGCTCGTGACGACCGAATAAAGGACTTGGAGCAGGAGGCGGAGACTCTTCGAGAGAAGGTCACTGCTTTGGAAAGGGAATTTGAATCAAGGGCTGGCGATAGAGATGGAGCTCTTGCAAGGAAGGGTGAAGCCCTGCGACAGGCTGAACAAACAATTAAAGAAATGGAGAGGGTAATGTACTCCCCGGAAGACGCGCCTGGGATTTGAATTAATATCTTTTGGTAGGAAATGTTGAATCTTCAAAACGCTCTCGACGGCGCAAAGACCGGGAAATCAGAGCTTATCAGAATGAAGGAGAGAGTGGAAGCTGAGAACCGTCAACTTGAATCGGACAATAGAAACCTTGGCACAGAAAAACGTCATCTCCAGAACGAAGTTGAGAAGTTGAAGGATGATATTCGAGATCGTAGCTCTACATATAAGGACAATATCGGAGCGCGTGAGGGTCAGTACCGAGAACTCGAGGACCAACTAGAGCACATTCGCCAGGAGTACGAAGACCTTCAACAATCGCATCAAGAGAAGAGTGAAGAAGTGAAGCGACTGCAAGCAAGACTCAATGGACGGGATGGTGATATTAAAGGTGAATTTGCAGCTCTACAGGGGCAAATCAATAATCTCAAGCGTGAGAGAGAGGGAGCGGTGAGATCGCGTACTGAGCTCGAGACCGCGCTTCGAAAGGTCAAATCTGATCTTCACAATCTCACCTCTCAGAAGGATCTTCTCCATATGCGCCACGACGCTCTAACGAATGAGACCCAAGACCTCCAGAAGCAAGTTGAGAAGTTGAAACTTGCTGTTCAAGAGGCAAATGCGGCACTTCAAACAGAAAGGCAACTTGCGGCGTCAAACGAGCAAGCTTTGAGAGGTGAATGGGAAGACGACAAGAATGCTCTAAACGACGATTTGGAGCAACTCGACAGGGCGGCCCAGGAGAAGGAGTCATGCCACGAGCGTGCTGCCTCTAATTGGAATACCGAGAAGCGTCAGCTTGAAGCCAAGATCAAGAAGGCGGAAGCAACAGCAGATGGCTTGAAGAAGACCATTGAGAACCTTCAGCAGGTCGAGCATACAATCCAAGGGAAAGAGGCTAGGCTGCACAATGCTCTCAAGTCTGAGAACGAGAGGCACAAGGCGGAGGAAGATGCTCTTAATAGACAAATTGCAGAACTCCAAGGTGAGATCGAAGACCGAAAGGTTGCATTCGACCTTAAGGTTGTAGAGCTTCAAGCTGCTAGAGAGGAGCACCGGGTCGCAAAGAAGGCCGAAAGAGCGCTGGACGAGAAGGTCAAAGCTCTTGACGACGAGATTGAATTACTTGGTGCTCAACTTGATGAGGCGAACGAGGACGCAGAAGAGCGAGCCGATACTGCAAGAGCCGAAGTTGAGGCACTCCGTCAGAAGCATCAACGTGCCATTGAGAGGACCGCCCAGCTTCAAGCCGATACTGCAAGAGCCGAAATTGAGGTACTCCGTCAGAAGCATCAACGTGCCATTGAGAGGACCGCCCAGCTTCAAGCCGCTTGGGATGAAGAACGTAAGGCAATCAAGCGGAGGGTGCGGTTTTCAGAGAGTACCAGCAGGCGGGAGAATGCGAAGACTGGCAATGAGGTCAAGGCTCTCGAGAAGATTGCCCAGGATACGGACGAGCGACACAAGGCCGAGATCAAGGGTCTCGCAAAACAGATCCGATATCTCCGAGCTAAGGTAGCTCGCGAGGCTGGATTCCGCGCAGACCTTTCCTTCAGCAAGAACTTCTTCCTGATGCAGATCGATCTCTACAGTGCGTGGTGAGTAATTTTCCCCTTGTCCTCATGACATAAGAGCCTGTTTGGTTGCGACGGTTCCTTTCCGTTCTCCCATACAAATGACCCTCTTCCTTCCGTTTCAAAACGGAGAGAAGATCATTTTCACAGCAGAAACGGTCACCCAACGGAACGGAACCGTTGCAGCCAAACAGGCCCTAATGTTCCTGTGGCCCACTCTGTTGTGCTCCACCCCGACAATATCAAGTTGGCCCCGTGGAGTAGCTCTACGCTTGACAAAAAGCTCTGGTGGCTAATTTGTGATGAACCTTTTTCCCCCGCAGCAATGAGGCAAACATGCAGTTGATAGAACAGATGGGGATATTCCCTGACCGTTACATACGCGAGAAGCGCCCGGCACTAAGGTCGGTGGTATATACAGTTATTGCTACCATCCGTATGAGGTCCGCCCCAACTTCTAGCCTAGTTCTGGGTGACTGACGGGCTCCCTGCCTGTTTTGCATTTTTTTGCTAATCTATGCATACAGTAAACTTCAACGGTCATGGTCAGTAAACAAAGAGCTAAAGACCTCTCTAGTCAAGTCATTAGAGCGAGTGAGAAAGATGGAGAATCCGGAGGTTTAGATTAACGATAATGGCAGCTGGGGTTTCCTTTCCCCCCCTAAGGTCTATTTCATGTTTTTACGGGAGAAGGGGCTTAACGAAAGTCTGAGGTTTCTTGACCCGTTTTTATTCTCAATTCCTCTTTCTCCATTATTATACTTATGTATCATAGTTGTACGGTACCTGCATTTGCATTTTTTTTCTCTTTCTTGGAGGCGGGTGTTTTGATGCGTATGATACAATGCTCTCCCGGGGCAATGTCAAAGCAAGCTTTATGATTTGTTACCATGGCCCAAATATGTATATTCCGTCTCAGGTCATTATTATATCATTCCTTTGATCTTTCAAAATTCAAAGAGAATATTATTATTTAATTAAGCAGTTATTGCTCGGCCAAGTTCACCAATTCATTCAGAGAACTCATCAGTTTCTTCCGTTCCTCCATCTCATCACAATCCCCAGTCTCGTGATAGTAAGTGGCTACAACCCTAACGCAAGCATAATAGCAAGAGTACCTACACCGACCAACCATTAATCAATTAGCGTTCCGCCCCACAAAGCCAAAAATAAAAATAAAAATGAATAAATAGCCAGAAACAAACAGAACTCACAATAACCTCCTAACCTTCGCTCCACCAGCGTCCAGCGCCTCAGCCCTATACCCCTCGACAAACGCCCTAGAAGGCCTCAAACACGCAGCGCACAACAGAGGATCATACCACCCGGCCCTCTCAAAGTCCACAGCCCCAGCGATCTCCAAGCTCCCAGGCCGAAGCAACACAGCCCCATCATCGAAATCCAGAACGGCAAGACCAGGCCTGACGACCTGGTCAAGCGCGGACGACCAACGACGAACCTGATGGCGGATTTCCTGGTAGGGTAACAAAACGAGCATCTCCTCCCCATCGCACAGCACCGCTTCCACAAGCACCGTGAAAGCGTCCCGCCAGAGGGGATAACGTTTAGCGCTTCTGGTAGCTCGACCGAATCCCCCGTTGCCCTCTCTCCCCCCCTGGCCTCTATCCCGTGGGGAGATATCGGCCAGTGAGCGAAGGTATCGACCCATCCCCCTTTCGACGTTCTCGATTTGCTCGCTGGTCATGCCTTCTTTTGCAGAGCGGAAGCTCGTGCCCGGAATGTACGATAGTAGGATGTAGGGTGAGTCGATTATGCTGCGGGTATCGTCGTAGGATATTACTTCTGGTGTCGCCATTTCTACAGGCACTTCATTTCCTCTCCTCTCCTGTTGTTGCTGCTGTAGTAGTCGTAAGACGTCTGCTTCGGATTCTAGGATGTTGCGCTCGTAGCGGAGAACGCGCGTCTCGGGGGGTGGGGAGATCTTGAGGATGTAGGAGGTGTTGGTTGAGAGAGTGATTTTGTATGATGTGTTGAAGGCTTGTGGGGTTCGGGAGATGGAGAGGTCTGTTACACTCGTTATTATTGGTGGGGAGGAGTGGAAGGCTTTGGCTAGGATCTGGTGGAATTCTAAAGAAACCGGTTGTTGCTGCTGCCCTTTAGGGCTACCGGGTGGAAGGACACTATTTGGACCCGGAGTTTGAGCCATTGCTTTTGCTTACGCTTGTCGTCGTCGTCGTAGTTGCAACTATCACAACGATTGTGGTCGCGGGTGAGTGAGAGGGTGTGATCGGTTTTCTTCTTTTTCTTTTCTTTTCTTTTCTTTTCTTTTCTTTCTTTCTTTTTTTTATTAAAAAAAAGTGTCTTATCTGAGACCGGAGGTATAGCTCAAAGAATCCAGTGACCAAGCCAAGGTATTGGTGTGGGGAGGAAAGGAAAGGACAGAAGAGAAAAAACAGATCGTTCGTCCTATTCTTGTTGTAGCCGTACAATACCTCTATAACTCAAAAGCCATCCAACCACACACACTGCCGTAACTCCCCAAAATACAAAAGTAGAGGACGAAGGGAGGAGATATTTGTACTTATACCGTAGGGTCTGCAGTCACTTATTATTAGCTGAGAATTGGTATGGGTGATTACTCTACTTACGATACAGACTTAGTAGCGTGCCCGGATACGCTGCCACTGTATCATGAGTGAGGGTCGGTGAGGAAGGGAGTGGAGTCGAGTGGAGTCGAGTGGAGTCGAGTGGAGTCGAGTGGAGTCCCGGGGGTGGGGATGTCAGTGATTTTAATGGTGGTAACTGAACCGTGCTGCCGGCGCTGATCACTAGATCAGGTTCCCTTGCGCTTGCGTTCTTTTTGCCGTGCTGTACCAGCACAAGTACGAGCACCTATGCCGTACCAATGCGATATGGTACATTCGTACTAACAAGGGGGGCGGTGGTATCGTAAGGAAGGTAAGGAAGGAAGGCAAGTAAGTGCAGGATACTACAGTACCAAACCCCCCTCACCCCGAGAAAGGGTCTGGGAACTCCTTCCTTCCTCAACTTGTGTTTCTCTTCCCTTCGAAAGCAGAAACACCCGGAACCGAATCCATCACGGACGTACTGACTAGCTAGCTAGCTGGATAACAAAAGAGCGGTTTGTTCCTAAGAACTCTGTGTTCTCTCACTGGATTGTGATGGTACCTTTGTCAAGCATAGCTATTATTACGCGGCTAATGAAAAAGCCTCCACAAGTGCTGCACGGTGGGTTAAGCACCGTAAGTCGGTGGTAAGTAAACAACTTTACCGGAGCAATAATTCCGTTCCTCACACTTTGCGCCGAACCAGATGGGCGGACCAACCCTTTCGATTCGCCAAACAGTTCCGCATGCGGCTTGACTTTCTTGGCATTCTCGTCTGTTTCGTGTAACGTTACAAAGGTCGTGGGTAGGCCTAGTTGGGTTAAACCTGGGAAGGGGAAGAGGAATTGTTGCTCTAAACGTACCGTGCAATATACGGTATGCATGCAATAAGAGGAATCCCAAAGTGCGGCTTGCAAGTGAGTGGGAGAAAAAAGAAAAAGAACCCTACGAATACCCGCATACGCACATACTAGCCTAATTTAGCCTAGTCTAGTGCTAATTACTAACTCTAACATCCCTTCTTCCTTCGATGCAAGTAATTCCCAACGGCCGGCATGCTTCTTGGGCTTCAATCAAGGACTAAGAAGAGGAAGAGGAAGAGAAGGGTATAGTTGCAAAGGGAAGGATGAGCCGAATGGAAAGACCTCGTCTGCGGTAGTCGCCGTTATGCAGGTGAGGTTATGATAGTGTCGGCTCATAAAACAAAATATGTCCAAAAGGCAGCTATGGGGTATCGGATCAATTGCATGCTACCTATCATTGTTGAGCAATGCCCTCTCTCTTCCTTCCCTCCTTCCCAAAAGGCTCCATTTCCGTGGGTCCGGGACGGTATAAAGCTTCCCGCAGGAATGAACCTAGTTACTATTTTTGTTTGATTTGTTTTCCAATGCAGATGGGATGATAAGTGACATATTTCTCCAACTTTATTCGCCCCCACTTTGTTTAAGATTTTTCCGCGGGCACTTCTACCACTGGCGCCGGTGTCACCGTGGTCTCGGGCGCCGCTGAAGTAACACTCTTACTCCCACCCCCCTGCTTCTTATCAGTCTTGACCTCCTGCAATTGGGCCAAATTGAACTTCTTTAGAGTCTCCCAGTCTTTCACAACGCTCATCCCGCAAATACCCTGTAGCACACGGGAAAAGGAGGCAAAAGGCGAAAATCTGGTTAGCCAGGATTCAAAATTTCCCATATCCAACATAGAGAGAAGTTGAATTAGAAGTAGGGTTGGAGCGTCGTGCCGTGGGAAACAATGATCAGAGGGGGTACGCATCTCAGACAGGAAGTATCGGTACAGCACCCGAACATGGGGATCAGAAAAATATACAGTTAATTATCCGTGCGTATCTGCAGGCAAACAAGATCGTGCCCTTAATGCTTGGGTACATCTTCCCCGAGGTGGGTATAGGAAAAGAGGCCTGGGGATAACGACACAAGGGTATATGATACGGTGTTATATGACATGATAGCACCGGTAAATGAAGATGAAGACAACGGCGGGGAAACCACTTGCCTGATAAAAGTCCACTAGGATGAGTAAATCGGGATTCTTCAGATCAGCTTTGTGCTTTGTCCCGACAATGTCCGCCACAATTTTGATAATCTGGTCGCGCTTCAAATGGCTGTGGTTGCGCGAAGTAGGTTTGATAGCGAACTAAAAAAGGGGAAAGGCGCAATTACCCTGTTTCAGTAACCGAAAAACCAAACACTACTTTCCCTTTCCCGATGAACGGAATTCGGGTCGGCACCATCTCTTTGTTTTACTTTTTCCCCACTCTTCTTTCAGGGAAGGAAGCAAGAAAAAGAAAAAAAGGTACACACCTTAATGCATTCTTCACCTTGGTGAAAGTGGGAAGGGAGGACTTCCTTGGCGACGGCTTCCAGGCCTTCAGCGTTCGCCTTGCCTATTCGAGTGACCGGTGTAAGGCGATGGACGTATCGGCTCTTGAGACGGTTCTCCACAGTTCCTACACAGAGCGCATTGACCATGGCAGTTGGTTCGCAAGGAGGGCTCAGACGGAAGAAGATAACTGAGCATGGACCGGGCCATAGGAAGAACAACAAAGGAACAAAAAGCCACTCGTTAACGTTATCCTGGTCCGCAGATAAACGAAGGGGAAGGGGGAGGAAGAAAGAGAGAAGGGGGCTTGGTCGGTGGCGGGAGTGGGAGGAAAAGGATATTTGGGGAAAGATCTCTTACCACACTCGATATCAAGCTTCACCGAGATAAATGGCTTCTCGGGTTTGGCTCCCTTCAGGTCATTGATCTCCCTTTGAATCGACGCTCCGATATCTTCATCCTCGTCCTCGTCATTCTTGTCATCGGACAAGTCGAGACCATAAAGCTCGGAAGCGACCTAGTGTTGTACCGAATCAATTGCGAGCTCTGCGGCCATTCCGACTGGAGCAGGAGGAGGGGTAAAATTTTGCGCCCCACCTGCTCTAGCAGCCTGTACATCTCTTCGACGCATCTTGCTTCTCGGCCTCTGTCGCAGGTAGCGAATATACCCTGGGAGCCTTCCTCAATGCTGTGGAGGCTGTGGTACTTGGCTTTCGCCTGCTTCTTCCAATACTCCTTGGTCTAGCTTGATTGTCCGTTGATTAGCATCAGGTGTCCTAGTTGTTGCTATTTTGAAACAGTGTATGGGCGTGCAAACCTTGCTCTTCTTGATTGATTTAGGGTCCAAGCTCTCATTGTTGCTACGGCGTTTCTTATTACCTTCCATTTCAGCTGACGTTGATCCGAGGAACCGATGGGTCTGAAGTTGAAGGTAGGAAGTTGGGACTTAGGAAACGTTGCTAAGTTACAGCTTAGCTTCAAAAGCACAGTACGTCACAAAATACTTAGCACTAGCCTCAGCGGGGCGCAACACGGATTTAAAAAAAAGAGGGAAAATAGGAGATAAACCCCGCTGGCGCTTTGGGAAAACTTTTCTAATTGTGACCTCTACTGAGGAGTACACAAGCATCGGTACCAAGAGCGGAAAAATGTAAGAAAAAAACTTTGGCTCGACCCCGGGTTTGAACCGGGGACCTCTCGCATATAAACTTAGAGTGAACCCTAAGCGAGAATCATACCACTAGACCAGCCGAGCCTAGGCCATTTCAAATCGAAATAATATGCAACTAAAAACTAGTTCACCCAACTCACCAGAATAACTTTCTCATCTCATCACCTAACCCTAAAGTTCCTATAGAGCAATTGACAATCAGAGAAGCGCACTCAATATCTGTTCCGGCTTGTCATCATACGGGTCGGAATTTCCCCATTTCTCACATAAATACCAATAGTAAACACACCCTATCAACCACTAACACAAGTAGAAATAGCAAGCAGAGGTATTTCAAAGTTCCTTGTATCACCTCATTTCTCAAAAAAGACAAATCAAGTATCGAATTGTGTTAAGTGTGTTACATTGACAGAAGGAGACAATAAGGGAAGGAGGCAGAAGGCATCGCAGTCATCGGACCAGCGACAAGGAGTTTTGGCCTTATATTTTCAACCCCGAGAAGTCAAGAAAGGACCTTGCCAAACACCAAAATCCCCGGAAAATGGCTTGCTTTTTCGTCTTATAACTTGAGCTATTTTCAGGTGGGGCGGCTTTCTTTTTTTACTGTTGCAGGACGAACCGGGCCTTATACCGGTATCCCTTTCTCCAATCGGGCCTAATTGCGGTGAAAACTTGAACAATTATGATAGAAGGTGTGCTATGTCGCTGGGCTTTCCTCTCCCAGTAAGGCCAGAGCATTTTATATTTTTTATTCTGTCTCGGGGGGGGGCTGTGTTTTTGATGTGTTTTCACCCCTTTCCGGAGAAGGAAAGATTTTGGACTATGTACCTCGTACATACATAATAATATGTGGCACACCGTCTAATTATTCAAGTTCCTATGGTATACCCCTCAATTTAAACCCAATCCTACTCATCCTTATCCCCCCCCCGCGCATCAATATGGTTTAAACTATTGGACACAGTACCAGCCTCCAACACTAGCGATAGACACTAAAGAACAACAGCTCGATATGTTTACCTCATACCTTTTCGGTTGCACAATATTCTTGTTGTGAAACCTCCTCACCGATCCTGCATAAGGTATGTTCTTGTTCCGTACGGCTTGCCTAAACACATCCTTGCTATCATACCAACTCGCCTGTAGTCAAACCACCGAGTGACCAGCTGTGATTTCACATGGCATACTTCTCCCCGCCCTTCCAACCTCACCCTCACGCCCTTATCACACATATGACATAATTGTATGCGCGGCAGAGTCCCTGAAATTTCTTGTTGACAACTAACACTGAGCAAGCATGTATGTACGCACTTCCTCCCAGTCCCCTTACGACATCCCGACCAAGAAAATAAAACAAGATACGATAAGAGGAGAACACATTAGAAGTGCCGGTTGTTAGACGTGCCGACAGAAGTGTTCTGAGGGCGCCGCTCCGGGAGCCTTCAGTTACTCCATAATCGGGGCATATCGGAGGGAACGTGCTCTTTCCGGCTGGGGTGGTTTCTCATAGACATGTCTCTGAGGCGCCGCTCCCCGTACGATACACGTGGTGTCCCGGCTCCCCGTGGAGAATCACGTCTCACCCTCGCGCTCCACATGAGATGGTCGGTTATGGCAGGGAATCGTTTCGATGAGATCGTCTCCGAGTACCTCATTTCGGGGATGCTCTTCTGGTGTTCCGGGAGTAGAGATGTCAAGTTTGGGTTATCAGGGGGGGAAGAAAAGAAAAACAGAAGTGGGTGTTACATCGGCAGTTTGACACCCGGGATGCTGTATGGGTGGGACGAAATACCGGTAGATGTAAAGTGTAATGTTGGTTGGGTGTTATTGAGTGAGGCGGTTGTTATCGCCTGCGATTGGTATCAAGTGGCTGGCGCTTTGCCTGCGGTTTGTGAGATAACCAATCATACAAGAATTTGGCCTCGTTATCTCGCGCTTGTCAATCTGATGTATGCTCAATATGGGGTTCGTGTCACCATATGCCGCTAGCAGAGGGAAATCGGCTTGTTGGCTTAGCATCAAGTCCTGCGTGTGCAGACGTGGTATTCATAACCTCACATCCATCGGGGCCAAGTCCACGAGTATGCCATAGGCAGTCTACAGCCGGAGTACCACCAAGCACACCCACACCCCCAAGCGTCGCGTAAAGCTCTGAGGTCCCATAAGCAGCAATTTGAACCCTCATTCTCTCCAGCAGTCCAGCTCTGCAGGGCACAAAATTCCTCTCTCTTATACAGACCTATGTTATAAGTTACCCCTCGTGCTAAAGGGAAGTCATAGCTCTAGCATAGAAACTAGAGTTCTCCCCAGATGATTTTAACCGCCATTTGATGAATCGCCGGAATGGTTGGGAAAGTGGTAAAGGCTCTGGAGCCCAACCAACTCGAGCAGCTCACCAACCACACCAGGAGACCCCAGTAGCCTCCTCTATCCCGGGAGATGTATACCGATGTAAAATCCCCCCCCATTCACAATACCCTCTCTCTTCCGTCTTTACCCCCTCCAGTCAGTTCCAGCGAGACCCGCCACCCGCGACCTAGTTGATCTACTCAGGCTGCCTAAGATGTATGGAGACAACCATGCAACCAAAACCCACCAAAAAAGTGACTTTGACAATGAAATCCATCACCCCTCAAAAGCCCTTAAGGATTCGGGAACCAAGGCGGCACAAGCCAATCTACTCGGGGCTAAAATTAAGTATACACGAAATGCTCACGGCAGCGGCCACATCTTGTCTACAACCGCGGTTGACCATCCTTCATCAGCGATAAATAAAAAGTAGTACTACAAATCTTGGTGGGAAACATAATAGAAATATTTATTTATTATGACATTGCGAGAGAAGCCTCTAGGTGAAAAATTGAAAATTGAAAATTGGAAAGATTGAAAAAATCTAGTGTGGTGGTGGTGGTTGTTGTTGTGGTGTTACTGGAATAATTGAACCTCAGGCTGGGACGTCTGGAATTCCCTCTCTTGGATAGGGGGGGCGAGCGCACGGCGAAAACTGACCCCCTCAGACCGGGCTTTGGGCAGGAAAAAAAGAAAAAAGAGCCAGACCTTACCAGCAAAGGCAACTCCAACGTCCTAGCGTGAAGTTCAATTATTCTAGAAAATACGGTACCGTAAGGGCCGAAATAATTGAGAATGACGCTAGGACGTCCAGAATTTCCAGCTTTGGATTAAGGGGACAAAACAAAAAAAACTAGAAGATTTCCCTTCAGCCCCCACCCGAGACACAGACCTTACTAGGAGAGGCAACTCCAACGTCCTAGCGAGATTCTCAATCATTCCGGTTCCCACGGTAGTGAATTGATCTGGACTAATCGTTGTCGCGACCTCATTTCGAATACTTAATTTGTGCCCAGGTAGACTATTTTTGATCAATTCTCTTGTTCCATTGATATTACATGCTTGCCAGCGTTTTGGGGGTATCCGGGCTATCATTCTTATTAGGAGTGAAGTGTGGCATTCCTATCCATTTTATGATATTTCCTGGGTCATATGCAATCACTCGGGGAGTACGACGATGCGCCCCATGGCTCGGAAAGGAGCCTCATACACTATATAGCAAGTTTGGCTACAAAATGCATCGAGCGTGGGCATGCGCCCAAAATTTCCACCGAGCCAGGCACCGCTGACCGCTCCGGGTTTAGACACAACTCCCTTCCCAAAAGGTTCATTGAACGTCTCCTTATACGCCCCGCAAGCTCCCCCACCCCTTCCAGCCAAGTCCCTTGGACCATACTGATAACAATGCTGTACGGTCTTCCGAGCACTCCTTTCTTCCACTCCTGTCGACAATCTTCTCTCAGGCGTCCTTCACTTCTTGTCGTTGACTCCACTTGAAAATATCAACGCGGTTCTCTAGGGCTACTCTTGGGATTCTGCCAATAAGCCCGCCGGTATCAGCATGCGTTTCAATCAGTAGGGAAAGGGGCAGGAGTGTACTAGAAGGTAGGGGAGCTGGACGAGTTAATTGTTCCGGGGGGATGCGGGCATTGAAGTAGGTTGCTAGACGGGGCAAATATGTAGCCCAAGTTGCTGGGTCATCGTTGACGATGTTTAGCAGCTGGTTCGAAGTTTGGGGGGCGAAGGTAGCCCAGATTTCGAACTCTACATATATCAACGTGAGAATGTGTTCCCCCCCTCCGGGGCTCTTCACAGAAGGGGGAGAAGTGCCAGCAATTAGCTCAGAATAGCTGTGGCTGCCCCAGTCAGTGTAAAAAGTCTCATTCCCGGGGAAGAGCAACGGCTCGTTCGATTCATGGCAGACAGGTGCATAAATAGCGAACGCCAAAGCAATGCTCATGTAGTTTCCTACAAAGATGCTGTATGTTAGCAACCAAACTCCTGTGTTTAGTTTAAGAACAAGCCCACATGAGCGTGACCGATAATATCATTCGGCATGTAGGAAAAAAAAAGGGCCATTAACACTACCACACAAAAAAATTCATATGGATACCAAAACTTCTGCGGGGCGCGCCTAATCTCAATTCCTATCCTCCGCCTCATCGCGGAGTATCCTAGACGTAATAAAGATTCGGTGGGCGTGTTGGATCGTCAACCCTACGGCCGGTCTCTTCCGCTGGGGGCTTAATTTGGCCATGTCGGACTACCCGTACAATCATCATTTGTCACTCACCCACCCCTATATCACTTTGTCCCCGTCGTCAAAACCACCCTCCTCAAACACCCCTCCAGTCTCGCTACCTTCAAACCCTCTGTAAAATTCTTCAGCATCCGGCCATTGACATTGGCCATCTCCCCCTCCGTTGGCTTCTCCATGTACGCATTGCAGAAGACGTATGTATCCTCTCCACCCGACGCTCCAAATTGGTTTTTGAGCTGCGAGGAGACCTCGGAGGGGGAGATGAGCAGGCCTATGGGGGCGTGCTTAATTTTTTCTGGCGGAGGCGGTTGGGGGAGAGCGTGAGGCAGCGTAAATTTGAGTCCAGGTGGCCGCGTCAGCGCAGAGGGCTTGGAGGGTTGCGGTGCCGTTTATACCTGTTGCTCCGGTTGCGATTGCTCGGGGGATCGCGGCGTTTGGTTGGTTGGTTGGTATTTATATGTTTGGGGAGAGTTCAATTCGACTACCCGAGTGCCGGTATGTGCTGTGGTTCGGAGGAATCAGAACCTCTTTATTTACAGTCCAACCTCAGCTCTAAATAAACAAAAGAAAAACAACATCACGGCGTTATGACGTCGTTGAATGAACGAATGGTAAACTTCTGGATTGTATCGTCCAGATCTACTCGTCGACGGAATGTCTCGGCATTATTGCGTTAGAATTAACACAGCTTTCTCCACAAAAAAAGAAAAGAAAAGAAAAAGGCGCCACCCATGGGGCGAAACACGGGGGGGTTTTTTTTGCCTCATTTGCACCATGGGAAAAAGCAATCACATAGGTCGTAAAGTACCCGTACTAGTAACTTAAGCTGCCCTGACACTGTACCGGTATTTTCGGATGTTTGGTTTCAGACAGTTATTCACGACGGACCGCTTAATTCTACTCTGACTCTATTCTACTGCAATAGCCTACTAGCACTTGTCCTAGAAGCTAGCTAGCCATGACGGCCGATCCTACGAGTATGATACCGGCACTACTGCGTGAAATGTCCAGGAACGGACTAATCAAACGTCCAAACGAAAATCTCCAGATTGTAGTGTAAACAATTAAAGGTGCTTCGCGCTCCTAGGGGGGCTATTTATTCTTCGGACGGAATGAGAGCCAAATGACTGGGTGTGGTCGAAAGAGCCCAATTTAATGTCCGTTTAAATTAAAGTAAGGGGGCGAAAAAGGAAAGAAGAGAAGAAAGAAAAGAAGGTATCACGAGTGATACGGGGGCAAGGGATGTAGGAGGTTAAGCTTTCCAAGGGGAAGAGAGCTTCAAAACCCAAGCAAGGAATAGAATAAAAAGAGCAAAGGTGTCTCGTTTCGCACACTGTGGGTAAAGATAGTGCCCAAATGGACAATAATCCAATATAAGCCCGCGAATACCATACGGCATGTGCGACTATTGCATCGTATAGTATAGGGTACATGTGCCAAGGACAAGAACATGCCATCAAACCACTATAAAAAGCTTCGGAAAGCCTAGAGCAAAAGTGCCAGTCGAACTACCGCTTGAAGTTGTTCTTAAACTCATCAATATAAATATCAACGAATTTCTTGAAGCCATGCCCGCCCTTGCCTAAGCATTGATAAACCCAACCAATTAATAACCGTTGAACAAAAAAAAGAGAAGGAGTTTCCTCAGCCTTCGAGAGAACAAAGATATCCTCCAAACAAAACGCATCTCCGCATAGCCAAACGAGCTGACCACGCGTGAAACATGCGCAGGGGGGTTATAGCAGTAAAAAAGGTACAGTTGGCAAGTAAAACAAATAAAAAATGAGCAAACCTTGAAGTTTTGTACCGCCCAACTCACTATAATCCTCCATCCGCCCCTTTCCCGTCAAGCGGCCGTGCATTCTGCCTACCATCCGGTGAAAGGAAGGGCTCCGTAGTAACTATTCGGTCAGCAAAACCTATCCCACATAGCACAGTGCAACCATATCCACCATGCCACACGGGTCACGAGAGGTGGTTGAGCCCGCCCTAGCTGATGCTCACTAGATCAGGCTGGTGGTAATGATGCAGCGGAGCAGAACGCACCGCCCGCGACAATGCGCAATGCAGACGGATCCTCCTAGATGACGAGAAGGAGGTTGGAGGATGAGGTGGGAATGGATTTGTTGTGGTTTTCTCATTTTTTATTTTTTTTCTCCTTTTCTTTTCTTTCGTCCAAAGGAGGGGTTAGAACTCAACTCTTGCTACGAGCCATGCCTGAGCCGTTACGTGAAGCGTTAGCGCTATGCTGTAACTGTTGAGAAGAGCGGGGTTTATTCCTCATTGCAGATCCGTAGCTCCCGTAGTAGGAAAAGAGTGAGGAAGGGAGGGGGAAAGAGCGGGGTGTGTTAACGCACCTCGAAGACACGTATCCATAGGCTCATCTTTTTTCCTTGGTTCTTGAGGAAAGTTGGGTCAGATGACAATGGGGATGATGGTGACGATGATGATGCCTCTCCGGTGGTTGATGCTGTCGGTGTTGCAATAGGTGTTGCTGGTTTCGCCGCTGAACGGATGATGGTATCGTACAGTACTTTTTTTTTCTTCCCCTTCCTTCTTTTTCTTCTCCCTGTCACTCAGCAAACGAATGGCTATCGTAAGTTACTCCAGGCTGATGGCTGTGACCAATTTATGGAGATCAGGTTTTTGAAACCCATGACACGGGGGTTGGAGTTGCCAAAGGTATTGTGGGCTAAAAATTTAATTAGAAAAAAAAAACCCCTTCCGGCAGAAAGTCTTGCGCACTCTACAGCATGAGCGTGCTTCCGGAAAGTTCTTCCCAACGGAAGCCTGCAGCCATGGCTGTACTGAAACTTACAATTGCCTTGTTCTACCCAGTGCGCATTTTATGGCTAATTGGTTGATTTACCAGTGCGGGTCAAGCACCCTAATGGGAGAGCACTATGACCATTGCCACGTGCAGTTTCCCCGCAAACGAGGTTTTGAACTCAGCAGGCGGAAGGGATGGAGACCATCCTAGGGAGAAGGCAGTCAACGAGATGGCGATAAAGTGAAGATACGGGTGTATTCCGAAACGAGGAGGGAGCAATGCACGTACCCGCAAGTACAAATGCCAGTACAAGACAGTACAAGTACAATAGATTATGAATTTCTCCGCGCCAGTGGCCTCAAGCACCCAAGACAAGAAAGCCTACCCCCAGGGTACCGACTGTACTGTTGCCTAGTGTCATACAACGCACCTGAGCTGTGTCGTCACGGAAGGAAGGAAGAAGGAATGGAAGAAGGTGGAGAAGGGGGAAAGTAACTTGCTCCTTAGACAACTGTACCCACAATCTTAGCATCAGTAGCTAAAGATGCAGAGATTCTGAAGGGCCTTGGAAGAAAGATGCTTTCAGGGTCTCAGCTAGGCAAGGGTCCAGCAGTCCCAGTGCTACGGAACTGATGGCGTACCGGTGCTCGAGGGGTCGCACGGTAAAAGTGCTTTTGCTCGTGCTGCACCTAACCTGTGTATGCACTTTACACGTAATCAAGAAGGCTATCATCCATACGAACTCTCCATGCTGTGACAAGCTCTGATAGGTTAGGAACAGCCGCTCTTCCTACTAAACTGTTTCCTGTGGGTGGGCTGGACGGAAGGTGGGCACAGCATCAGATGTATGAGGCTGTGTTCGCATGAAAGAAAAAAAAGAATAAGGATGGATGAGGGCCCAAGGGAACAATTGTTTTTCATGACATCTCATCTGGGATGAATCATTGGTCTGATGGCATCTCCCAGCTCTCTCCCACCAATAGTTTTTCATCAGAAGCTCAAAGGGAGTAAAAAATAATAGTAATAACAATAATAGTAATATGTTCTCGTACAAGTACTCGAGCACTTGGCCCCATCCCATCCATCTCTTTATCACCGGGCAGGCGGTAAATGTTAGGCCCATTATCAAAGAGAATGGGAAGCCTCTCCCGTTTTTCTCCTCAAGTAAGCTGCGGCAGTCAAATCCATGGTAACAAGCCCACACCAGACGTAATTGTTTGAGGCTCTGCTTTGTAATTGATGAGTGGGTGGAAGGTGACCATAGGACTGTGAGGGCTCTTAAGCGACCCTGCAATCTGCCCGGTAATGGAACGACAGCGGGAATGGTTTGGATTTGGGAAGACATGAATGGCTGTTTGGTTCTCAGTCATTTCATTTACCAGCGCCATGGTATTCTTGTTGTTCTTATTCTGTCCGGGTCTGTTTACCCCCAAAATCCTTCTTCCTCTCCCACCAGTGCACTTGTATGCCTCCTTTTCCTCATGTTTCCCTCTTATTCCTCTTAGCTTCTTCCTTGGAGTAGATCATATATATATACATATGATTCCTACTTCCTACTTCCCTCCATAATCCTCACACTTGCTTCACCACAAGAAAATTCCTTCCACCGGCATTCTCAACTCAGTTCATTGTCGACATCGGATCATCGCGAGCACAACAACTGATTGTTTACAGCAAGGAGCTTCAGCCAGCAACGACAACAAGCAAGAAAATCGAACAATCAACTGTCTCATCGGCGGCGAAAGAAAAACAGAGCGAGACCCTGTGCCAACCCGGAATTTGTCCAACAACCCTCCATATCCTGGGAATCCGTGCAAGATCCCCACAAGAGAATAAAAGAGGAAGGAAAGAAAAAAGTAAAAGACCTGCAGCAGAGTAACGTCAAAAGTACTCAATCAGTCATTTAGTTACTCAGTCAGTACCACGGACACCGACAGCACAGGCAGAGAGGGTAGACAATTGTTCTCAATAAATCACCCACTCAGTTCTCTCCTGCTTGTTTTCTATCAACCTCTTTGCAGGAAGGTAGGACGGGGTGAGGAGGACGCGAATCATTAGAATTCTACGCATCACTTTTCTAGTACTGCATGCAGCTTCTATTCTCGACCACCGCAAAGCCAGTCAGTCAATCCTCTGGCCGTTCAGATCTCTGCCATTCTCCTGCAGCCTAGCAAGAAAAAGTTGCAGAGGCACGCACTTAGCCCCTTCACCCATACACGCACATCAACCCGCCAATACCACCCCACACCCTCCAATTCTGGGGCGTACGATCTTCTCTCTCCCACACTTGTCTCAAACTCACTCTGCCTCTGGCACACCTAACGCACGCGATCTGCCGCCAGCCATCGTGATCTGTCCGTCAAAAAGGCCCTCCTTCGCCGTCCCATCTTGATCTTGAACTGCCATCTTGAATACCCCATCCCCGCTGCCCTAGTCATCTTCTCATTCATCCATCTACCCTACCCGCCCACAGCAACCCCCACTAATACTTAGCCCATCCCATTAGCAACTGCTCCATCTCCTTCTCCTCCCAATTCTCCTTTCACTACTCTCCCGCCAAAATATTTTTCAAGCTACCTAAAACGTCTTCCCTCTACACTTTAATCCAAATGAATACCCACGTCTGGAGAGCAGGGTCCCAATCCCTTCCCCATCCTCTTCCTCTCAATACAGCAAGACCATCGCAACGCTCGTCTCGATCGCGAACCCGCCATGGCCGCTCAAAAGAGAAGGGAACCCCAAGATGGTTAACCCAATCAGTTACTGGTAGGTGAAATTGGATATCTTTCTTTTTAACCCTATCTTCACCCCTTTCACTCTCCTTCAGAAACCAAGCTCTTGGTCACATGAAGACATAATTAACATTTCGTGTTCACTCCGGTAGATATCCGACGGAAATTTCGGGAGCTAGAGTTATACGAGAGGGAGCGGCTACACGAGAGTCTACACCCCAGCGAAGACACGCAATGGAAAATCGACAGTAGTGATGAAGTCACGACGCGAAATCGGTACTCCAATATTGCAGCCTGGGATAGTAATCGGATAAGACTACGGGTACCTGCGAAATACTGTGATTATATCAATGCTTCGCCAATTGTTTTGAAGGGCCGGAACGGGTCAGTAAAGCGGTACATTGCTACGCAGGTACGTGATAGGGATACGGGTGGCGCTATCTTGGTGTTTATTCCCCGAGATGGGAGCCTAAGCAGGAACGTGTGCGGGGAGCAAAGCTGACGTGTGCTTCTTATCGCGTTGTTTAGGGACCGAAAGAAGGACAATTCAACCACATATGGCGAATGGTCTGGCAGGAGACTTCCGATGTTGCTGTGATAGTCATGCTCACAAAGACTTTTGAACTGGGACGGGATAAATGCTTCCAGTACTTTCCTGAAAAGCTAGACGATAAGCCTTGGACTGTCGATGGTGACGAGGAGTTTGGAGACGGGTTCAAGGCGACGATAAGGCTTTTGAAGAAGACTAAGGATAAACAAAGTTCATGCACTGTGCGAAAAATTTCATTAAAGGTTGGCGAGAAGGAGAAGATTGTGTGGCATCTGCTGTTCAAGGGATGGCCGGATTTCAACGTTCCCGAGGGAGACGATCGGAACGCGTTATTGGAGGCGATCAAACTGGCCAATGAGAAGAACAGCGGTCCCCAGAACCCATTGATTGTCCATTGTTAGTAACTCTTGAACAAATTTTGGGCTGAACATCATCTAACCCTCATCTTTCTATAGGCAGCGCCGGAGTTGGCCGATCCGGAACGTTCATCACCCTGGACCATTTTCTTCGTGAAATGGATGCAGGCGCTATTTCCGCCGACGAGCGTGAAGACCCGGTTTTCAAGGTGGTGAACCAACTTCGCGAACAAAGAATGTCCATGGTGCAGAGTCAGGTCCAGTATGAATTCTTATACCAGGTATTGAAGGAGAGGTTCCAACGACGAGCAAAGTCGGCTTCTCCGCCGACAGTTTCATTGGATGACCTGGCGGAGACAGATTCGGAGTTTGAGAACGGCCAAGGCGGGGTGCGGCTGCATTAGCTCTGCTGGCAGCTCCTGTTTGAGTGCATGGATACACTGATCCCTATTTTCACCTTTTTTGTTTAGCCATTTGCCCTTGGCGTTTATTCTGTGTCGCTTTTGTTTATACCCTTTGGATTGCATATACCCACGGTTTTACTGTTGTTGTTTTTTTGTTTTTTTGTTTTTCATTTGTTTCCATTTATTTCTTTTTATGGTTGCGGTAGGGAAATGGAGAGGATAAAGGCACAGGAGTTTTTTGTTTTTGTTTTTGCTCTTGTTTAAAGTTCCTTATTGTACTATTCATAGTTACTCGAGCCTTTCGCCCCATACCCCTTATCTTCGTCCGCTTGCTATTTCCTATCGAGTATTTGCATCCTTTATACTGTAATGCACCCTTTGATGGACATTGGACACCGCTGGAGGTAGATCCATTTCTTGGGATGGTCTAAAACGGGGCAACCACCCACCCCCCCCGACCCCCCAATTAATCAAAGCCTTGTATAATATACATAAACTTGACTATCCTAAAATCGCCTGCATGTCATATTATACATTATACCCTTTCATTAAACCTTTTTCCTCTTTTCCACAAATCCCCCTTCTGCGAAACCCTGGTGCCTCGGTGCAGAAAAAATATGACAAGCCACACAGCTTTGCGGAATGCGGGAGGGCGAAAGAGCCCTTGCTCGAGTTACCACTGGATGCGGCGGGGAGCTGCTCTATGATACCTTACTCGTGCTGCAGTCCTAGAAACCAGACCACTCCCAGCCCGGCCTGCATAATAATAATATTACGACACCACGTACAGTGCATAACTCATCTACCACCCATCCCAAGCACAACCGCAGACACGGCACTCATATACGGTATCCCCAACAACTCAAACAAGAAGAGGAAAAACCCCGAGGGAACACCAGGACACATCCCCCCGTCCCACCAAGGATCCCGGCGCCTTCTCCGGAAGCCTTACGCGCAGAGCCGGCGACCAGGTAGAAGTTGCAGGGGGTGAGGGAGGGGGGGGTTGTCCATTGCAAGTATTATATCATGGATACATAATATTATTACTGTGTATCCTGGAGGACTACCGGGTACCGTATAATGGGGTGTGTACGATATCAATAAATTGGCCGTTTCTGCTATGATAGGGCTTAGCTAGGGTGTGCGTGTGTGTGTGGGGGGGGGGGGGGGGGGGGTTTTGTCCTTGGGGGGTTGGG